>ENA-UOVV01000465-UOVV01000465.1-compost-metagenome-genome-assembly--contig:-NODE-465-length-47802-cov-13.919932_pt1 | contig 47802 bp, 40 predicted proteins | sample MGYA00238155_ERZ761577 | MGnify/ENA primary metagenome ERZ761577 (study PRJEB28898, sample SAMN06268775) | compost metagenome | isolation source: Emeryville, CA | place: USA:Emeryville, CA | collected... | reverse complement strand
CCCATGCGACCCGCAGCTCCCAGCACGGCGACCTTCACGGCGTTGTCCACGGTCGGTGAGCCTACCCCGCGTGCCACCATGGGTCCCATGCGCAGGCTCATCGACGCCGTGGCCGTCCTCGTCACCATCTTCCTCGTGGCCTTCGCGAGCTTCGGGATCTTTCGTGCCGCCCAGGAGCTCGGCGGCGGGGACTCCGGCTGGGCCGATCTCGCCGCCATCGTCGGAGCCGCGCTCATGCTCTTCCTCACGCTCGTGTCCTCGGCCCTCGCGGGGCTCGTGGTGCGGCGTCGCGGCTGGCTGCTCGGCTACCTCGTCGTGACCGTCCTCGGGCTCGCGTGGGTGGCCTCGGGGCTTCTCGGCGCCTCCCCGAGCTCGCGGGAGCTCGCCGAGGTCCTCGGCTACGCGGCGGCGGGCCTGCTCGCCGTCTGGCTGCCCGTCGCGACGCGCTGGTGGCTCAGGACCCTCGGCCCGGAGGCCGAGCACACCCCGGAGCCCGTCTCGAGTCGTGCGGCGACCATCGCGGGGATCGGCTGCGCCGTGGTCGTGCTGCTCGCCGTCGGCATCGTCCTGGCCGTCGCAGGGTCGAGCATCCCCCCGGGACTGCTCCCCTTCGCTCTCGTGCTCCTCGTGACCGCCGCGGCGAGCTCGGGACGCGCACCCGAGAGCATCGCCCTCGTCCTGCTGCTCGGGGTGGCCCTGTGCGCCCTGCTCTTCGACCTGACGAACCTGCCGCAGGGCCGGCTCGTGATCGGCGCTCTCGCCCTCGCGGTGCTCGTGGCCTTCTCGTGGCGTCCCCTCGCCGTGCGCCTCACCGCGGCCCGCGCCGCGACGCAGGCGATCCCGGGAGTACCCGAGGAGCTCGTCTCGTCCGAGCGGAGCGCGCTGCGCGGCGACGAGGGCGAGGACCCTGCCCCGGCGAGCGAGGTCGAGCTCGCGAGCAGCGCGGAGGGGGCCCCTCACGCCGACGAGGACGCCACCCCCGCCTCGTAGATCGTCCGCCGGGCGGCTGGGCCTCGTGACCTGCGGTCCGAGGAGTGCCACTATCGGGCCTATGCGCACGCTCCTCACCGTCCTGGCCGCCCTCGCGACGATCGTCCTCGTGGCGGTCCTCGGCTACCAGGGCTCGCTCGCCCTGAACGCCGAGCAGTACCGCAGCGAGCCCGAGTCCGCCGTGATCGCGGCCGCCATCATCGCCGCCTTCGTGACGGTGATCGCGATCGTGTCCTCGGCCTTCGCCGGCTTCGTGGCGGAGCAGCGCGGCTGGCGACTCGTGTACCTCGTCGGGACGGTGGGCTTCCTCGCCTGGTGGGCCTTCTCGGCCTTCGCCTCCGGGGAGGGTTCGAGCACGCGAGAAGACCTCTGGTTCGCGCTGCTCACCGTGCTCGCGATCTGGCTGCCCGTGGCGACCCGGTGGGTCGTCTCGAGGATCGGTGCACGCGGGGATGCTCCCGCCGAGGCTGACGTCCCGGCCGAGGCGCCACCGGCCTAGACCGGCGAGCCGGCGAAGATCGAGGAGATCGCCTCGCGCACGCGCGCGAACTGCGCAGGCGTCAGGCCCGTGAGCCGCAGGGTCTCTCGCGGAGCTCGTCCCGCGACCCGGTAGTGCTCGAGCGCCCGCAGGGCGGTCTCCCCCTGCTCGAGCCCGCCCGGCCCGCCCACGAAGTGGTGGAAGCGGGTCACCGCGGTGAGCTCCTCGAGTCCCACGCCCACGTAGGCGTCCAGAGCGGTGTCGAGGATCGTGGGCGGCACGCCGACGGCGCGACCGAGGTCGACCGCCGTGACGAGTCCGCGACGCGCGTCGAGCAGCTCGACCGCGCGGTCGATCATCGCGACGCGGTCCGCAGGGACCGCCCCGTGCTGGAAGGCCTCCGCGAGCGTCCGGGCGAGGGTCTCGAGCCGCTCCTCGTCCGAGCCGGCCATGCGCACCGCGGTCTGGAGCAGCTCGGGGTCGATCCCCGCGGCCTCGAGGACCTCGAGCGGTGCGGTCTGGTCGACGAAGCGGCCCGGGAGCCCGAGCGCCGCGAGGCCGTAGGCCTTGAGCCGAGCGCCCACGTAGAAGGCGTCGCGAGAGTGCTCGAGCACCACGGGCAGCCGGCGCACCCCGGAGACCGAGGAGTCGTTCGGCTCGCGCCCGAGCTCGAGGGGGTCGATGCGCTCCCCCGGCTCGCCGAGGCGCACCACGACCGAGGGGCGGCCGTTCGGGACGAGCAGCGCGCGCCACACCGGGCTCGCCGAGGCCCGCATGACCCAGACGTTCTCGACGAGGTGCTCGGTGCCCGGCGGAGCCGGGATGCGGACGTGGGAACGGCTCATGCCCCCATCGTGGCCCACGCCGGGGCCGAAGTCGACGGACCGGCCGCTCCTGCTCAGACCTGGGCGGGACCGACGAGCACGCGGCTGCGCGGGCGCGCGACGAGGGACTGCGCGAGCTCGCGCACCTCCTCGGCCGTGACCGAGCGGATGCGGTCGAGCTGCTCGGAGACCGAGGCCACCTCGCCAAGCACGAGCTCGGCCTTGCCGAGGCGGCTCATGCGCGCCCCGGTGTCCTCCATGCCGAGCACGAGGCCGCCCGCGAGCTGGCCGGTCGCGCGCGAGAGCTCGGCCGGGGAGATGAGCTCGGTGGCCATGCGCTCGAGCTCGGCGACGAGCAGCTTGCCGACCTCCTCGACCTTGCTCGGGGCGCAGCCTGCGTAGAGACCGAAGATGCCGGTGTCCGCGTGCCCCTGCGCGAAGCAGTAGGTCGAGTAGGCCAGGCCCCGCTTCTCGCGGATCTCCTGGAAGAGTCGCGAGCTCATGCCCCCGCCGAGCACGGCAGAGAGCACGGACATCGCGAAGCGTCGCGGATCGGTCGCGGTGATGCCCGTGCCGCCGATGATGAGGTGGGCCTGCTCGGTCGCCCGGTGCACCGTGAGCTCGGTGCCGAGGCTCGGCACCCCCTCGGGCTGGGCCTCGGTGCCGTCCCACTCGCGGCGAGCGACGGGCAGGGCGTCCTCAGGGGCGCTCCAGCCACCGGCCGCCACGGCCGCGCTCACCTGGGCGACGAGGGCGTCGTGGTCGACCCCGCCTGCTGCGGCGACCACGAGGGTCCCGGGGCGGTAGTGCTCGCGGTAGTGGTCGACGACCGCCTCGCGCGGCACGGCGCGGATCGTGTCGGGCGTGCCCCCGATGGGCCGCCCGAGGGCGTGCTCCCCGAGCACCGCGGCGGCGAACTGCTCGTGGACGACGTCCCCCGGGTCGTCGTCGTTCATCGCGAGCTCCTCGAGGATCACGCCGCGCTCCATCTCGAGCTCGGCGGGGTCGATGAGGGCCGAGGTGACCATGTCCATGATGACGTCGACGGCCATCGGCAGGTCGGAGTCGAGCACGCGAGCGTGGTAGCAGGTGCTCTCCTTGCCGGTCGAGGCGTTCGCCTCGCCGCCCACCGCGTCGAAGGCCTCGGCGATGTCGAAGGCCGAGCGGCGCGGGGTGCCCTTGAAGAGGAGGTGCTCGAGGAAGTGGGTCGAGCCGAAGTGGCCGTCGCGCTCGTCGCGCGAGCCCACGGGGACCCACGCGCCGATCGTGGCCGAGCGCAGGCCGGGGACGTGCTCGGAGATGACGCGAAGACCGCCGGGCAGGACGGAACGGCGCACGATGGCGCCGCCGTCCTGCCCGGCGGTCAGCTCGCTGCCGGGGTCACCGGGAGCGACGAGCGGGAGCTCGAGAGGCACGTCAGGCGTCGACGGAGGCCTCGCCGGCCTCCTCGGCCTTCTCCTCGTCGAGGACGACGTGGAGAGAGAGCTTGCCACGCGGGTCGATCTCGCCGATCTCGACCTGGACCTTCTGGCCCACCCCGAGGACGTCCTCGACGTTCTCGACGCGCTTGCCGCCCACGAGCTTGCGGATCTGCGAGATGTGCAGCAGCCCGTCCTTGCCCGGGGAGAGCGAGACGAAGGCACCGAAGGTCGTGGTCTTCACGACCGTGCCGACGAAGCGCTCGCCGACCTCGGGCATGTGCGGGTTCGCGATCGCGTTGATCGCCGCACGAGCGGCCTCGGCCGAGGGACCGTCGACGGCACCGATGTAGACCGTGCCGTCGTCCTCGATCGAGATGTCCGCGCCCGTCTCCTCCTGGATCTGGTTGATCATCTTGCCCTTGGGGCCGATGACCTCGCCGATCTTGTCGGTCGGGACCTGGACGGTGATGACGCGAGGAGCGAAGGGGCTCATCTCGTCGGGGCCGTCGATCGCCTCGTTGATGACCTCGAGGATCGCGAGGCGGGCCTCGCGCGCCTGGGTCAGCGCGCCGCCGAGCACGTCGGCGGGGATGCCGTCGAGCTTGGTGTCGAGCTGGATCGCCGTGACGAACTCGCTCGTGCCGGCGACCTTGAAGTCCATGTCGCCGAAGGCGTCCTCGGCACCGAGGATGTCGGTGAGCGCCGCGTAGCGGGTCTCACCGTCGACGGTGTCGGACACGAGGCCCATCGCGATGCCCGCGACGGGCGCGCGCAGCGGCACGCCCGCGTTGAGCAGCGAGAGCGTCGAGGCGCACACCGAGCCCATCGAGGTCGAGCCGTTCGAGCCGAGCGCCTCGGAGACCTGGCGGATCGCGTAGGGGAACTCCTCGCGGCTCGGCAGGACGGGGATCAGGGCGCGCTCGGCGAGAGCACCGTGACCGATCTCGCGACGCTTCGGGGAGCCCACGCGGCCCGTCTCGCCGGTCGAGTAGGGCGGGAAGTTGTAGTTGTGCATGTAGCGCTTGCGCGTCACGGGCGAGAGCGAGTCGATCTGCTGCTCCATGCGCAGCATGTTCAGCGTCGTGACGCCGAGGATCTGGGTCTCGCCACGCTCGAAGATCGCCGAGCCGTGGACGCGCGGGAGCACGTCGACCTCGGCCGAGAGGGCGCGGATGTCCTGCAGGCCGCGACCGTCGATGCGGAAGCCGTCGGTGAGGATGCGCTGGCGGATGAGGTTCTTGGTGACCGAGCGCAGCGCAGCGGACACCTCCTTCTCGCGACCCTCGAACTGCTCGGCGAGCTCGGCGAGGACCTCGTCCTTGATCTCGTCGAGGCGGTTCTCGCGGTCCTGCTTGTCCGCGATCGTCAGCGCCTCGCCGAGGCGGGCCGTCGCGGCCGCCTGGACGGCCTCGAAGGCGTCGGGCTGGTAGTCGGGGAAGAGCGGGAACTCCTGCGTCGGCTTCGCCGCGCGGGACGCGAGGTCCTGCTGGGCGTCGACGAGCACGCGGATGAAGGGCTTGGCGGCCTCGAGACCCTGCGCCACGACCTCCTCGGTCGGGGCGGTCGCGCCCTCGTTCTTGATGAGGTTCCAGGAACCCTCGGGCGCCTCGGCCTCGATCATCGCGATCGCGACGTCGTCACCGACGGCGCGGCCGGCGACGACCATGTCGAAGGTCGAGCGCTCGATCTCGGAGAAACGCGGGAACGCGACCCACTGGCCGTCGATGAGCGAGATGCGCACACCGGCGACGGGGCCCGAGAAGGGCAGGCCCGACAGCTGCGTGGAGATCGACGCGGCGTTGATCGCGAGCACGTCGTAGGCGTCGTCGGGGTTGATCGCGAGGACCGTCACGACGACCTGGACCTCGTTGCGCAGGCCCTTGACGAAGAGCGGGCGCAGCGGGCGGTCGATGAGGCGGCACGCGAGGATCGCGTCCGTCGAGGGACGACCCTCGCGGCGGAAGAAGGAGCCGGGGATCTTGCCCGCGGCGTACTGGCGCTCCTCGACGTCCACCGTGAGGGGGAAGAAGTCGAAGTGGTCCTTGGGGTGCTTGCCCGCCGTCGTCGTGCTGAGCAGCGTCGTCTCGTCGTCGAGCGTGGCGAGCACGGAGCCGGCAGCCTGCTTGGCCAGGCGGCCCGTCTCGAAGCGGATGGTGCGCGTGCCGAAGCGACCGTTGTCGATCGTGGCCTCGGCGAACTGGATCTCGGGACCCTCCATGGGTGCCCTCCATTTCTGGTGAGGGCGTCAGATCCATGCGGCGGTCTTCGATCGAGGCCCGCGGACCCTGGGTCCGAGAGCCACTACCGAGGACCGGACGCTGGCGGTCCGACGCGGTGTGTTGTTGTGCTGGCCCCCTCAGGGGCCTATTGCGCGACCAGCCCGGACCCCTCGCGGGGTCCGAGCTGGCTGCGAAGTCACCGGCGCAGGCCGAGCCTCTCGATGAGGCTGCGGTAGCGGTTGATGTCCACCTTCTGCAGGTAGCCGAGGAGTCGGCGACGCTGGCCGACCAGGAGCAGGAGCCCCCGGCGCGAGTGGTGGTCGTGCTTGTGGGTCTTGAGGTGCTCGGTGAGGTCCTTGATGCGCTGCGTGAGGAGCGCGATCTGGACCTCGGGGGAACCGGTGTCGCCCTCGTGCGTGGCGTACTCGGTCATGATGGACTTCTTCGTAGCAGCATCGAGCGGCACGATTCTCCTTGGGTGTACTCGTTGCGCGGCGCGCCGGGGCATGTTCACCCGGGCTCTCTGGATCCGCGGCCGATCTGACGGCCCAAGCAGGATATCAGCAAACGCCCAGGACGCCCGCCGCGGCCGCCACGTCGGCGTGCATCTGCTCGACGAGCGCCTCGACGCTCTCGAAGCGCAGCGTGGGCCGCAAGAGCTCGACGAGCTCCACGACGACCTCGCGCCTGTAGAGCTCGAGGTCGGTCCGGCCGAGCACGTAGGACTCGACGCGGCGCTCGACGCCGTCGAAGGTCGGGTTCGTGCCCACCGAGATCGCAGCAGCGAGGGGCTCCGCGGATGCCGCGGGGTCACCGGGGTTCTCGAGCACGCGCAGCCAGCCGGCGTACACGCCGTCTGCCGGGACCATGCCCGAGGCGTCCTGCGCGAGGTTCGCCGTCGGGAAGCCGAGCTCTCGACCGCGCTGGTCCCCGCGCACCACGGTCCCCCGCAGCCGGTGCGGGCGGCCGAGCACGTGCGCAGCGCCCCGCACGTCCCCCTCGGCGAGCAGCTCTCGCACCCAGGAGCTCGACCAGCGGCGCGAGTCCTCGGGGTGCGCGCGGTCCTCGACGACCTCGACCTCGAACCCGAGCTCCTTGCCGAGCTCGACCATGGTCGACAGATCCCCCGAGTTCTCGAGGCCGAAGCGCACGTCCCGACCGACGACGACGACGGCCGCGTTGAGCGGGCGCACGAAGTGGTCGAGCACGAACTGGCGCGGCGTCTGACGCGCGAGCTCGAGGTCGTAGCGCAGCACGAGGGTCGCGTCGAGGCCGGTCTCGGCGAGCAGCTCGAGGCGGTCGACCTCCCCCGTGAGGAGCGGGGGCGCAAGCTCGGGGCGGTGCACGAGCGCGGGGTGCGGGCTGAAGGTCACCGCGACGGCGCGGCCGGAGATCTCCCGCGCGCGCCCGACCATGCGGCGCAGCACCTCGACGTGGCCCCGGTGGACTCCGTCGAAGTTGCCGAGGGTGACGACCGTGGGGCCGAACCCCGCAGGGATCTGGTCACGGTCCGTCCAGCGCAGCACGCGCACAAGCGTGCCACACCTGCGCGGGCTAGAACTTCGTCGGGTCGAAGAGCTTGACGGTGTAGGAGTACTTCGACTTCTTGGCACCCTTGATGCCCGAGACCGTCACCTTGAAGCGCACCGTCGAGGTGCCCTTGGGCTTCTTGACGCCCTTCACGCTGAACACGAGGGTGTGGGGCCCGTAGCCGTCCCGGACCTTGTGGACGGTGACCTTGTGCGAGCCGAGGACCTTGCCCTTCGCGTTGACGCGCTGGACCTTGACCTTGGCCTTCGCGAAGGAGACCTTCGAGCTCGAGGCGGAGATCGACCAGCGGCCGCTGGGCTCGAGCTGCTGGGGGAACCAGCCCTTGGCGGGCCACTCGAGGTACGTGGGCTGCGCGGCCTTCGAGCTCGTCCGGGTGCCGACGACGGTCAGGGCGTTGGCGCGGCTCGTCGAGCCGGTCGCCATCAAGCGGGTCGTGGGGTTGAGGATCCACCGGCGGTGCCCGACGGCGATGTTGCCGCTACCGGCGTCCTCCATGTAGCCAAGGATCGCGCGAGCGCCGGTCGAGGGCGCGAGGTCGCCGCTGAACCCGCCGGAGAGGTAGAGGTTCGAGCTGCTCGCCGCGAGCGAGGCCGTCGAGCTCCAGCACCGCGAGAAGCTCGCCTTCGAGGGCGAGTGCGAGAGGGCGCCGTTGGCGTGCATGAGGAGGGCCGTGGAGAGGGCCTTCTTGTTGAGCTTCGAGTCGAGCTTGATCTCGTCGAGCTGGTTGAGGGCCCGCACGAAGTTCACGGCCTTGCGGGTCGCGCGCTTGGACTTCGCGGACTCCGAGCCGCGCTTGCAGCTCGCGGTCGAACCGGTCCACCCCGTCTTCACGCGCAGCGCGGGGGCGAGGACGCGGTTGTAGGCCTTGGCGACCGAGGCGCGCGAGCTGGTCTTGAGACTCACGTCCTTCGCCGTGGCGGCGACGCCGCCCGTGCCGAGCGCGAGGCCCGTCGCGACGATCGCGGTGGCCGCCACGCGGCCCAGCTGTCGAGCTCTACCCATAACCGCGCATCCCTTTCCTGAGGGCCGGTGCGCCCTCCGATGCCCGGGACGCTATGTGTGGTATCGGCACATTGCGAATGCGGCCCTGTGGAAGAAAAAGGACGTAGTTCCCATCGCGGGAGGTAACTCCGAGAATGTGACCGAAGTCACAGGGAAAGGGGCAAGAATTCCCCCGGACGGAGCAATGAGGGGCCCCAGGGCGGTCTGCCCCGGGGCCCCTCGGACCGCACCCCGCGCTAGCGGACGGTGAGCCTCACCGCCTTCGAGGTGACCTTGCCTCGGGCGTTGGAGACGAGCGCGCGGTACTTCGCCCCGTCACGGGCTGCGCTCGCGCGCACGGTGAGGGTCTTGCCCTTCGTACCCTTGACCGTCGTCCACCTCCCGCCGGGCAGTCGCTCCTGCCAGCGCACCTTCGGCGCGGGGAAGCCGCTCACCTTGACCGTGAACCGCGCCTTCTTGCCGGCCTTCACGCTCGCGGCCCTCGGGTGCTTCTCGATGCGCGGCTTGCTCTTGGCGACCGAGAGCCTGGCCGCCCCCGAGCTGGCCTTGCCCTGGGAGTTCTTCGCGACAGCGCGGTACAGCGCCCCGTGCCGCGCTGCAGTCACCTTCACCGAGAGCCTCGAGCCCTTCGCTCCCTTCACGGTGCGCCACTTGCCGCCCTTGAGCTTCTCCTGCCAGGTCACCTTCGGCGTCGGGAAGCCGCTCACCTTGACGGAGAAGCTCACCTTCTTGCCGAGCTTGCCCTGGGCCGAGCGCGGCTTGCTCGCGAAGCGCGGCTTGGCAGCCTTCACCGAGAGCTTCGCGGCCTTGGTGGTCGCTGAGCCCTTGGTGTTCGTGAACACGGCGCGGTACCGGTTGCCGTGCACCTTGGCCGTGACCTTGACGAGCAGGCTCGGGCCGTTCTCGCCCTTGAGCGCCTTCCAGGTGCTCGATCCCTTCGTGCGGACCTGCCACTGGATCGTCGGTGCGGGCTCCCCCGTCGCGGCGGCGGTGAGCTTCGCCGTCTTGCCGAGGGCCACCGTCTTCGAGGCCGGGTGCCTCGTCACGAGGGGAGCCGCGCCGGTCTCCGGGACGGAGCCGTCACCCTGGTCGGCCACGAAGGACGCGACCTGCGAGAGCGCCGCGTTCCAGTTCACCGTGATCTCGTTCGAGGCCCAGGACTGGATGTGGTCGAGGTAGCACATCGACGGCGTGCAGCCCTCGGTGAAGGTCGCCTGCATCGTCGGGTCCCAGGTCTCGGTCTTCGAGTTGGGACCGCCCGCGAGCGAGCCCTTGGGCGGGTTCGGCAACGAGGGCTCGAGCTGGTTGGCGAACCAGCGGGAGTGCTGGTTCTTCGAGAACTTCTCGCCGTAGCCCGTGATGTAGGAGTTGTTGAGCGCGTTGCGGCCCAGGAGGTAGTCCATCGACTCGAGGACGGCGTCCCGGAAGCGGACGTCCCCCGTCAGGTCGTAGGCCACCGCGAGGACCACTTGGGTGTTCGCGACCGCAGAGCTCGATCCCCAGTCGTACTCGCCGTCGGCCGGGACGTAGGCGGTACCGAAGGCCTCGCCCTGCTGCCCCGCGAGGTAGCCCTCGGCGCCCTCGACGATCGAGGCGCGCACGGCCGCGAGGCCCGGGAGCGCGTTGGGGACCGTGGCGAGAGTGATGCGGCCCAGAGCCGCGACGTCACCCCAGAAGAAGCCACCGGGCTCGAAGATGTCCTCGGTGTGCTGGGGGTTGGCGAGCACCGCGTCGCGGAACGTGGCCTCTCCCGTCGTGACGAAGAGCTCTGCCGCGGCCCAGTAGAGCTCGTCGCTCACGTCCTCGTCGTCGTAGGGGCCACCACCGTTGTTGCCTGCCGCGGCGGGCGCGAAGAGCTCAGGGTGCTCCTGCGCCGCGTCCCACGCACGACGGGCTGCGGCGAGCAGCTCGGCGGCGAAGGCCGGGTCGTGGTCGGCGAAGAGTCGAGCGCCCTGCGCGGCGGTCGCCGCGAGGTTGAGGGTCGCGGCCGTCGAGGGCCGGTGCAGTCGGCGTTCCTGGGCGTCCGCCGCCGGCATGAGCGGCAGGCCCGTCCAGCCCACGTCATGGATCTTGTGATGGACCATGCCTTCGAGCTCCTCGCCCTCAGGGACCTGCATCGAGAGGAAGAACTCGAGCTCCCAGCGTGCCTCGTCGAGCACGTCGGGGACGCCGTTACCGGTCTCGGGCACCGCGAGGGTGCCGTCCGCGAGCGCGTCGGCGGTGCCTTGCAGGAGCGCCCGCTCGTAGGTCGCGAGCAGCTGCGCCACGGAGATGCCGCCGTTGACGACGTACTTGCCGTGGTCGCCTGCGTCGTACCATCCGCCCACGACGTCGAGCGCGTAGCCCTCGCGGCACGACCAGTCGCCGTAGGACCACGAGGCGCCGTCGTCCTCGGGCGTGAGGCACGTGACGGCGAGGTCACCCTTGTTGGGCGCGAGACCCACGTGACCCGCAGCCCGAGCGTAGGCCTCGCCCGCGACGGTGCCGTCGATCTCGATGCCCGAGCGCACGGGGTAGAAGTAGTTCAGCGCGTCGTAGCGCAGCTGCTGGTAGACGTCCGCGGCGATGTCGAAGGGGTGGCTCGCCTCGCCGTCGGCGACGAGCGTGAAGCCCGAGCCCGTCGCGGTCACGCTCGAGAAGTCGATCGTGTGGACGTCGAGGCCAGAGCTCCAGTCCGTGCCCGCCGGCGTCGAGAGACCCGAGGCGACGACGGCGTCCGCTGAGCTGCGCAGCTGCCACGCGACCGGCGCGGCGGCGTCCGTCACGAGGGTCGCGTTCTTGGGTCCCTTCGGGAGGTAGCCGTGCTGGTTGACCCGCACCCGCGGGCCGGTGTCCGGCACGTAGGGCGGTGGGGCGGCAGCCGTCTGGACGAGAGAGACGTCGGTGAGGCAGAACTCGTAGGCGGCGCCCTTGCCGATCTGGAAGGCCACCTGCCCCTCGAAGCCGTCCTCCCCGGTCTCGGCGGGGAAGCTCAGCCCCGCCGTGAAGGGGAAGGAGAACTCTTGCAGCTCGGGCGACATCGCCGGGCTCTGGTCGAGCACCGTGCGATAGCCGCCGCCGTTCTCCCCCACGATCACGCGGGGTGTCTGGGCGGGGTCGGCGCTCGCCCGGAAGGACAGCACGTAGTTCTTTCCCTCCTCGATCGCGACGCCGTTGATGGTCAGGTTGACGTCCCAGGGGTTCACCGAGCCCTCAGGCTGGGCGATGCAGATCACGCCGTCGGAGATCTCGAAGTCGATCCCCTCGCTGAGCCCCCAGCCGCCCGAGAGCTCGGCGTCGGGGAAGGAGGGCTGCGGGAGCAGCTCGACCTCGGCGCCTGCGAGGGAGATGTTGTCGAAGCAGATCGAGAAGGCGGAGCCCTTGCTCCCGAGCTGGAAGCCGAAGTTGCCCGCGACCACGTCACCGGGCTCGGCCGTCGAGCCGTTGCCCGGCGCGAAGGTGAAGGGGAGCTCGAAGTGCTCGAGCTCGGTCGTGATGGTCGGGAAGAGCTGGAAGACGTCGGGCCACTCGCCGCCGCCTTGCGCCACGATCGTCCCGATCTCGGCGCTCGCGTAGGCGTCGAAGCTCAGGACGTAGTCCTCGCCGACGACGAGGTCGATGTTGTCGTGCTGGACCGCGGCGCTCCACGGGTCCCCGCCTGCGGGGACCTCGGCGCAGAACTCGCCGGCCACCACCCCCGAGGTGGTCGTGCCATAGGCGTACCACCCGCCGTCGCCGTCCTCGAAGTCGCCCTCGACCACCGTGGCCGCTGCGGCGGGCGAGAAGCCCGCGAGGACCAGTGCTGCTGTCGCGAGCGCGGCCGTCCCGGCGCGCGCCCTTCTGCTCGTGCCTAGAGAAACCACGTCGTCTCCCCCGATGAAGGAGCGCTCCCACACCGCTGTGGTCACGCTGTCCGGTCCCCCTGTGCCGGCGACCGTACCAGTGACAAACGGGACATGTCTCCAGCTTCGCTCGAAACGATCCGTCCCCAGGACACGCGGGCCTCGCCGTCCTTCTCCCCCACCCGCGGACCCGCGTAGTCTCGGCGCGTGCCTGACGTGCTCCTGCTCCTGCTCGGCCTCGCGGCCCTCGTCGGAGGGGCCGAGCTGCTCGTTCGCGGCGGCAGCAAGGTCGCCGCCGGTCTCGGCATCGCCCCGATCATCATCGGCGTCACGGTCGTCTCGATCGGCACCTCCGCCCCCGAGCTCGCGGTGGGCATCGAGGCGGCGACGAGCGGCAACGGCTCCCTCGCCGTCGGCAACATCGCGGGCACGAACGTCGTGAACCTCTTGCTCATCCTGGGGCTCAGCGCTGCTCTGCGCCCCCTCGAGATGCATGCGCAGACCCTGCGCCTGGACCTGCCCGTCATGGTCGCCTCGGCGGCCCTCGTCCTCCTCCTCGCGTGGGACGGGACGATCAGCAGGCTCGACGGCGCGATCCTCGTGGTCCTGGCACTCGTCTACACCCTCGTCATCGTCCGGATCGCGCGTCGCGAGCGACCCTTCGTCACCGAGGAGTACGACCGCGAGTACGCGACCCCCGAGGACAAGCCCGAGACGCCCGTGCGCTTCGCCTGGCACGGGGCGCTCCTGCTCGTCGGCATCGTCGTCGTCGTGCTCGGCGCGGACATGCTCGTCGACGGAGCCTCGGGGATCGCGCGCGCGCGGGGCATCTCCGAGGCGGTCATCGGTCTGACGATCGTCGCGATCGGCACCTCGGCCCCCGAGCTCGTCACGACGGTCGTGTCGACGATCCGCGGCGACCGCGACATCGCCGTCGGCAACCTCCTCGGGAGCAGCGTGTTCAACCTCCTGCTGATCCTCGGCGTCACCGCCACGGTGCCGGCGGGAGGCATCGGTGTCGAGCGCACGCTCGTGACCGTCGACCTTCCCGTGATGCTCGCCGTCGCCGTGCTGTGCGTCCCCGTGTTCATGAGCGGCCGGCGGGTCTCTCGCGGCGAGGGGCTCGGGTTCGTCGGCCTCTACGCGGCCTACCTGACCTACTTGCTGGTCGCGCGCGTGTGAGCTAGCTCGCGGCGAGCACGAGCACGGGTCGCGCCTTGCCCCGCTCGTCCGCGAGCAGGGCCGCGAGCGAGCCGTCCGGGGCGAAGGCCGCGACGGGCTTCTCGCGCGTCCCTGGGCTCGCGGGGTCGATCGCGAGGGGCCGCCCGAAGCTCAGCTCGCGCGCCTCGGCCTGGGAGAGCTCTCGAGCCGGGAGGATCGCGCGCGCCGCCTCGGCGAGCGGGAGCACCTCGAAGCTCTCCGCGAGCTGCTCGAGCGTGCGCGCGACCCGCAGGCCGTAGCCGCCCACCCGGGTGCGCCGGAGGGCCGTGAGGTGGCCGCCGACGCCGAGCGCCGAACCGAGGTCACGCGCGAGGGCACGCACGTAGGTGCCCGAGGAGCAGGTCACGACGACGTCCACGTCGGTCACCGCGGTGCCGTCCTCGGCGCGCTCGGGGCGCACCGCGAGGACCTCGAAGCGCGAGACCGTCACGGGCCGGGCCGCGAGCTCGACGTCCTCCCCCGCGCGGACGCGCGCGTAGGCACGCTTCCCGTCGACCTTGATCGCACTCACGGCGCTCGGTACCTGCTGGATCTCGCCCGTGAGCGCGGCCACCCCTGCGGCGAGGGCCTCGGGGTCCACCGCGGGAGCACCGCTCGCCGCGAGGGTCTCGCCCTCGGCGTCGTCCGTCGTCGTCGCGACGCCCAGGCGGATCGTCGCGAGGTAGTCCTTGTCGGCCCCCACGACGTAGGTGAGCAGCTTGGTCGCGCGCCCGACGCCGAGCACGAGCACTCCCGTGGCCATGGGGTCGAGGGTCCCCGCGTGCCCCACGCGCCTGGTCGCGGCGAGCCGGCGCACGCGGGCGACGACGTCGTGGCTCGTCCAGCCCGAGGGCTTGTCGACGACGACGACGCCGTCGGGAGCAGCTGCCCCGACGGCGTCGTCCTGGACTCGAGTCACTCGGTCTCGTCGGCGTCCCGCACCGGCTTGCGGTACGGGTCCGCCTCGCCGGCCGGGGTCGCCTTCGCGGCGAGCTCGGCAAGCTCGGCGTCCCGCTCGGCCGCGGCCCGCAGCGCCTCCTCGAGGTGCTGGGCCGAGTCCGGCAGGGCGTCCGGCAGGAACTCGAGCGTCGGCGTGAGGCGCAGGCCGAGCCGGCGCCCCACCTCCGAGCGCACGAGTCCCTTGGCGCTCTCGAGCGCGGCGGCCGAGGACGCGCGGTCCTCCTCGCTGCCGAGCACGGTGTAGAACACCGAGGCGTGCTGGAGGTCGCCCGTGACGCGCACCTCGGTGACGGTCACGAAGCCGAGCCGTGGGTCCTTGACCCGCCGCTCGAGCATCTCCGCGACGATCACCCGGATGCGGTCGGCGACCTTGCGGCCTCGAACCTGGTGCTCGCTCATGACAGCCTCCGATCAGGAACGCGGCTTCTCGCGCATCTCGAAGGTCTCGATGGTGTCGCCGATCTCGATGTCGTTGAACGACCCGAGACCGATTCCGCACTCGTAACCCTCGCGGACCTCGGTCGCGTCGTCCTTGAACCGGCGCAGCGACTCGACCGTGAGGTTGTCCCCCACGACGTTGCCGCCCCGCAGGACGCGCGCCTTGGCGTTGCGGCGGATCTCCCCGCTGCGGACGAGCGAACCGGCGATGTTGCCGAACTTCGAGGAGCGGAACACCTCGCGCACCTCGGCGGTACCGAGCTGCACCTCCTCGTACTCCGGCTTGAGCATGCCCTTGAGGGCCGCCTCGACGTCGTCGATCGCCTGGTAGATGACCGAGTAGAAGCGCACGTCGACGCCCTCGCGGTCCGCGAGCTCCTCGACCCTCGGCGCGAACTTCACGTTGAAGCCGATGATGATCGCGTTGTCGACCGTGGCGAGGTTGACGTCGTTCTGCGTGATCGCACCGACGCCGCGGTGGATGATGCGCAGCGCGACCTCGTCGCCGACGTCGATCTGGAGCAGCGAGTCCTCGAGCGCCTCGACGGCACCGGAGACGTCGCCCTTGAGGACGAGGTTGAGCGTCTCGACCTTGCCCTGCTCGAGCGCCTGCGTGAAGTCCTCGAGACTGATGCGCTTGCGGCGCTTGGCCAGGAGGGCGGCTCGCTCGGCGGCTGCTCGCTTCTCGGCGATCTGACGGGCCGTGCGGTCGTCGGGCGCCACGATGAAGGTGTCGCCCGCGCTCGGCACGGAGGTCAGACCGAGGACCTGCACCGGACGGGCCGGGGTGGCCTCCTCGACCGCGTTGCCGTGCTCGTCGAACATCGCTCGGACGCGGCCGTGGGCCGTGCCCGCGACGATCGCGTCGCCGACGCGCAGCGTGCCGGTCTGGACGAGCACCGTCGCGACCGCGCCGCGGCCCTTGTCGAGGTTCGCCTCGATCGCGACGCCACGGGCCTCGCGGTCCGGGTTCGCGGTGAGCTCGAGCGCGGCGTCCGCAGTGAGGAGGACGGCCTCGAGGAGCTCGTCGATGCCCGAGCGGTTGCGCGCGGAGACGTCGACGAACATCGTGTCGCCGCCGTACTCCTCGGCCACGAGGTTGTACTCGGTGAGCTGCTGGCGCACCTTCGCCGGGTTGGCGTCCTCCTTGTCGACCTTGTTCACCGCGACCACGATCGGCACGCCGGCCGACTGCGCGTGGTTGAGGGCCTCGATCGTCTGGGGCATCACGCCGTCGTCCGCGGCGACCACGAGGATCGCGATGTCGGTGACCTGCGCACCTCGCGCACGCATGGCCGTGAAGGCCTCGTGACCCGGGGTGTCGATGAAGGTGAGCGTGCGGTCCTCGCCCTCGTGCTCGTGGCGGACCTGGTAGGCACCGATGTGCTGGGTGATGCCGCCGGCCTCGCCCGCGACGACGTCCGTCGAGCGGATCGCGTCGAGGAGCTTCGTCTTTCCGTGGTCGACGTGACCCATGACGGTCACGACGGGCGGTCGCGGCTGGAGGAAGTCCTCGTCACCCTCGAGCTCGGCCTCGAGGTCGATGTCGAAGGCCTCGAGCAGCTCGCGGTCCTCCTCCTCGGCCGAGACCATCTCGATGACGTAGCCGAGCTCCGCGGCGAGGGTCCCGAAGGTGTCCTCGTCGAGGGACTGCGTCGCGGTGGCCATCTCACCGAGGTGGAAGAGCACCGTCACGAGGCTCGCGGGGTTCGCGTCGATCTTGTCGGCGAAGTCGTTGAGCGAGGAGCCGTGACGCAGCCGGACGACCGTCTTGCCGTCGCCGCGAGGGACGTGCACGCCGCCGAGCGACGGCGCCTGCATCTGCTCGAACTCCTGGCGCTTCGCGCGCTTGGACTTGCGGCCGCGCACGGGCTTGCCGCCCGCACGGCCGAAGGCGCCCTGCGTCGAGCCACGACCGCCAGCACCGGGACGACCGCGACCGGCGAAACCGCCGCCACCGCCGGGACCGCCGCCGCCGGGACGACCGCCGCCACCGCCGCCCGGGCCACCGCCGGGACGACCGCCGCCGCCCGTGCGACCGGGAGCGCCGGCAGGCTGGACGCCGCCGCGCGCCGCAGCGGGCGAACGGCCGGGCATCGCGCCGGGCGAAGGACGAGGACCACCGGGCCGGGGCATGCCCTGGCTCGGGGCGAAGGGGTTGTTGCCCGGGCGCGGGGCACCGGGTCGCGGACCGCCGGGGCGGGGACCGCCCGGTCGCGGGGGCGCGTCGCCCGAGCGGGGCATGCCCTGGCTCGGGGCGAAGGGGTTGTTGCCGGGGCGGGGCGCGCCGGGACGCGGGGCGCCCGGGCGCGGCGCAGCGGGCGCCTCGGCAGCAGGGGCCTGGGGCGCGGGAGCCTTGGGCGCGGGCGCGGCAGGCTTCTCGGGCTCGGGGGCCGGCGCCGGGGCGGGAGCCTCGGGCGCGGGAGCCGGTGCAGGCGCAGCCTTCTTCGCGGCGGGCTTGGCCGGAGCCTTGTCCTCCGCGGGCTTCTCGGCCGGGGCGGGGTAGAGCTCGCGCAGTCGGCGGACGACCGGGGGCTCGATGGTCGATGAGGGCGAACGGACGAACTCGCCCAGCTCATTGAGCTTCGCCATGAGGGTCTTGCTCTCGAGTCCGAGCTCCTTGGCGAGCTCGTAGACGCGGACCTTAGCCACATCTCTCCTGTCTCGGTCCGCCCGGACAGGGTCGGACCGTCGTTAGTGGTACGTGTTCATCGCTGGTCGCTCATCGCTGAGTCGCCCATCGATCGGTAGTCATCGGGCAGCCATCGCTGTGTTCCCGCTCTCTGTCGACGGTCGTGCTTCGTCCCGGACGGGCGTCCGGGACCTGACTTCGCCCCTCAGGGCTCGAGCTGCGCGCGCACCGCTCGGGAGTCCACCGGTCCTGCTGCTCGCAGGGCCCTCGCGAACGCCCGGCGCTTCTCCGCCAGGTCGAGACACTTCGGGTCGGGGTGCAACCAGGCACCCCTGCCCGGCAGGCGTCGCGCCGAGTCGACGACCACCGTGGGAGGTTCCACGGCCGTGTCGGCGAGCGCCACACGCACCAGGCGGGCAGCCAGGTCCCGCTTCCTGCACCCCACGCACGTGCGAACCGGGCCTTCGCCCAGGTGCTCAGGTGCTTGGTCGGGGTGCCGGGAACGCGATCCGGCCTGGACCAGTCTACCCGTCCGGCCCACGGGGCGTTACTCCGAAGCCGTCGGCGAGCCGCCCGAGGGGCCCTCGGAGCCCTCCTCGACCTGCGTGTCGGGCCGGATGTCGATGCGCCAGCCGGTGAGCTTCGCGGCGAGGCGGGCGTTCTGGCCCTCCTTGCCGATCGCGAGGGAGAGCTGGAAGTCGGGGACGACGACGCGCGCGGCGCGGGCCACCTCGTCGACGATCGTGACCGAGATCACCTGGGCCGGGGACAACGCGTTCGCGACCATCGTCGCGGGGTCGTCCGAGTGGTCGACGATGTCGATCTTCTCCCCGCGCAGCTCGGCCATGACCGCGCGCACGCGCGAGCCCATGGGACCGATGCACGCGCCCTTGGCGTTCACGCCCGGGACGGTCGAGCGCACGGCCATCTTCGTGCGGTGGCCGGCCTCGCGAGCCAGGGCGGTGATCTCGACGGTGCCGTCGGCGATCTCGGGGACCTCGAGGGCGAAGAGCTTGCGCACGAGTCCCGGGTGGGTACGGCTCAGCGTGATCTGCGGACCCTTGAAACCGCGCGCGACCTCGAGCACGAAAGCGCGCAGGCGCTCGCCGTGCACGTACTCCTCGGTGGGCACCTGCTCGTGCGCGGGCAGCACCGCCTCGACGCCGCCCACCTCGACGAGGACGGTGCGCGGGTCGCGACCCTGCTGGATCGTGCCCGCGAGGAGCTCGCCCTCCTTGCCGCGGAACATGCCGAGAACCTGGTCGTCCTCGGCGTCACGCAGGCGCTGCATGATGACCTGGCGCGCGGTCGCCGTGGCGACGCGGCCGAAGCCCTCGGGCGTGTGGTCGAACTCGACGGGAGCTCCCTCGGCCTCGTCCTCGTCGCTGATCGCCCATACCGTCACGTTGCCGGACTTGCGGTCGAGCTCGACGCGGGCCTTGGCGTAGGCGCCCGGGGTGCGGTGGTAGGCGGACAGCAGGGCCTGCTCGATCGCGGTGACGAGGACGTCGAACTTGATGTCCTTCTCGCGCTCGAGCTGGTGCAGGACCGAGATGTCGATGTGCATCACGCCTCCAGGTCGTCGTCGTCGGAGTCGTCGAACTCGGCCTCGTCGACGCGGTTCCACTCGACCTCGACCGACCCGCGGGCGATCTCGGCGAGCGAGAGGCTCGAGCCGTCCTCGAGCTCGACGGAGCTCTCGTCGGCGGCCACGAGGCGACCGCTCACGGAGCTGCCGTCGCGCAGCTCGAGGGACACGAGGCGGCCGCGCGCCCGCAGGAAGTGGCGGGGCTCGGTGAGGGGGCGGTCGGTGCCGGGGCTCGAGACCTCGAGCACGTGCTCGCCGCGGATCACGTCGGCAGCGTCGAGGGCGTCCCCGACGGCGCGCGAGACCTCGGCGATCTGGTCGAGGCTCAGGGCCCCGGTCTCGTGGGCCTCGAGGTCCACGGTCACGCGCACGAGGGTGCGCTTCCCGGCGGGATGGACGGTGACGTCCTCGAGGAACAGCCCCGCCTCGCTCACGGCGGGAGCGATGACGTCCCGCACTCGTTCGGCCTTCGACGGCGAGGACATGACCGTTCCCTCTTTCCCCCGGTCCGCTGGGCGCCCGGTGTTGATGTGCGTTCGCGGCCCAGCCTAGCCAAAGCACGGCGCGGGGCCGTCCTCGTGGCAGGATCGCCGGGATGGATCTGCTCGCCACCCCCCGCTCCCCCGGTCGGACCGCGACCGGCGCACGCCGTGCGGCGCTCCTCGCGCTCGCCGGCCTCGCCCTCGCGGGCTGCGGGGTGCGCGTCGAGACCCCGCCCCCGCCCGCTCCCACCCCGGGGCCTCTCGAGATCGTCCGTCAGGACGCCGCCGAGACCTCGCTCGAGCTCTCGCACCTCGCAGCTCGCGCGGCCGAGGAGACTCTCGACGAGGAGCTCTTCGCGGTGCTCGAGCGCACGCGCCTCGAGGCCGAGGCGCACCTCGAGGCCCTCGGCGGGGTGTACTCGGCCGAGGAGGGCGGCGTCGTCGACCCCTCGACCCTCACCGAGGAGAGCGAGGGGGCCGAGGACGAGGAGGACGCCGCGGGCGATGGCGAGGAGGCTCCTGCTCCCGTGACGCCGGGCGAGCTCCTCGCGGAGCTCGTCGACAGCGCCGCGTACGCCCGCACGGCCGCGGACTCCGTCGAGGACGCGGGACTCGCCCAGCTGCTCGCCGTGATCGCGAGCTCTCGGCTCGTCGAGGCGGACACGATCGCGCGCGCGGTCGAGGCGGAGGACCGCCCGGACCTGAGCGCCGCCCCGCCGCTCTCGCTGCCCGCAGGCGTGCCCGTCTCCGCGATCGAGAAGATCGTGCTCGCCGAGGACCAGGCGCGCTTCGCCTTCGAGTCGATCGCCGCCCGCTCCCCCGAGGGCGGGACGCGCAACCGCGCCCTCGCCTCCTCCGCCCGTCACCGAGTTGTCTCGGACACCTGGGCCCGCCTCGCTGGGCTCTCCGAGCCCGGGCTGGACCCCCGCCAGGTCGTCTACGCGCTCGAGGGCAGCCTCGCCGATGCCGCCTCGCGCAAGGAGCTCGCCGCTCGCATCGAGCAGGCCCTCGTCGAGAGCTACACGGCGCTCGTGGCCCTCGCCGAGCCCGGCTCGCGCGCCGAGCTCGCGGCCCTGCACACCGAGGCCGTCGGAGCGGCCCGCCGCTGGGGGCTCGTCCCGAGCGCGCTGCCCGGCCTGCCCTCCACCGAGGACGCCTCCGACTGAGTCCCTCGGCCCGCGGGCAGGCTTGCGCCTCCGCGGGGCAGAGCGCTCCTCAGTCCCCCGGGACCCCGGGACTCAGGCGCCCAGCCGCTCCGCGACGAGCCCCGCGACGGTGTCCACCGCGTGGTCGACGACGACGTGCTGCGACTCGCCGCCCGCGCGCGGGCGCACCTCGACCGTGCCGTTCGCGAGGCCCTTGCCGACGACGACGAGCAGCGGCACGCCGAGCAGCTCGGCGTCGGCGAACTTCACGCCGGGAGAGACCTTCGGACGGTCGTCGAAGAGCACCTCGACCCCGCGCCGGTCGAGCTCGACCGCGAGCTTCTCGGAGACCTCGAAGACCTCGGCATCCTTGCCCGTCGCGACGATGTGCACGTGCGCGGGGGCGACGTGCGCGGGCCACGCGAGGCCCTTCTCGTCGTGGTTGGCCTCGGCGAGCGCCGCGACGACGCGCGAGACGCCGACGCCGTAGGAACCCATCGTGACCGTGACGGCCTTGCCGTTCTGGTCGAGCACCTTGAGGCCGAGCGCCTCGGCGTACTTGCGGCCGAGGGCGAAGATGTGACCGATCTCGATGCCGCGCGCGAGCTCGAGCGGGCCCGAGCCGTCGGGCGCGGGGTCGCCCGCGCGCACCTCGGCGGCCTCGATCGTGCCGTCCGCGGTGAAGTCGCGGCCCGCGACGAGGTCGAAGACGTGCTTGCCCTCCTCGTTCGCCCCCGTGATCCAGCGGGTGCCGGTCACCACGCGCGGGTCGAGCAGGTAGCGCAGGCCCGTCGAACGGCCCTCGGCGTCCTGCGGCGCGTTGGGGCCGAGCACAGCGGGACCGATGTAGCCCTTGACGAGCTCGGGGCGAGACCTGAGGTCCTCCTCGGTCGCGACCTCGACCTCGGCGGGCGCCACGGAGGCCTCGAGCCGCTTGGCGTCGACCTCGCGGTCCCCGGGCACGCCGACCACGAGCAGCTCGCGCTCGCCGTCGGGGTGGCGCAGGGCGACGACGACGTTCTTGAGGGTGTCGGCAGCCGTCCACGGACGGTCGGGCCGGCCGAAGCGCTCGTTCGCGAGCGCGACGAGGGACTCGATCGTCGGTGTGTCGGGGGTGTCCTCGACGTGCGCCGCAGGGGCGTCGTCGAAGGGCACGGGCTCGGGCACGGGAGTCGTGACGGCCTCGACGTTCGCGGCGTAACCGCCGGGCGAGCGCACGAAGGTGTCCTCGCCGATCGCCATCGGTGCGAGGAACTCCTCGGAGCGCGAGCCGCCCATGGCCCCCGAGGTGGCCGCGACGATGACGTACTCGAGGCCCAGGCGGTCGAAGATCCGCTGGTAGGCGCCGCGCTGACGCTCGTAGGAGGCCTCGAGGCCCGCGTCGTCGACGTCGAAGGAGTAGGCGTCCTTCATGATGAACTCGCGCCCACGGATGAGCCCCGCGCGGGGACGGGCCTCGTCGCGGTACTTCGTCTGGATCTGGAAGAGCGCGAGGGGCAGGTCCTTGTACGAGGAGTACAGGTCCTTCACGAGGAGCGTGAACATCTCCTCGTGCGTGGGCGCGAGCAGGTAGTCGTTCTCGCGACGGTCCTTGAGACGGAAGATGTTGGGGCCGTACTCGGTCCAGCGGTTCGTCGCCTCGTAGGGCTCGCGCGGCAAGAGGGCCGGGAAGTGCACCTCTTGCGCGTCGATCGCGGCCATCTCCTCGCGCACCACCTGCTCGACCTTGGCGAGCACGCGCAGGCCGAGCGGGAGCCAGGTGTAGATGCCCGGCGCGGCCCGCCGGATGTATCCCGCCCGCACGAGGAGCTTGTGCGACGCGACCTCGGCGTCGACGGGGTCTTCGCGCAGCGTGCGCAGGAACAAGGAGGACATCCGCAGCATGCGGGCCAGCCTAGTCGCCGCGAGCTCGTGCCCGGCGCAGGGGTGCCGGGCCCCGAGGGGCTAGAGGAGCACCGTCGCGTAGGTCCCGACCTGCCGGAAACCGACCCTGCGGTAGGTCGCGAGCGCCGCGCGGTTGAAGTCGTTGACGTAGAGCGAGACGGTCGGTGCCATGGTGCGCCGCACGTGCTGCACGACGGCGGACATGCCGGCCACGGCGTGCCCCTCGCCGCGACGGTCAGGGCGCACCCACACGCCCTGCACCTGGGCCACGCCGCACGCGAGGGCGCCGATCTCCGCCTTGAAGGTGACCGCGGGCGGCTCGCCGTCGAAGCGCGCGAAGGACCGCCCCTGCTCGATGAGGTGTCGCACGCGCACCTCGTAGGGGCCGGTGGGGCCGGAGGCGGGCGAGTAGCCGACCTCCTCGGTGAACATCGCGATGCACGCGGGGAGCACGGCCTCGTACTCCTCGGGGTGCGTGCGGCGCACCGCGGGGTCAGCGGCCGCGAGCGGCTCGGAGTCGAGCACGAGCGAGGGCTGGTCGGCACGGATCTCGCGCGGGCTCGGCCAGTGCGGCTCGAGCTGCTCCCACATCGCGAGCACGGCCGAGCGCTCCCCCACGATCGAGGAGGACCGACGGGCTGCCGAGCGCGCGAGCCGCGCGAAGGCACCGATGGCCTCCTCCGCCCCGGGCGGGACGACGGGGACGAGGTTGGCGCCGGACCAGCAGATCGCGACGAGCTCGCCGTCGCGCTCGAAGCCCCACAAGGTGCCTCCCGCTCGCCGCAGCCCGACCTCGGCAGCGGTCGCGACGCGCGCCGCGGCGAGCACCGCGTCGACGGGCACCTGGGCGCACACCCGGAGTGCCTCGGAGACGTCGGCGTCCGTGAGGACCCGACCACCGAGGGACCGGCCGCTCAGGATCGGGGCACGCCATCGTCCCATAGGGGGATTCTGCACCACGGGGGGCGAGATCGCCGCTCTGTCCGGCTCGGACTTTCCGCTCAGGAGACGGAGACCGAGGGGGCTCCACCCTCGACGGGCTCCATCTCGGCCGCGAGGCGCTGGGCCTCCTCGAGGAGGACCTCGACGATCTGCGCCTCGGGGACCGTCTTGATGACCTCGCCGCGCACGAAGATCTGGCCCTTGCCGTTGCCCGAGGCGACACCCAGGTCGGCCTCGCGCGCCTCGCCCGGTCCGTTGACGACGCAGCCCATGACGGCCACGCGCAGCGGGACCTCGAGGCCCTCGAGACCCGCGGTGACGCGCTCGGCGAGGTCGTAGACGTCCACCTGCGCGCGGCCGCACGAGGGGCACGAGACGATCTCGAGCTTGCGCGGGCGCAGGTTGAGCGACTGCAGGATCTGGTTGCCCACCTTGACCTCCTCGACGGGAGGCGCGGAGAGCGAGACGCGGATCGTGTCGCCGATCCCCTTGCTCAGCAGGGCGCCGAAGGCCGTCGCGGACTTGATCGTGCCCTGGAAGGCGGGACCGGCCTCGGTCACGCCGAGGTGCAAGGGCCAGTCGCCGCGCTCGGAGAGCAGCTCGTAGGCCCGGACCATGACCACGGGGTCGTTGTGCTTGACCGAGATCTTGAAGTCGTGGAAGTCGTGCTCCTCGAAGAGCGAGGCCTCCCACACGGCGGACTCGACGAGGGCCTCGGGGGTGGCCTTGCCGTACTTCGCGAGCAGGCGCGGGTCGAGCGAACCGGCGTTGACGCCGATGCGCAGCGAGACCCCCGCGTCCTTGGCGGCCTGGGCGATCTCGCCCACGCGGTCGTCGAACTTGCGGATGTTGCCCGGGTTCACGCGCACCGCCGCGCAGCCCGCGTCGATCGCCGCGAAGACGTACCTGGGCTGGAAGTGGATGTCCGCGATCACGGGGATCTGCGACTTCCTGGCGATCGCGGGCAGGGCCTCGGCGTCGTCCTGGCTCGGCACCGCGACGCGCACGATGTCGCAGCCCGCGGCCGTGAGCTCGGCGATCTGCTGGAGGGTCGCGTTGATGTTCGTCGTCGGCGTCGTCGTCATCGACTGCACCGAGATGGGGGCGTCGCCACCGACCTCGACCTTGCCGACCTTGATCTTGCGCGTCTGGCGGCGGGGGGCGAGGACGGGCACGGGAAGCTCGGGCATGCCGAGGCTGACAGGGACGCTCACGGGAACCATTATCGCCTCACCTCAGCCAGCGAGGCTCACGGGACGGACGAGGTCGGCCCAGACGAGCAGCAGACCCATCGCCGCGAGCACCACGAAGACCCCGTAGGCGAGAGGCGCCATGCGCGCCGTGTCCGCAGGTCGGGGAGAGGCCTCGCCGCGCCAGCGGGCCAGCTGCCGCTTCGCGCCCTCCCACAGCGCGCCGAGCACGTGGCCGCCGTCGAGCGGCACGAGCGGGATGAGGTTGAAGGCGAAGAGCGCGAGGTTGAGCGAGGCGACGAGGCTCAGCATGACCGCGGCCCGCTCGGCGAGGCCCACGCCCTCCACGGGGGTCGAGGCGACCTCGCCCGCGACGCGGCCTACGCCGACGATCCCCATGATCGAGGAGCCGTCGCGCTCACCTCCCCCGAAGGTCACGCCGACGAGCTCCACGAGCTTGACCGGGATCGTGAAGACGACCTTGACGGTCTCCCAGGTGGTGCTCGCGAAGACCGGGACGACCTGGCTGAGCGGCTGGCGCTGCAGCTCGGCTCGGGGGGTCATGCCGAAGAAGCCCGTCGTCTGCGTCACGGGCTCGCCCGCGGCGTCGAGCACGGGTTCTCCGCTCGCGTCGAGCAGCGGCCGCTCGACGAGGGCGAGCGGGACATCGAGCGTCAGCCGCTCGCCCGCGCGCTCGACCTCGACGGGCACGGTGCGCTCCCCCGCCTCGCGGATCGCGGTCGAGAGCTCCTCCCAGCTCGAGATCTCCTTGCCGTCGAAGGCCACGACGCGGTCGCCCGCCTCGAGGCCTGCGGCGCGAGCGGGGGCGGGGGCGTCCTCGGGTCCGCACTCGGCGGCCGTGCTCGTCGCGACGCACTCGGAGACCGCCCCGACCGTGGTCGAGGCCCCCGCGACGCCGATCCCCGCGAAGGCGATCGCGAGCAGCACGAAGGCGAGCACGAGGTTCATCACGGGCCCGCCGAGCATGACGACGAGCTTCTTGGGGGCCGAGAGGCGGTAGAAGGCGCGGTGGTCCTCGCCCGGGCGGATCTCGGCGGCCGAGGCCTCGCGCGCGGCAGAGACGATCTCGGCGATGCGGCCCGCGCGGGGCTTGGCGTCCACGGCCTCGGCCGTGGGGTACATGCCGATGAGGCGCACGTAGCCGCCGAGCGGGATCGCCTTGATGCCGTACTCGGTCTCGCCCTTGGTGGTCGACCAGATCGTGGGTCCGAAGCCGACCATGTACTGGCTCACGCGCACGCCGAAGCGCTTCGCGGGCACGAGGTGCCCGATCTCGTGCCAGGCGATCGAGACGAGCAGACCGAGCACGAAGACGACGACGCCGAGGGCGAACAGCACACGGGCTCCCTGAGGTGGGACGGACGAGGTGGCTCCATCATCCCTGGCGCACCTGGGCCTGATGGACGACATGCGGGAACGACGACGAAATCCGCACAGTTCCACTACCTCGCCCGCTGGATCCGGCGTAGCCTCGGGACATGACCGATGGATCCGCAGCAGCTCTCGAGCCCCTCGCCCAACGCCGTCACCTCGCGACCGAGATTCCCGGCCCTCGCTCGCTCGAGCTCGCCGCCCGCCGCGCCGAGGTCGTCGCGGCCGGCGTCGCGAGCACGCTACCCGTCTACGTCGCCCGCGCGGGCGGCGGCGTGATCGAGGACGTCGACGGCAACTCCTTCATCGACCTCGGTTCAGGCATCGCCGTGACCTCTGTGGGCAACGCCGCCCCCGAGGTCGCCGCGGCCGTCGCCGCCCAGGCCGCCGAGTTCACGCACACCTGCTTCATGGTGAGCCCCTACGAGGAGTACGTCGCCGTGTGCGAGGCCCTCGCGCGCCTCACCCCGGGGAACCACGCCAAGCGCTCGGTGCTCCTCAACTCGGGCGCCGAGGCCGTCGAGAACGCCGTGAAGATCGCGCGCCGGGCGACCGGGCGCGACGCCGTCGTCGTCTTCGACCACGCCTACCACGGACGCACCAACCTCACGATGGCGATGACCGCCAAGGCCATGCCCTACAAGTCCGGCTTCGGGCCCTTCGCGGGCGAGGTCTACCGCGCCCCCGTGAGCTACCCGCTGCGCGACGGCGGGCTGAGCGGCGAGGAGGCCGCGCGCCGCGCGATCACCGTGATCGAGAAGCAGGTGGGAGCCGAGGCCGTGGCCGCGCTCGTGATCGAGCCCGTGCTCGGCGAGGGCGGCTTCATCGTCCCCGCCCCCGGCTTCCTGCCGACCCTCGCGGCCTGGGCCAAGGAGAACGGCGTCGTCTTCGTCGCCGACGAGATCCAGTCCGGCTTCGCGCGCACCGGCGCGATGTTCGCGAGCGAGCTCGAGGGCGTGATCCCCGACCTCGTCACGACGGCCAAGGGCATCGCGGGGGGCCTGCCCCTCGCGGCCGTCACGGGCCGCGCCGAGCTCATGGACGCCGTGCACGCGGGCGGCCTCGGCGGCACCTACGGGGGCAACCCCGTGGCCTGCGCCGCCGCCCTCGCCGCGATCGAGCTGTACGAGCGCGAGGACCTCCCTGCCCGGGCCCGCGCGATCGAGGAGAAGCTGCGCTCGCGCCTCGCGGGGATGAACGCGCCGCAGGTGGCCGAGGTGCGCGGCCACGGAGCGATGATCGCCGTCGAGATCACCACGCCCGGCACCCTCGAGCCCGACGCCGCAGAGACCTCGCGCATCGCTCGCGAGTGCGCGGCCCGCGGCGTCCTCGTGCTCACGTGCGGGACCTTCGGCAACGTGCTGCGCTTCCTGCCGCCCCTCGTCATCTCCGACGAGCTGCTCGACGAGGCCCTGGACGTGCTCGCCGAGGTCATGGGAGGTGGCGCATGAGCATCAGCCACGAGCGCGTCGCCGAGGGCATCGCGCGCGAGACCGAGGCCTACGTCGCCGCACACCCGCGCTGCGCCGAGCTCGCCGCCGCCGGGCGCGAGCACATGCCCGGGGGCGTGCCCATGAGCTGGATGGTCAAGTGGCCCGGCCCCTTCCCGCTGCACGTCGCCGAGGCGCAGGGCGCGCACTTCTCGTGCGCGGACGGCATCGAGCACTCCGACCTGTGCCTCGGGGACACCGGCGCGATGTGCGGCCACTCCCCCGAGCCCGTCGTCCGTGCGGTGCGCGAGCAGGTGGGCCGGGGCATCACGGCGATGCTGCCGACGGCGGACGCCGCCCCGGTCGCGGCCGAGCTGACCCGCCGCTTCGGCGGGGTGCGCGGGGCCGTGCGCCGCTGGCAGTTCACCCTCACCGCGACCGACGCCAACCGCCACGTGCTGCGCTACGCGCGCGCCGCGACGGGCCGGCCCAAGGTGCTCGTCTTCGACTGGTGCTACCACGGCACGGTCGACGAGGCCTTCGCCAACCTCGACGGCTTCGGCCCGGACGGCGAGCCGATCGTCGTGGCGCGGCGCGGCAACATCGGCCCGCCCGTGGACCCCGCGGTTACCACCGTCGTGGTCCCCTTCAACGACCTCGAGGCCCTCGAACGGGCCCTCGCTCGCGGGGACGTCGCTGCGGTGCTCGCCGAGCCCGCGCTCACGAACATCGGCATCGTGCTGCCCGACCCGGGCTTCCACGAGGCCCTGCGAGCGCTCACGCGCCAGTACGGGACCTGGCTCGTGCTCGACGAGACGCACACCCTGTGCGCGGGTCCGGGCGGCGCGATCGCCGCGTGGGGCCTCGACCCCGACGCCGTCGTGCTCGGCAAGACGATCGGCGGCGGCATCCCGATCGGCGCCTTCGGCATGACCGAGGCCTTCGTGAGCGCCGCGACCGCGGACGTCGAGCTCGAGCAGGTCGACGTCGGCGGGATCGGCGGGACCCTCGCGGGCAACGCGCTCTCCCTCGCGGCGGCGCGCGCGACCCTCGACGAGGTCCTCGTGAACGAGGCCTTCGAGCGCATGATCGAGCTCTCGGGTCGCTGGACCCAGGGCGTCCAGGACGTCATCGACTCCTCGGGCCTGCCCTGGCACGTCACGCAGCTCGGGGCGCGCGCGGAGTACGCCTTCAGCCCCGAGCCGCCGCGCACCGGCGCCGAGGCCGCCGAGGCCGACGACTTCGAGCTCCAGCAGTACCTGCACCTGCAGGCGCTCACGCACGGCATCCTGCTCACGCCCTTCCACAACATGGCGCTCATGAGTCCCGCGACGAGCGCGGCCGACGTCGACGCGCACTCCGAGGCCTTCGCGGCCGCGGCGCAGTTCCTCACCACGGCGAGCTGAGCGAGCCTCGAACGCCGCGGGTCCCCCGTGCAGGGCCCGCGGCGTTTGCACGCCGGGCCTCAGCCGACGAGACGCTCCTGCTGCCCCCAGGGCGAGCCGTAGCCGCGCTCCTCGTCCGCGAGCAGCTCGAGGAAGGGCGCAGCGTCGAAGGCCTCGGGCCCGAGCACCCCCGCCCCGCTCCAGGTGCCTGCGGCGAGCAGCTCGAGCGCGACGACGGGGTTGATCGCCGTCTGCCACACGACGCACTGCGCGCCGTACTCTCCCATCGACCACGCGTTGTCGACCACGTGGTACAGGTAGGTCTCGCGCGGCTCGCCGTCCTTGCCCGTGCCCGTCACGAGCAGGCCGGCGCAGGTCTTGCCCTCCATGCGCGGGCCGATCGTGGCCGGGTCGGGCAGCACGGCGGCCACCACGTCGCGCGGGGAGACCTGCACCGCGCCGGGCGCCTCGGGGTCGGCGGAGCGGACCGAGACCGGCGAGGTGCGGTCCAGTCCCAGGGTGTGCAGGGTGCGCAGCACCCCGATGAACTCCGCGCCGAGCCCGTACTTGAAGGTGACCTTCTTGGCGTCCACCCAGCGCGGCATGAGGAGGACCTCCTCGTGCTCGACGTGCACACACTCGACCGGGCCGATCCCCTCGGGGAACTCGAAGTCCTCGGGCTCGCTGAAGGGCGGCAGGGTGTACCAGCCTTCCTCGAGACCTCCGCGGCCGGCCTCCCAGACCACGGGCGGGTTGAGGCACTCCTCGATCGTGGTCCAGATCGAGAAGGAGGGCGCGAAGATCTCGTTCCCGTCCTCGTCGCGCACCGTGAGGTTCGCACCGTCACGCACACCGAGCTCGTCGATCACGGAGAAGAGGTGGTCGGCCGCGAAGCGCGCGAAGACGTCCGAGAGCCCGGGCTCGACACCCATGCCCACGAGGGCGAGCCGGCCCGCCTGGCTCCAGCGCTCCGCCTGCGCGAACTGCTCGTCGCCGAGCTTCACGCCCGGCTTCTCGAAGGGCTTCTCGGGATGCGGCGTCGACAGGGACATCGCCATGTCGAGGTAGTCCGCCCCCGCGGCGAAGGCACCCTCGAACACGGGCATGACGAAGCGCGGGTCCACCGCGTTGAGCACGTGCGTCGCGCCGTGCTCACGTGCGAGGGCCGTCACCGCCTCGGCCTTCGAGGCGTCCACGTGGGCTGCGAGGAAGCGCCCGCCCACGACGTCGGACTCGCTCGCGGCCGCGACCGTCCGCTCGGCGCGGGCGAGGTCATAGTCGGCCACGACCATCGCCTCGAAGAAGTTCCTGCGTGCGGCGATCCGGGCGACCGCGTCGCCCACTCCTCCGCTGCCCACCACGAGGATGCGCATGACAGCTCCGTTCGTCCGGGGGACGCCGTCGTCCCGATCTTGATCCTAGGTCTGGAGGTATTGGCGTGGAGGGTCGTCACAGGCCCGGCGTAGGCTCCCTGCGTCGCTCGGCCGCTCGACCCGGAGGTGCACCGTGGAGTCCTCGACCCCCTTGCTGCGCAAGGCCCTGATCGGGCTCGCGGTGTTCACGGTCGTCCTCGTCGTCGCCGGCATGCTCTACCGCACCCCGCTCAAGACGGTGAACATCGTCAACAACGCGAGCGAGACGATCACGATCACCACCTACGTCGACTCGAAGTTCCGGGTGTTCTCGGCCCAGCCAGGGATGCGGGCCAACGTCCCGCTCGCCGACCAGCAGTCCGAGTGCTCCGAGCAGAGCTTCGCCCTGAGCACCCCGACGGGTCGCAAGGGCGAGCTCAGCGGCCAGTTCTGCCAGGACGAGAACCACCCCGTGCGCGACGAGGACCTCGCAAGCACCGGGGGCTAGCCCCGCGCGAGCTTCTTGCGGCGCGCCGCCCCCACGAGCTGCACGACGACGACGAGCAGCAGCGCGGCGAAGAACATCGCCGAGCCGATCACGTTCGCCTGCGGCGGGATGCCGCGGTTGGCCGAGACGTACACGAACTTCGGGAAGGTCGTGAAGGACGAGCCCGAGTTGAAGTTCGTGATGATGAAGTCGTCGAAGCTGAGCGAGAAGGCGAGCAGCGCCGCCGCGAGGATGCCCGGCACGAGCAGCGGGAAGGTGACCCGCCAGAAGGCCGACCACGGCGAGGCGTACAGGTCCGCGGCAGCCTCCTCGAGCTTCGGGTCGAGGCTCGCGACGCGCGCCTTGACGGTCACCACGACGAAGGAGATGCAGAACATGATGTGGGCGATCACCACGGTGACGAAGCCCGGCTGCATCGCCATCGAGAGGAACTGCGCGAGGAGCGCCGCACCGAGCACGACCTCGGGCGTGGACATCGGCAGGAAGATCAGCAGGTTCGCGAGCGTGCGGCCACGGAACTTGTAGCGCACGAGCGCGATCGCGATGAGCGTGCCGAGGGCCGTCGCGACGATCGTCGCGAGCAGTCCCACCTGGATCGAGTTCGCGAAGGCCTCGCACACCTGGGGCGCCCCGCAGGGGTTGCGCCAGTTGTCGAGGGTGAAGCCCTGCCACACGAGGTTGCGCCGGCCGGCCTTGTTGAAAGAGAAGGCGACCGTGTACGCCACGGGGATCATGAGGTACAGGAAGGCAAGTCCCGCGAAGACGGGGATGATCTTGTCGGAGAGGGAGAAGCGACGACGGCGCTTCACGACGGCGGGGGCGCTCACAGCAGCTCCTCCGTCCCTGCGCGGCGCACGTAGACCATGACGAGCACCAGGATGATGATCATGAGGATCGCCGAGAGCGAGGCCGCCGTCGGGTAGTCGAGCGTCACGAGGAAGCGGCGGTCGATCGCCTGGCCGATCATCGTGGTCGCGTTGTTGCCCAGGAGCGAGGAGTTCACGTAGTCGCCCGAGGCCGGGATGAAGGTCAGCAGCGTGCCGGCGACGATCCCGGGCATCGAGAGCGGGAGCGTGATGCGCGCGAAGGTCGTCGGACCGTTCGCGTACAGGTCTCCCCCGGCCTCGACGAGGCGCGTGTCCATGCGCTCGAGGTTCGCGTAGATGGGCAGGACCATGAAGGGCAGGAAGTTGTAGGTCAGGCCGCAGACGACGGCGAAGGCCGTGGCCGTGAGGCGCCCGTCCGGCGGCAGGATCCCGAGGAACTTCATGCCGGCCACGACCCAGGCCTCGTCCGCGAGGATCTGCTTCCAGGCGATCGTGCGCAGGATGAAGCTCGTGAAGAAGGGCGCGATCACGAGCACGAGCAGGAGCCCCTGCAGGAGCGGCTTGCCCCGCGCACGGATCGCGATGACATAGGCCATCGGGTACCCGATGACGAGCGCCGCGACCGTGGCGACGAGCGCGTAGCCGAAGGAGCGCAGGATCTCCGGGTAGTACGCACCGAGCGACTCGAGGTAGTTCTGCCAGCGGAAGGCCGGGTCGTAGACGCCGAGCTCGGCGCCCGGGGTCTTGACGTACAGGCTCGTCGCGAGCAAGGCGAAGATCGGCAGGACGAAGAAGACGAAGAGGTAGACCATGCCCGGCGCGAGGAGCAGGTACGCCCCGAGCCGCGCCTTGCGCACCGGCTGGGCCTGGGCGCCGCCCCCACCGACCGGACCGGCGCTCGCCTCGGTGGAGAGCGCCGCGGCGATGCTCACTCGTCACCGTCCGTGACGCCGTCGTCGACGTCCTCGTCCCCGTCCAGCCCGAAGGTGTAGGCGGGGTCCCAGGCGAGCCGCACGGTGTCGCCCGCGGCTGCGGCGCGAGAGCCGCGCGAGTTCTGCTCGAAGACCGAGAGCGTCCCGAGACCCGGCACCTCGGCCCGGAACTGCGTGCTCACCCCCGTGAAGGACACGTCGGTGAGGACCGCGTCCGGCAGGACGTTCCAGCCGGCCTGGGGCTCCTCGCCCGGAGCCACCAGGTGCAGCTTCTCGGGTCGCACGCCGACGAGGACCTTGCCGCTCGTCGAGACGGCGCGGTCCGCGGGCAGCTGCACCCGCGCGCCGCCCACGTCGACGCCCACGAGCTCACCGGAGTCCACCACGGAGCCCGGCAGGAGGTTCGACTGGCCGAGGAAGTTCGCGACGAAGGCCGTGCGGGGCAGCTCGTAGAGGTCCTCGGGGCGACCCATCTGCTCGATCTTGCCCGCGTTCATGACGGCGACGGTGTCCGCCATCGTCATGGCCTCCTCCTGGTCGTGCGTCACGTGCACGAAGGTGAGGCCGACCTCGGTCTGGATGCGCTTGAGCTCGACCTGCATCTGGCGGCGCAGCTTGAGGTCGAGGGCACCGAGGGGCTCGTCGAGGAGGAGCACCGCGGGGTTGTTCACGAGGGCCCGGGCGAGCGCGACGCGCTGCTGCTGACCGCCCGAGAGCTGCGCCGGTCGACGTTCCGCGAGGTGCCCGAGCTCGACGAGGTCGAGGAACTGCTGGGCCTTCTCCCGAGCGTCCGCGACCTTCTTGCGGCGCAGCCCGAAGGCCACGTTCTCGAGCACGCTCAGGTGCGGGAAGAGCGCGTAGCTCTGGAACACGGTGTTGACGGGCCTGTTGTACGGCTTGGTGTCCGTGACGTCCTTGCCGTTGATCCAGATGGTGCCCGCCGTGGGCGACTCGAGGCCCGCGACCATCCGCAGCGTCGTCGTCTTGCCGCAGCCCGAGGGGCCGAGCAGGGCGAAGAAGGAGCCCTGCGGGATGGTGAGCGAGAGGTCGTCGACGGCCGTGAAGGTGGCGAACTCCTTCGTGACGTGCTCGAGGACGAGGTCCGCTCCCGACTCGTCAGGCCTGGTACTGGCGCTCGCGCTCATGCGCCGATGACCGAGAGGAAGTCGCCGTTGTACTTCTCCTCCTCCTCCGGGGTCAGCGTGCGGAAGACGTGGGCCTTCGCGAGCGTCGCCGAGTCGGGGAAGATGAGCTCGTTGTCCATGAGCTCGGGGTCGATGGCCTCCATGGCCTCGCGCGCACCCTCGACGGGGGTGATGTAGTTGACCCAGGCCGCGACCTCGGCAGCGACCTCGGGGTCGTAGTAGAAGTTCATGAGCTTCTCGGCGTTGGTCTTGTGGCGCGAGCCGATCGGGACCATGAGGTTGTCCGACCAGAGGGTCACGCCCGAGTCGACGATCTTGTAGTCGAACTTGTCGCCGGCCTCGAAGTTCAGGGCCACGATGTCGCCCGACCAACCGATCACGGCGATCGCGTCGCCCGAGACCATGTCCTCGGCGTAGGAGTTGCCGCGGACCTGGCGGATCTGGCCGTTCTTGATGTTCTCCTCGATGACCTCGAGGGCGGCGTAGAACTCGTCGTCGCCCCAGTCGCCCGAGATGTCGACGCCCTGCTCGAGCATGATGAGCCCGATCGTGTCGCGCATCTCCGAGAGCACCTCGACGCGGCCCTTGTACTCGGGCTTCCAGAGGTCGGAGACGGTGTTGATGCCCTCGGGCACGAGCTCCTTGTTCCACGCGACCAGGCCGTAGCCCGACTGCCAGGTCACCGAGCGCTTGCGGCCCGGGTCGAAGTCGACGTCGCGCAGGCCGTCGACGAGGTTGGCGAGGTTCGGGATGTTCGCGTGGTCGAGCTCCTGGACGTAGCCCTGACGGATGAGCCGCGCGGCCATCCAGTCCGTCGGGGAGACGATGTCGTAGCCGATGTCCTGGCCCTGGGCGAGCTGGCTCTGCACCTTGCCGTAGAAGGTGTCGTTGTCCTCGATGTCCTCGACGTACTCGGCCTTGATGCCGGTCTCCTCCGAGAAGCGCTCGAGCGTCGGGCGCGTCCCGCTCTCCTCGTCGTAGTCGAGGTAGAGGGCCCAGTTGGCCCACTTCACGACCTTCTCCGTCTCGGAGACGTCCTGCGCGGGCTGGGGGCCGCTGCTCGACGCGGCGCCCGTGCCGCCTCCCGTGCCGCACGCGGCGAGCAGAGCGCTCATGCCGGCGATGCCTGCGGCTCCCGCGAGGACGTTGCGCCGTGACACCGAGGCCCGGGCGAGCTGGACGAGCTCACGGATCTCGGGATCCTGGGGCAGCCTGCGCGGTTCACGTGCGGTCATCGAGGGCCTCCTGTCGTGCCTGCCTGCGTGGTTGTCTGATGGTGTCAGCGCACCGGGGTAGGTGCAAGCAAATCCGTGGACTTCGTCGTGGACTGCAACGGATTCGTGTCCGTCACGCAACATCCCCGACTTATTCCGTCCGTCATGCCCCGATATAGCTCATGACGTGCTTGATCCGCGTGTAGTCCTCGAGCCCGTACATGGACAGATCCTTGCCGTAGCCCGAGTGCTTGAAGCCGCCGTGCGGCATCTCCGAGACGAAGGGGATGTGGGTGTTGATCCACACGACACCGAAGTCCAGGCGCCGCGACATCCGCATCGCACGGCCGTGGTCCGAGGTCCACACCGAGCTCGAGAGGCCGTACTGGACGTCGTTGGCCTTCGCGAGGGCCTCGGACTCGTCGGAGAAGGTCTGCACCGTGATGACCGGGCCGAAGATCTCCGTCTGGATCGCCTCGTCGTCCTGACGCAGTCCGTCGACGACGGTCGCCTCGAGGAAGTAGCCCTTGTCGCCCACGCGGCTGCCGCCCGCGACGATCGAGGCGTGGTCCGGGAGCCTCTCGAGGAAGCCCGTGACGCGCTCGAGCTGGTTCACGTTGTTGAGCGGGCCGAAGGCCACGTCCTCCTCGTGCGGCAGGCCGGTGCGCTGCGCCTTCGCCTGCTCGGCGAGAGCCGCGACGAACTCGTCGTGCACGGACTCGTGGACGAGCACTCGCGTCGCGGCGGTGCAGTCCTGGCCCGCGTTGAAGGTGCCGGCGACGGCGATCGCCTCGGCGGCGCCCGCGAGGTCGGCGTCCTCGAAGACGATCACGGGGGCCTTGCCGCCGAGCTCGAGGTGCACGCGCTTGAGGTCGCGTGCCGCGGCGCCGGCGACCTCCATGCCCGCGCGGACCGAGCCCGTGATCGCGACCATGTCGGGGCGCGGGTGCTCGACGAGCGCGCGGCCCGTGTCGCGGTCACCGGTCACGACGTTGAGCACGCCCGGGGGCAGGAACTCCGCGCAGATCTCGGCGAGCTTGAGCGTCGAGGCGGGCGTGGTGTCCGAAGGCTTGAGGACCACGGTGTTGCCCGCCGCGAGCGCGGGGGCGATCTTCCAGATGGCCATCATGAAGGGGTAGTTCCACGGCGTGACCTGGCCGATCACTCCCACGGGCTCGCGGCGCACGAAGGAGGTGTGGTCCGCCATGTACTCCCCCGCCGAGGTGCCCGCGAGGATGCGCGCGGCGCCCGCGAAGAAGCGGAAGTGGTCCGAGCTGGGGGGCAGCTCCTCGCTCGCCGTGAGGGCGATGGGCTTGCCCGTGTCCTTGACCTCGATCTCCACGAGCTCCTCGGCGTGCGCGTCGATCGCGTCGGCGATGTGCAGCAGGGCGCGCTGGCGCTCGGCGGGGGTCGTGTCGCGCCAGGTCTCGAAGGCGCGCGAGGCGGCCTGCACCGCGGCGTCGACGTCCTCGGCGCTCGAGACGGGGGCGGTCGCGTAGACCTCGCCCGTGGACGGGTCGAAGATCTCTGCGCGAGCGTCGCTGCGCGCCTCGACGAAGCGGCCGTCCACGAAGTTCTGGAACACCTGGTTCTCGACGGACTGGGTGGTCACGAAGCTCTCCTTCCGAGCGCTGGCGACCCGCACCGGCGCGGGCTCGATCAGACTAACCCGCTGGCGTGCGAGATCGGCAGCCAATCGCTTTCAGATCACGGAATCAGCATTCCGGGGTGCACCAGAGTACGGATTCCCTTGCACAAGATGCCGATCGGGGGGACTATCGGTGCGTGAGCAAGAGACCACGCGAGGGCAGCGCCGGCATCCTGGACGCCACGAGCAAGAAGATCATCGAGCAGCTCCAGGAGGACGGGCGAAGGCCTTACTCCACGATCGGGCGCGCCGTGGGCCTGTCCGAGGCCGCCGTGCGCCAGCGCGTGCAACGGCTCGTGGAGTCCGGCGTCGTGCAGATCGTGGCCGTCACCGACCCGCTCCAGGTGGGCTTCTCCCGGCAGGCGATGATCGGCATCCAGGCCGACGGCGACCTCGAGACCCTCGCCGACCGCCTCGCCGCGCTGCCCGAGGTCGACTACGTCGTCGTCACGGCGGGCTCCTTCGACATCCTCGTCGAGCTCGTGTGCGAGGACGACGAGCACCTTCTCAAGCTCCTCAACTCCACGATCCGCGTGCTGCCCGGGGTGCAGCGCACGGAGACCTTCGTCTACCTCAAGCTCCGTAAGCAGCTCTACAACTGGGGAACCCGATGAGCGACGTCACTCCGCACGGCACCGACCGCCAGCAGGCGGCCCGCGACCACCTGTGGGGGCACTTCACACGGCACAGCGCGTGGGAGTCCGCTCCCGTCCCGACGATCGTGCGCGGCGAGGGCCACCACATCTGGGACAGCGAGGGCCGCAAGTACATCGACGGGCTCTCGGGCCTCTTCGTGGTCCAGGCCGGTCACGGTCGCGAGGTCCTCGCCGAGACCGCGCGCAAGCAGGCCGCCGAGCTCGCCTTCTTCCCCTTGTGGTCCTACGCGCACCCCGCCGCGATCGACCTCGCCGAGCGCCTCGCGCACCACGCCCCCGGTGACCTCAACCGCGTGTTCTTCACGACGGGCGGCGGCGAGGCCGTCGAGACCGCGTGGAAGCTCGCGAAGCAGTACTGGAAGCTCATGGGCCAGCCCACGAAGCACAAGGTCATCTCGCGCGCGGTCGCCTACCACGGCACCCCGCAGGGTGCCCTGTCCATCACGGGCCTGCCTGCGCTCAAGGTCCCCTTCGAGCCGCTAGTCCCCGGCGCGCACAAGGTGCCCAACACCAACCAGTACCGCGCTCCCGAGCACCTGCGCGAGGACCCCAAGGCCTTCGGCCGCTGGGCCGCGGACCGCATCGAGGAGGCGATCCTCTTCGAGGGCCCCGAGACCGTCGCCGCGGTGTTCCTCGAGCCCGTGCAGAACGCGGGCGGCTGCTTCCCGCCGCCTCCCGGGTACTTCGAGCGCGTGCGCGAGATCTGCGACACCTACGACGTCCTGCTCGTCTCGGACGAGGTCATCTGCGCCTTCGGCCGCATCGGCTCGATGTTCGCGTGCGAGGACTTCGGCTACGTGCCGGACATGATCACCTGCGCGAAGGGCATGACCTCGGGCTACTCCCCGATCGGCGCGCTCATCGCCTCGGACAAGATCTTCGAGCCCTTCCGCTCGGGGGACACGACCTTCTACCACGGCTACACCTTCGGGGGTCACCCCGTCTCCGCGGCCGTCGCGATGGCCAACCTCGACATCTTCGAGGCCGAGGGGCTCAACGACCGCGTGCACGAGAACGCGCCGATCTTCCGTCAGACCCTCGAGAAGCTCCTCGACCTGCCGATCGTCGGCGACGTGCGCGGCGAGGGGTACTTCTACGGGATCGAGCTCGTCAAGGACAAGAACACTCGCGAGACCTTCGACGAGGACGAGTCCGAGCGCCTGCTGCGCGGCTTCCTGTCCAAGGCTCTCTACGACGCCGGCCTGTACTGCCGCGCGGACGACCGCGGCGACCCCGTGGTCCAGCTCGCCCCGCCGCTCACGTGCGGCCCTGCGGAGTTCGAGGAGATCGAGCAGATCCTGCGGGGCGTGCTGACCGAGGCATGGGCCCGGCTCTAGCCGGCGGCCGCGGCGGCTCGGGCTCCTCGGGCCGCCGCGCGCCCTACCGTTCGCGCTCGCTCTGGCTCGACCAGGTGGCCGCGGACGGCGACCCGCTCGCCCCCCGGCCCGCGCTCGAGGCGGACGCCGAGGTGGACGTCGTCGTCGTCGGTGGCGGACTGACGGGGCTGTGGACCGCGTTCTACCTCAGCGAGCGCGACCCCTCGCTCAGCGTGCTCGTGCTCGAGGCGGAGATCGCGGGCTTCGGCGCCTCGGGACGCAACGGTGGCTGGTGCTCCGCCCTGCTGCCCACCTCGGCCGAGGTGATCGCCGACGAGCACGGGGCCGACGCGGCGCGAGCCATGCGCGCCGCGATGCGCGCGACCGTGCGCGAGGTCGGGGAGGTCGCGGCGCGCGAGGGCATCGAGTGCGACTTCACTCTCGGCGGGACGATCACCCTTGCCCGATCCGCCGCGCAGCTCGCGCGGGCTCGCGCCGAGGCCGCGGCCGGGGAGCCCTGGGGTGACGCGGTCGAGCTGCTCTCGGCCGCCGAGGCCCGCGAGCACGCTCGGGCGACGCACGTGCTCGGCGGGACCTTCTCCCCCGACTGCGCCCGGCTCCAGCCCGCGCGGCTCGTGCGCGGGCTCGCGCGCGCCGTCGAGGCCCGCGGGGTGCGCATCGTCGAGCGCTCGCGCGTCGTGGAGATCGCTCCGCACCGGGTCTCGGTCGAGGTCTCGAGCCAGGCAGAGGGGGCAGGACTCTCGAGGGGCGCCACGGGGCCGACGACGCAGGGCATGCGGCGGCTCACCGTGCGCGCGCGCCACGTCGTGCGGGCGACCGAGGCCTGGACCGCGCGACTCTCCTCGAGCCGCCGGGCGATCGCCCCCGTGTACTCGCTCATGATCGCGACCGAGCCCCTCGGGCCCGAGGTCTGGGAGCAGATCGGGCTCGAGCGCCGCGAGACCTTCGCCGACCACCGCCACCTCATCATCTACGGCCAGCGCACCGCGGACGATCGCCTCGCCTTCGGCGGCCGAGGCGCCCCGTACCACTGGGGCTCGGCTGTCGAGGAGGGGTTCGACCACGTGCCGCGGGTGTTCACCGCGCTGCGCCGCACGCTCACCGAGCTGTTCCCGGCCGTGCGCGGGGCCCAGGTGACCCACGCCTGGGGCGGACCGCTGGGCATCGCGCGCGACTGGCACGCCTCGGTGGGCCTGGACCGGGAGACGGGTCTCGCCTGGGCCGGGGGCTATGTGGGCGACGGGCTCTCGACCACCAACCTCGCCGGCCGCACCCTGGCCGACCTCGTCACCGGGACCGACTCCGAGCTCGTCCACCTGCCCTGGGTGGGTCACCGTTCACCGCGGTGGGAGCCCGAGCCGCTGCGCTGGCTCGGCATCAACGCGGGCCTGCGTCTCGCGGTCGCGGCGGACGCCGAGGAGCGGCTGACCGGCCGCGAGTCCGTGCTCGCGAAGGCTCTCGGGGCCCTCACCGGGCACTGAGGAACGGGCGTTGTCCCGCCCCGGGGTCACGCGTGCGCGTCGAGCAGCTCGCGAGCCCGCGCCCGAGCCCAGTCCTGAGCAGCCTCGAGCGACTCGAGGTCGAGCGCCGGGGCCTGGACGCCCTCGTGCTCGTCGAGCACCCGTTCGACGGTGTCGACGATGTCGAGGAAGCCGATCCGCCCCGCGCGGAAGGCAGCCACGCCCTCCTCGTTCGAGGCGTTGAAGACGGCCGGGTGCGTGGCCGAGGCGGCCAGGGCCTCCCGGGCGAGGCGCAGGGCAGGGAAGGCCTTGTCGTCGACGGGCTCGAAGCTCCACGTCGCCGCCTGGGTCCAGTCGCAGGGCGAGGCAGCCGCGGGCACGCGCTCGGGCCACGAGAGGCCGAGGGCGATCGGCAGGCGCATGTCGGGCGGCGAGGCCTGGGCGATCGTCGAGCCGTCCACGAACTCGACCATCGAGTGGACGACGGACTGCGGGTGCACCACCACGGTGATGCGTTCCCCGGGCAGGTCGAAGAGCAGCGAGGCCTCGATGAGCTCGAGCCCTTTGTTCATGAGCGTCGCGGAGTTGAGAGTGACGACGGGCCCCATCGACCACGTGGGGTGCGCGAGAGCCTCCTCGACCGTCACCTCGCCCAGCTCCGCGCGCGAGCGCCCGCGAAAGGGGCCGCCCGAGGCGGTGAGGATGATGCGCTCGACCTCTCCGCGCTCCCCCGAGCGCAGGGCCTGCGCGATCGCGGAGTGCTCGGAGTCGACGGGGACGATCTGCCCGGGGCGCTGCACGGCCGCCTTGACGAGCGCACCGCCCGCCACGAGCGACTCCTTGTTCGCGAGCGCGAGGGTCGATCCCGCCTCGAGCGCCGCGAGCGTCGGACCGAGCCCGAGCGCTCCGTCGACGCCGTTGAGGACGACGTCGGCGCCGTCCGCAGCGAGCTCCGTCGCGGCCTGGGGCCCCGCGAGGACCTCGACCGCACCGGCGCGCGGGCCGAGCGCCTCGCCCACGGCCTTCGCCGCCCTCGGGTCGGCGACGGCGACGCGCTGAGCCCCTGTCGCGAGCACCTGAGCGGCGAGCGCCGCCGGGTCCGAGCCGCCCGCGGCGAGGCCGAGCACCCGGAACCGCTCGGGGTTCGCGGCGATCACCTCGAGAGCCTGGGTGCCGATCGAACCGGTCGAGCCGAGAAGAGTCACAGAGCGCTGGGTCACTCCCCCATCGTGGCACCTCGGCGCGGTACCCCGGACACGGCGCGGGGCGTGGTGCCATGATGTGCGCATGGCAGCCCCCAAGTACCTTGCGCCCGGCGAGCAGGTCGTCTTCCACGTGCGCTCGCACTGGAAGAACCTCGTCGCCCCGGTGCTCGCGCTCCTGGCCGTCGGCGCCCTGCTGTGGTTCGCCCTCGTGTGGTGGGTCCCGGACCCCGAGACGCAGGCGGTGCTGCGCTGGGTCATCGTGGGCCTCGCCGTCGTGCTCGTCGCGATCTTCTCCCTGTGGCCCTTCCTGACGTGGCTCACGACGACGGACACCCTCACCACCAAGCGCCTCATCTCGCGCGAGGGCGTGCTCACGCGCACCGGCCGCGACATCCCGATCGACCGCGTGAACGCCGTGAACTACGAGCGCTCGGTCATCGACCGCCTCTTCGGCTGCGGCACCCTCGTGGTGCAGACGGCCGGTACGGAGAGCGACGTCGAGCTGCACGACGTCGCGCACATCGAGAAGCGCCTCATCCAGATCCAGCAGATCCTCGTCGACGAGCAGACCGAGGAGGACCGCCGCGTCCGCGCGATCGTCGCCGAGGAGACGCGCCGGTCGCGCTCCACCGAGCCCGTCGTCGAGACCTCGCCCGCCGAGCCCGAGCCCGTCGCGGTCCAGGAGGTCGACGAGCCGCTCGCCGTCGAGCCCGAGGACGAGTCGCGCGACTGAGCGCGAAGCACCCGGAGCTCCTCGGCCCGTGACCCTCGAGACCTCGGCGCGCCGCGCCCTCGCGCCCGCGCTCGGCGTCTCCGCCTCGGCCTTCCTGCTCTTCGGCCTCATGCTCCCGGGCTGGGGCCACGCCCTGCTCGTCCTGAGCGTCCTCGGCGCATGGCTCGTGAGCCGCGAGCTCGGGCGGGACCTGACGCTCGTCGGGCTGGGCCTCGCGATCGTCTCGACCACCTCGGTCGAGGCGGACGTCGAGTGGGGCCGCTTCTTCGCGATCGGCACCGCGCTCACCCTCGCGCTCCTCGTGCCCCTCGCGGTAGACCGCTGGGTCTTCAGGCGCGAGTCGTACACCTTTCCGTGGCGCACGGGCCGGACCTGGCCTCGAGCCGAGAAGGCTTATCTCGTGGCCGTCCCGCTGCTCGGCTGGCTGGTCCTGCCCTTCTACTTCATCACCTCGGGCGCGTACCAGAACTGGCCGCACATCACGACGGCGAGCGAGCTCGGGCGCTTCTTCGTGGGCGTCAACTTCGTGGGCACCTGGGACGAGCTCTTCTTCATCTGCACGTGCTTCGCCCTGCTGCGTCGGCACTTCCCGGTGTGGCTCGCGAACCTCCTGCAGGCCGTGATCTTCACGTCCTTCCTGTGGGAGCTCGGCTACCGCGAGTGGGGTCCGTTCCTCACGGCTCCCTTCGCGCTCCTCCAGGGGTGGATCTACACGCGCACGGGCTCGCTCACGTACGTCGTCGTCGTGCACCTGCTCTTCGACGCGATCGTCTTCCTGTCGATCGTGCACGCGCACAACCCGGGCACGCTGCCGATCTTCCTCGTCTGAGGCGCGAGGCCGCGGCCCGAGCGGGGGCAGGCTCCCGGGACGAGCCCGGGCCGCAGACTCACTCGACGCCGAGCAGTACCTCGGTCGCGCGGCTCAGGAAGGCGTCCACAGGCCCCTCGGCGTAGGCCGCCGAGCCCCGACGGCGACGGAAGGCCGCCGAGCGGATGTCCTTCGAGGTGAGGGGCTGGCCCTTGTCGAAGTAGGCGATGAGGCGACGGCACAGGGCGTCGACCTCGTCCTTGTCGTAGCCCGAGCGGAAGGCCTCGGCCGAGGCGAAGCGCTTGCCGTCCCCGCGCGTCAGGCGCGGGTACAGGGAGCGCGCGAGCTCGGCCATGCGCGCCATCCACGCGTCCTGGCCGTGCCGGGCGACGAACTCGGCCCGCTCCCGGGCGATGAAGGCGGCCTCGAGGCGGTCGAGCGCGGAGTCGACCGCGTCCCAGGCGTAGCCGCCGTTGACGAGCGAGAAGGAGACCTCGCGGACGTCCTTGGCCGTCAGGGAGGCCGGGACCTCTCCCTCGTAGACGGCCCGCGCCTCCGCGAAGAACGCGTCGACCTCCTCCGGGGAGTACCCGGGGCGGAAGCGCGAGACGGTGCTGAACATGCTGCTCATTGTGCCTCCTGCGCGGCGAGCTGCCCGCACGCGCCGTCGATGTCGCTGCCCCGGGTGTCCCGCACCGTCGTGGGGATGCCCGCGGCGCGCAGGCGCGCGACGAACTCGGCCTCCACGGCCGGGTCGCTCGCGGTCCACTTCGAGCCGGGGGTCGGGTTGAGCGGGATGGGGTTGACGTGCACCCAGCCCTTGCCGCGCGCGTTGAGCTTGTCGGCAAGGAGGGAGGCGCGCCAGCCGTGGTCGTTCATGTCGCGGATGAGGGCGTACTCGATCGAGACGCGGCGGCCCGTGACCGTGAAGTAGCGGTACGCGGCGTCGAGCGCCTCGTCGACCTTCCAGCGCGAGTTCACAGGGATGAGCTCGTCACGCAGCTCGTCGTCGGGCGCGTGCAGGGACAGGGCGAGCGTCACGGGGATGCCCTCGCCCGCGAGCTTGTCGATCGCGGGGACGAGCCCCACGGTCGAGACGGTCACGTTGCGCGCGGACATGCCGAACCCGGCGGGCGTGGGGTCCACGAAGCGGCGCACGGCACCGATCACGGCCTTGTAGTTGGCGAGCGGCTCGCCCATGCCCATGAAGACGATGTTCGACAGTCGTCCCGGTCCCCCGGCGACCTCGCCCGCCGCGAGCGAGCGCGCCGCCTCGCGGACCTGCTCGACGACCTCGGCGACCGAGAGGTTGCGCGTGAGGCCCAGCTGGCCCGTCGCGCAGAAGGGGCAGGCCATGCCGCAGCCCACCTGGCTCGAGATGCACAGGGTCGCCCGGTTCGGGTAGCGCATGAGGACCGACTCGACGCTCACGCCGTCGAAGAGGCGCCACAAGGTCTTGACCGTCGCTCCCTTGTCCGCCGTGAGCGAGCGCACGGGCGACAGCAGCGAGGGCAGCATCCCGGCCACGAGCTCGTCCCGGCCCGCAGCGGGCAGGTCCGTCATCCTCTCGGGGTCGGTCGTGAGGTGCTGGAAGTAGTGCGTCGCGAGCTGCTTGGCGCGCAGGGGCGAGTGGCCGAGCTCGGCGACGGCCTCGACGCGCTCCTCGGGGGTCATGTCCGCGAGGTGGCGCGGCGGCTTGGGTCGCCTGCCGCGGGGTGCCATCTGGAGGGTCACGGGCGTGGGACTGGCTTCGGTCATGTCAGCCCACCACCGGGAGCAGCACGAGATAGAGGACGTAGGCCACGGGAGCGGCCACGAGCAGGGAGTCGAGGCGGTCGAGCACGCCTCCGTGACCGGGCAGCAGGGTGCCCATGTCCTTGAGGCCGAGGTCGCGCTTGAGCATCGACTCGGTGAGATCGCCGAGGGTCGAGGCGAGCACGGCGCCGACGGCCACCACGATCCCGATCCAGGCCGAGACCGCGAGACCGAAGTGCGCACCGACGGCACCCACCGCGACCGAGAGCACGAGCGAGCCCGCGAAGCCCTCCCAGGTCTTCTTGGGGCTCACGCGCGGAGCCATCGGGTGGCGACCGAGCAGGACGCCGGCGGTGTAGCCACCGACGTCGCTCGCGACGACGAGCAGGATGAACAGCAGCACGCGACGCCCGCCCGAGGGTGCGTCGAGCATGAGGACGACGAACCCCGCGAGGAAGGGCACGTAGACAGCCGCGAAGGCACCGGCGACACAGTCGCGCAGCGCGCTCGGGCCGTTGCCGTCGACGATGCGCCAGATGACGATGCCGCCCACGGTGAGCATGAGCGAGACGAGCTGCGCCTCGGCCCCCGCGTAGAAGGCCGAGACGAGGATGCCCACGCCGCCCACGAGCAGCGGCACGAGCGGCAGGTGCAGGTCGCGGCGCGTGAAGGCGTGCGCGAGCTCCCACAGCGCCGCGCTCGAGGCGAGCACCGCGAGGGCGAGGAAGGCCTCGTCGCGCCACCACAGGGCGAGCACCACGAGACCGAGCAGGCCGAGGCCGACGGTGATGGCCACGGGCAGGTTGCGCCCCGCCCTCGAGGGCGGCGCGGCAGCCAGCTCCGGGGCCTCGGGGGCGGTGGAGTCCGTCATCAGACCTCGAGCAGCTCGCTCTCCTTGTGCGCCAGGAGCGAGTCGACCGTGTCGACGTGGCGCTTCGTGAGAGCCTCGAGCTCCTTCTCGGCTCGAGCGACCTCGTCCTCGCCGGCCTCGCCGTCCTTGACGAGCTTCTCGAGCGCCTCCTTGGCGTGGCGGCGCACCGAGCGGATCGAGATGCGCGCGTCCTCGGCCTTGGACTTGGCGAGCTTGACGTACTCCTTGCGGCGCTCCTCCGTGAGGGCGGGCAGCACGCAGCGGATCACGTTGCCGTCGTTCGAGGGGTTCACGCCCAGGTCGCTGTCGCGCAGCGCCTTCTCGATCGCCGTCATCGCGGACTTGTCGAAGGGCGAGACGAGCACCGTGCGCGCCTCGGTGACCTGGAAGGACGCGAGCTGCTGGAGCGGTGTCGGCGCCCCGTAGTAGTCCACGAAGACCTTCGCGAACATCGCGGCGTTCGCTCGACCGGTACGGATCGCCGCGAAGTCCTCCTTGGCGACCTCCACGGCCTTGTCCATCTTCTCCTCGGCCTCGAGGAGAGTCTCGTCGATCACCGCGTGCTCCTTCCGCTCGTCACGTCTGTGCTGGTCAACCGGCGGTGACCAGCGTTCCGATCTTCTCACCCAGGAGGGCCCGAGTGACGTTGCCCGGCTCGTCCATGCCGAAGACGTGCATTGTCAGCCCGTTGTCCATGCCGAGGGAGAAGGCCGTCGAGTCGACGACCTTGAGGCCCTGCTGGAGGGCGTCGTTGAAGGTGACCGTGTCGAGGCGCGTGGCCTCGGGGTCCTTCTTGGGGTCGGCGGTGTAGACCCCGTCGACACCGTTCTTGCCCATGAGGAGCTCCTGGCAGTGCGTCTCGAGGGCGCGCTGCACGGCCGTGGTGTCCGTCGAGAAGTAGGGCATCCCCGCGCCCGCGCCGAAGATCACGACGCGACCCTTCTCGAGGTGGCGGATCGCGCGCAGCGGGATGTACGGCTCGGCGACCTGCCCCATCGTGATGGCGGTCTGCACGCGCGTGGTCACGCCGGCCTGCTCGAGGAAGTCCTGCAGGGCGAGGCAGTTCATGACCGTGCCGAGCATGCCCATGTAGTCGGCGCGCGCCCGGTCGAGGCCGTTCTGCGAGAGCTCTGCCCCGCGGAAGAAGTTGCCTCCGCCGACGACGATCGCGACCTGCACGCCCTGACGGACGGCCTCGCCGATCTCCCCGGCGATCCGCTTGACGACCTCGGGAGCGAGCCCGACCCGTCCGCCGCCGAAGGTCTCTCCCGACAGCTTCAGCAGCACGCGCCGCGCGCTCGGGTTCTCGCTCATCGACCCTCCAGGTCCCAGGTTGGGGTTGGGGCAGCGCCCCGGATATGCCTGTGGTCCCGGCCCCGCAGGACCGGGACCACCGGCGATATCAGGCTCCCACGCGGAAGCGGACGAAGCCCGTCACCGCGCCGCCGGCCTCGGTGAGGACCTGGCCGACCGACTTCTTGTTGTCCTTCGCGAAGGCCTGCTCGAGGAGAACGTTCTCCTTGAAGAAGCCGTTCAGGCGACCCTCGACGATCTTCGGCAGAGCGGCCTCGGGCTTGCCCTCGTTGCGCGAGGTCTCCTCGGCGATCTTGCGCTCGGACTCGACCGTCTCGGCCGGGACGTCCTCGCGCTTGAGGAAGGTCGGCGAGAAGGCCGCGACGTGCGTCGCGACGTCGCGAGCGACCCCGGCACCTGCGGCGTCGGTCGCGACGAGCACGCCGACCTGCGGGGGGAGGTCCTTGGAGACCTTGTGGAGGTAGAGCTCGACAGCCTCGCCCGAGACGCGGGCGATGCGGCGGACGACGAGCTTCTCGCCGAGGGTCGCGGCAGCCTCCTCGACGACGCCCTGGACGGTCGAGCCGCCCGCGGGAGCCGCGAGAAGCGCCTCGACGTCCTCGGCGCCCGAGGCGACAGCAGCCTCGAGGACCTGCTCGGCGAGGGCGAGGAACTTCTCGTTCTTCGTGACGAAGTCCGTCTCGCAGTTGATCTCGACGAGGATGCCGGTCTTGCCGGACTCGCCGTCCACGACCGCGCCGGCCACGAGGCCGTCGGAGGCCGAACGGCCCTCGCGCTTGGCGACGCCCTTCAGGCCCTTGACGCGGATGATCTCGAGAGCCTTCTCGGCGTCGCCGTCGGCCTCGTCGAGAGCCTTCTTGACGTCGAGCATGCCTGCGCCGGTGCGCTCACGGAGCGCCTTGATGTCAGCGGCGGTGTAGTTCGCCATGGTGATCCTTCGCTCGTTCGGTCGTGGTCACTCGGCCGCGGACTCGGCCGCAGGCTTCTCGGCAGCGTCCTCGGCGGGGGCCTCGGCAGCCGGAGCCTCCTCGGCGGGGGCCTCGGCAGCCGGAGCCTCCTCGGC
>ENA-UOVV01000463-UOVV01000463.1-compost-metagenome-genome-assembly--contig:-NODE-463-length-47999-cov-9.687886_pt1 | contig 47999 bp, 66 predicted proteins | sample MGYA00238155_ERZ761577 | MGnify/ENA primary metagenome ERZ761577 (study PRJEB28898, sample SAMN06268775) | compost metagenome | isolation source: Emeryville, CA | place: USA:Emeryville, CA | collected... | reverse complement strand
AAGCCCGTCTACCTGCCAATTAGGGTGGGTGCCCAGCAATCTTCTAGCGCCGTCTCGGCGGCCAGGCAATCTCACGGCCCGTCCAACCACGAAACCACCAGCCGCATCTCTCTGGAAGACGGCGATAGGGGCTGCGATGTAGGCCCGCGCCCAAACCTCCCAAAATCAACTCCTTGACCCGCCCCGGCGGAAAGGAGAGACCTATGGACAAGACCGTACCGTTGCGTTTCGCCCGCCGCGCGTGTATCTTCCGTCATCTTTTGCGCGATACGGAACGCGACATGGACCTTTCGCACCCTTCCACGAAGCTGCTGATCGACGAATGCAAAGCCGCCGGGTTGCTGCGCAACCAGTGCGCCTATGTGCTGGCAACCGCATGGCACGAAACCGGCCGTTATCGCTACATGCGCGAGATTTGGGGGCCGACCGCCGCGCAGAAGCGCTACGAGGGTCGCAAGGATCTCGGCAATGTCAAGCGCGGCGACGGCAAGAAGTTCATGGGCCGCGGCTTCGTGCAGATCACGGGTAGGCGCAACTACGAGGATTGGGCCAGGCGCACCGGCCTGCCGCTGATCGACAAGCCCGAGCTGGCCGAGAAGCCGGAAGTCGCCGTCGGCATCATCGTCGAAGGAATGCGGCTCGGCACGTTCACCGGCAAGAAACTGGCCGACTATGTGACGCTGGCGCATTCCGACTTCCACGGTGCGCGCCGTATCGTGAACGGTCTCGACAGGGCCGACCTGATCGCCGGTTACGCCCGCGAGTTCGACGCGCTGCTGAAGGCCGCGGGCTACGGGGTGACGCTGTCGGCGGCGAAACCCGCTCCCGCCCCTGCGCCGAAGCCCGCCGCGCCCGCACCGAAAGAACCGAACGGCGGCAGGGCCGGCATCGTGGCGCTTCTTCTGGCGGCGCTCGCCACCGGGACCGCAGCGGCGTGGGGCTGGCTCTCCAGCCTGCCGTGCAGTGTGCTCGGCCTGCTCTGCGGAGGCTGACGTGCAAGCGTTCGCAATTATGTTTCATGGGCGACGGTTCCTGGCGCACAGCCGGACACCGAAGCAGCCTTGTCGCGGCTGGCGGCCGTTCCGTTGGTCCGGCGTCGAAGAAGCCGAGAAGTTCGGTTCGCGCGCGGCCGCGGAGTTGTTTCTGTCCGGCCTACCCTATCGCAATCATCCCGCAGTGACCGTCGTCGAACTTCGCGCAGGCGGCGTTGTCGCAACGACATAGGAGCCGACCATGTGGCAGCGCATAAAAGCGTTCTTCTCCGACAGTGAAACCATCTTTTGGGCGCGGCTTCAGGCGCTGTTCGGCTTCATCGGCAGCGTTATGGCCGTCGTCGACCCGTCGCTGCTGCAGCCGCTTCTGACGCCCAAGGGCTTCGCGATCTACCTGCTGGTCAACGGCATCGTCACGGAACTGCTGCGGCGTCTCCGAACGGACGATCTCTGATGGACTGGCTGATCGACCATGGCGCGATCTGGTTTCTTCCAATCCCGGCGCTCGGGCTGGTCTTTCTCGCGTGGCGCTTCGCCGGCTTCCGCGCCGCGCTCATTGCCGCGGCGGGCGTCGCGCTCGTCATGCTCACAGGCGGGGCCTACCGCGCCGGACGAAAATCGGGCGACGCCGACGCAAAGGCGAAACAGCACAAGGCCAACGAAAAGGCGGTGAAGGACTATGACGCGATCAAGAACAAGACTGGCGGCATGTCTGATGACGATCTTGACGCTGCCAATGCTCCATTCGTGCGCAAGCACGGGGGCAAGCGCTGACGTGTGGTGCCGCACCAATGAGCCGATACGCCCGACCGCGGAAGAGTACGCGGCCAAGGATCGCGCCTCCAAGGAACGCATGGCCGTCCACAACGCCTACGGGGTCGAACGCTGCGGCTGGCGGCCCTGACCGCAACCGCAGCGCCGGCAAAGCATTTCAGGAGCGGGGCGGTTGACCGACAAGGACGATAACATGCAGATCGCGGCACCGACCTGGAAGTGGGAGTGGAACTTGAACACGATCGTCGTCCTGATGGGCTTCGTCGCGAGCATCGCCGCGTGGGGTACCATGTGGGAGAAGATCAATTCCGGGCGCATCACGAACGCCTCCAACATCGAGCGCCTGGACGCACGGCTGTCGGCACTGGAAACGTCGTCCCGCCGGCTCGACAACCACGAGCTTCGCATCACCAATGTCGAGAAGCAGGCCACTGACGCGGCCACGGCCATGCGCGCGGTCGAGACGACGCTGAATGCCCTGACGACGGACATCCGCGTCGTGCGCGAGATCCTTCAAAGGCTCGAAGCCGGGCAGAACGGTCGATCGCACAACTGACATGCCGCATCCGAACGCGATCAACCCACGCACGGGAAAGCGCTACAACTTCGTCGATCCACAGCGGATGGCCGAGACGTTCGACCGTCAGCTGGAGGCGGTCAAGCGCCAGCAGGCGGCGCTGGAAGCGCGCGACGATCTGCTGAAATTCACCAAATTTACGATGCCCGATCCGGCGGCCCCGAACGATCTGTCCCGGTCGATGTACGAGCCGGCGCCGTTTCACAAGGCCATCGCGAAGCATCTGGAGGAACTGGAGCGCGGTGAGTTCCGGCAGTTGATCCTGACGATGCCGCCTCGCGCCGGCAAGACTGAACTGGCGACAAAGCGCTTCGTGGCCTGGTTTCTCGGCCGCAATCCGACGGAGAACGTTGCCGTCGCGACCTACTCTGACACAATGGCTGAAGATTATGGCTCCGACATCAGGCATATCCTGAATTCGACGCAGCACAAACAGGTATTTCCGACGTTTAAGTTAAGAAAAGGCGGGCAGGCAAAAAATAACATTCAGACCGATGCTGGTGGACGTGCAGTATTTGTCGGCGTCGGCGGCGCCCTCACAGGCCGCGGTGCAGGGCTGTTAGTTTGCGATGACCTCATAAAGGGCGCGGAAGAAGCGCGCTCGCAGACTATGCGCAATCAGACGTGGGAATGGTTCACGAAAGTTGCCATGACCCGCCGCATGGGCCGCAAGCTCGTGATTATCATTATGACCCGATGGCACAGCGACGACGTGGTCGGTCGGCTGACCGACCCGGAAAATCCGCACTACAACGCCATCGAAGCGGCCAAGTGGAAGATCATCAAAATTCCCGCTATAGCGGAAGAGGACGACGTTCTCGGGCGAAAGCCCGGCGAGCCTCTTTGGCCGGAACGCTACGACTTGGAATTTCTTCAGTCGCAGCAGCGTCTCGATCCGCTCGGCTTCTCGGCGCTTTACCAGCAAAACCCGACAGTGGCCGACGGCACGCTGTTTCGCCGCGAGACGATCCAGTACTACGTCCCGGATCAGTTGCCCGGTGACTTGCGCATCTACTGCGCCAGCGATCATGCGGTAGGCACGGCCCAACGCAATGACCCGTCCTGCTTCATTAAGGTCGGTGTGGACCGGCAGAACAACATCTACATCCTCGATACGATCTGGCAGCGTATGACCACGGACGTCGCGGTCGAGCGAATGCTGGAGATGGCCGGTGGCGACAGAAAACCGCTTCTGTGGTGGGCCGAGCGCGGTCACATTTCAAAGTCGATAGGGCCGTTCCTTCGCAAACGCATGGACGAGACCGGCGTGTTCATCAATTTGGTGGAGGTTACGCCAGCCGTCGACAAGGAGCAGCGGGCGCAGTCCATCGCCGGGCGCGTCGCCATGGGGAAAGTCTACTTCCCGAAAGTGTCATGGTGGACCGAGCGCGCCGTGAACGAACTCCTGTCCTTCCCCAACGGCTTGCACGATGACTTCGTCGACGCGCTCGCCTACATCGGTCTCGGGTTGGGCCACCAGTTCGGCCCCGGCAAGGTTGCGGTGAAGCCCCGCCCGCGCGAGGGTTCCTTCCAATGGTTGCGCGATAATGATAAAGCTTGGGAGCGGGCGAAGCGCGCCGGCGCCGATGGCTTTTGAGGAAAGTGTCACCTATGTCATCTGATATCACGACAGAAATGACGGGGTATGACGACAACCAGCCCCTCGTCTCGACCGAAGCGCAAACCGCCGATCAGGCCGCAATGACGGCTTCCGAGAAGAACCTGGTCAAGGAAATCCTGAAGCGCATCCGCCAGGACAAGCAGCACCACAAGAAGGCGTTCGACCAGATGCGTCGCGATATGTTCGTCGCGCGTCACGGCCACGCCCCGGACTATCCGGTCACGCACTACAAGGCCAACATCGTCGGCCGCCACATCAAGCAGAAGACCGCCTCGCTCTACGCGAAGAACCCGCGCGCCGTCGCGCGCCGTCGCGAGACGATCGACTACCAGATTTGGGACGAGAAGCCGCAGTCGCTCCAGATGGCGATGCAGACCGTGATGATGGCCCAGCAGTTGATGGCGGCCAATCCCGGCACGACGCCCGAAATGATCCCGCCCGAGATGCTGGAGGGCTTCCAGAAGGCGCAGGAACTGATCGCCGATTTCCAGCAGGGCACGCAGCGCCGGCAGCTGATCGGCAAGATCGGCAAGACGCTGGAAATCCTGTTCGCGCAGGCGCTGCGCGAGCAGAAGCCGCTCGACGCCAAGACCGGCATGAAGCAGCTTGTGCGCCGCGCCTGCACGACCGGCGTCGGCTATGTCGAACTCGGCTTCCAGCGCGAAACCGGGCCACGCCCCGAACTGACGCAGGCGCTCGGCGACTTCCAGTCGCGGCTCGACCATCTGCGCCGGCTGTCGCAAAAGATCGGCGACGCGGAGAACCCGGTCGACCCGGACGACCCCGAAATCGCCGAACTGGAACTTTCCATCCGGTCGCTCCAGAACGAGCCGGAAGTCGTCCTGCGCGAGGGCCTGATTATCGACTTCCCGCAGTCGACGAAGGTCATCCCCGACCGTCTTTGCCGCTCGCTCGTCGGCTTCGTCGGCGCCCGCCATCTGACGATCGAATATCTGTTCACCGTCGACCAGGTGAAGGAGATTTTCGACGTCGACATCGGCAGGGGCTACAATGGCTACACCTATGCCGGGCTTCGGCCCGAAGAGAGCAGCGCGGCCGAAGTGGTCGCCGACACCGAACCGGAGTACCAGCGCGCCGGCAAGGGCGAAGGTCTCGTCTGCGTCTCCAAGCACTACGACAAGAGCGCCGGCCTCGTTTACTACGTCGCCGACGGCTACGACCGTTTCCTGCGCCCGCCGGCAGCGCCTGACGTGTTCGTCGAAGATTTCTGGCCGGTCTACGCGCTGACCTTCAACGCGGTCGAGAGCGAAGACGAACTGTTCCCGCCGTCCGACGTGTTTCTGATGCACGACATGCAGCGGGACTACAACGCCGCCCGGCAGGGCCAGCGTGAACACCGTCGCGCCGCGCGGCCGCGCTACACGTTCTCGAGCGGCGCGCTCGAAAAGGAAGACGCCGAGAACCTGGCCACGGCCGAACCGTTCACCGCGACCGGCATGAACTTGCCGCCGCAGCAGAAACTGTCCGATCTTCTCGACGTGGTGCCGGTGCCCGGCGTCGACCCGAACCTCTACGAGACCGCGCAGTTCTTCGGCGACATTCAGCTTGTCGTCGGCACGAACGAAAGCCAATTCGGCGGCCTGGCACGGGCCACCGCCACGGAAAGTGCCATCGCAGCGAATGCGACGGCCTCGTCGGACGGCTCGTCGATCGATGACATGGACGCCTTCCTGACTGCCGTGGCGCGGGCCGCGGGGCAGATCCTGATGTGCGAAATGTCCGAAGAGACGGTCATGCGCGTCGCCGGCCCCGGCGCGGTGTGGCCCGGCTTCACGCTCACCGAAATCTCCGACGAACTGTTCCTTGAAGTAGAGGCAGGCTCGTCGGGCAAGCCGAACCAGGCCGTCGAAATCCAGAACTGGACGCAAATGCTGCCGTTCCTGCTTCAGATGCAAAGCATCGACCCGATCTGGCTGGCGCGTGAAAGCATCCGCCGTCTCGACGACCGCCTCGATCTCACGGAGGCCATCGCGGAGGGCACGCCGTCGATGATCGCGCAGAACCACATGGCGCAGCTTTCGACCGGCAACGCCGCGACCGATCCTAACGCGCAGGGCGGCGAAGGCGCCGACAATGCGTCAGCCCCGGCCGAAGAGCAGGCCGGGTCTTCGGCTGCGTTTGGGTCGAACCAGACCCAGCTTGCCGTCTAGTGCGTAACGTTTGTAACGAGTGTCTTGCAAATTAACCGGACACGGGTTAATTCTGTGGCACACGAAACAGGAGGTTGGCATTGCCGCCTGAATTCGAAAACACCGAAGAACTGGAAAACGGTTCGACGGTCCAGGACGAAGCGGATGCCTCTAGCGAGGCCGAGCAATCCGCAAGCGCGCAGTCGTCCGGCGCGGAAGACGCAAGCGAAACTGCCGATGAAGGCTCGCTTTCGATCGTTCGGGACGTTGTCTCGAAGAGCGAAGACGAACCCGAGGCAGCGGCCTCGTCAGCCAACGGAGTAGACGGTCAGCAGACCGGCGAAACGCAACCCACGAAAGAGCAGGACGACGAGAACTACACCGACGTCCCGTTCAACAAGCATCCGCGCTTTCAGCAGGTCTTGGGCCGGCTGAAGGAGGCTGAAACCGACGCACAGCGCTACCGCAACGTCGAGAACTTCATCGCCGAGCAGGGCCTGTCGGGTGAGGAAACCCAGCAGCTTCTGGTCATCGGCGGGCTGATCAAGACGAACCCGGTGGAGGCGTGGAAGCAGATGCTTCCCACGATCCAGAAGCTCGCGATCGTCGCCGGCGAAGTTCTGCCGGACGATCTGAAGCAGCGGGTCGCGGCGAACGAGATCAGCCGTGCAGACGCGCTCGAACTGAGCCGCCAGCGTGCCGCCAACCAGTCGTTGGCCGCGCGTCAGGAATGGGAGCGTAACAACTCCCGGCAGCGGGCCGCGGTCGAGACGCAGCATCGGATCGGACAGACCGTCAATTCGTGGGAAAACGAGCGCCGGGCGCGAGACCCGAACTTCGAAGCAAAGCTGCCCGCCATCGAGCGCGAGGTAGCCTGGTTGCAGTCGAAGGAAGGCAAGCCGCGCGACGTCGAAGGCGTCCGCAGCCAGCTTCACAGGGCGTACACGGCGGTCTCCGCGCAGTTCGCCGCCCCGACACAGGCCGCAACTCGGCAAGCCAAGCGCCCGGTCACTGGCGGGCAGGTGAACGGAAATGTTCGCCCCGAGATCACATCCACCTTGGACATCATCGATCAGGTGGTGGCTCGTCGGGCAGGCTGACAGGGAATTAAGCCATGGCCTTCACGGCATCAGAACTTCAGGACATCAACAACATGGCCCTGGAGACGTACCTGAACAAGGGTACGATCTTCAAGCAGGACATCGCCAACAAGCCGATGCTCGCCGCTTTCCAGCAGCGCGCAGGCTCGTTCCCCGGCGGCAAGGAGAACGTCTCCTTCCTCGTCGGGTCCGGGTACGGCGGCGGCGGCCTTCAGGGCTACACCGGCGACGATCAGCTGAGCCACTACAACCCGACCGGCTCGGTTCGCTTCCGTATGCCCTGGAAGGAGCACTACATCGGCATGGTCGTCACCATGACCGAACTGAAGTACGACGGCGTCGACGTCGTCGAGAACGGCTCCAGCCAGCGCACGCGCGAAATGAGCAGCCGCGAGGCCCAGGCGCTCGCCAACATCTTCGACGAGAAGAACGAGAAGCTGGGCGCGGACTACACCTTCTCGCTGGATCGCCTGATCCACGGTGACGGTTCGTCCGACGCCAAGGCGCTCGCCGGCATCCAGGCGTTCATCCTGGAGAACCCGGCGCTCGGTTTGACCGGCGGCATCAACCGCGTAGCGAACTCGTGGTGGCAGAACGACGCGGCGACCGCTGCGGCGAACTCGGCCAGCACCGGCGACAACAAGATCACGTCGTCCAAGGATAACGGCGGCGCGCTCATCACCTACATGGACAAGGCCGCCCGCAAGCGTTCGAAGTACGCGAACGGCCAGACCCGTGTTCACTACTTCTGCGGCTCGGACTTCATCGACGCCTACAAGGCCGAACTTCGCGCCAACGGCCAGTACTCGCAGGTTGGCTGGGCCAGCGGGCCGCGCCCCGACGGTTCCATGCCTGACCCGCAGCACGCCGGTCTCCCGCTGGTTTGGGATCCGACGCTGGACGATCTCGGCAAGAGCAAGTTCTGCTACGCGCTCGACCTGGGGCCGCGCGGTCTGCGCCTGATGTACATGGACGGCAACAAGTACAAGAAGCACAACCCCGCCCGTCCGTATGACCGCATGGTCATGTACAACGGCATCTCCACGACCGCCGTCATGGTCGCGCGTCAGCTCAACACGTCCGGCGTTTACGAGATCAACTGATCGAGTGCCGGGGCGGCTTCGGTCGCCCCGCTCTTTCGGCAATCCAACAAGGAGTTAGAGCCATGGGCGCTCTCGGAAAAGTTACTCACACTCTCGCGTCGGACGTCGCCGACGACGCCACTGTCAACGTCGCGTACCCGACGGGTACGAACCAGGCTGCGCTTACCGGCTCCACCGGCGGCGTCGTCTCGATCGACGACGGCGCCGGCGGCACCTGGGAACAGGGCGCCGACGGGTTTACCGTTGTGTTCGACACGTCGGTTGTCACGCTCACCAACAAGAGCGGGGTCACTTGGCCCGCCGGCGCCGAACTGACCGCGAGCTTCGGCAAGACCGGCTACAACGGCAGCTACAACTGGCCCGACCCCGGTTCGTTGTCGTCGCTGGAAGACCGTGTCGACATCGTCGAGACGTTCGACGTTTCTCAGCCGATCCAGACACTGACGGCAACCGGCGCGGTCACGGCCGGCGTGCGTATTCTGGAACTGGATCACGACGATACCGTCATCGCGGCCACCATTGCCGACGCCTCCGACCATGCCGGTTTGTTCATCGTCCGCAACACCAGCGGGGGTGGGACAGAGGCACACACGCTGACCCTGACTGCGGGCACGTTCAACGGCTCGGACAATGTCGCAACGCTGGACGCTCCGGGCGAAGCGCTGGTCGTGCTGTTCGACGATACCGGCCGCGGCCAGATCATCGAAAACACCGGATCGGTGGCGCTCTCGTAATCGACAAACGGCGGGGTTTCGGCCCCGCCCACTTCCACGGAGACGACTATGCAGTACGCAAACATCATGCTTGCCCTTGGCGGCGACCGCGGAACGACCGTTCCGAAGACCGCCGTTTCGGCGTCCGAGATCGCAGTCCTGCGGCTCATCCACGGCGCCGACAGCGTCTTCGACGTGGAGCCGGTCGACCCGGAAACGAAGCGCACCAGCCGCGAGGAAATCCGTCGGCTGAACGAGCTTTACGGCCGCGTTCGCATTCAGTCCGAAGCAGGTGAAGTCTCGCCGGTACAGGCGCTGTTCCCCGGCGCCGCCGCGCAGGCGATCCCGAGCATCGACGATCTCGAAATCCCGAGCGAGTTCTTCAAGGCCAAGACCCGCGTCTCGGCCGATGGTGGTGAGAAGGAAGTCGGCAACGACCCGCTCGACAGCATGACGAAGGCCGATCTGCTGGACGAGGCCGAGAAGCGTGGCGTCAAGGTCGACGCCAGCGCCAAGAAGGCCGAAATTCTGGCTGCACTTCGTTCCGCCGACGGCGACGACAAGCCCGAAGACGAAGTCTTCGCGTAAGGGCGCAACGCAATGGCCCGCAAGACGACACTGGTCAAGCTGCTGGACGACTTGCGGGCCGAAGCGCGCCTGTCCCTGAACCCGGCGCACAACCTCAATCAGCGCCCGACACAGGTGCATCTGCTTCAGCGCGTGCAGGACCGGCTATGGGAAGACTTCGCATGGCCGCATCTGCGCGTGGAGCGCCAGCAGCCGATCCAGGCAGGCCAGCGCTACTACGAGCCGCCGGAAGACATGCGCGTCGACCGCATCGAGAAGGTCGAAATCTACACGGACGGCGCATGGCGTCTCGTCGCGCCGGGCATCGACCCGGAAGACTACACGGCTTGGAACAGCGATCTCGATCAGCGGTCGTGGCCGCCGCGCCGCTGGCAGGTCTACGAGGACGAAACGGTCGAAATCTGGCCGATCTCCGACACGAACGCCGATGATGACACGCGCGAAGGCTATCTGAAATTCACCGGCATCCGCAACCTGAACCAGCTTGTCGACGAAGGCGATCGCGCCGATCTCGACGACCGGCTTCTGGTTCTCTACGCGGCGGCCGAGATGCTGGCTTCGTCCGGTGCGAAGGACGCGCAGCTGAAGTTGGACCAGGCCAATGCGCTCTATGCACGGCTGCGCGGCCACCTGACGCCGCGCAAGCAGTTCCGCATGTTCGGCATCGGCGAACCGCTGGCCCCGCGCCGCATCGTCATTTCGCAATATCGTCGCCCGGCGGGGTAGCGCCATGGGCGTAGTGTGGGTCAGAGAATTTCTTGGGGGTCTGGATGCCCGCCGGATGCCGGAAACCACGCCCGGCGGCGTGCTGATCCGCGCTGACGACGGCCACATTACCGCCGGCGGCGAGTTCGAGAGCCGCGCCGCCTTCGTCGAGACGCACGAACTGCCCGCCAATACGTTCGGCCTTGCCGCCACCCGTTCGCAACTGGTCGTGTTCGGCAGCGCCGCGGAACCGGCAATGCCGTCCGGCGTCGCCTACCAGCGCATCCAGCATCCCGACGGCGAAGACCTCGTCGACGTGCCGTCCTGGGACTTGTACGCCGGCAAGATTTACGTTGTCGGCGTCTTCGCGGACGGCTCGATCCACCACTTCTATGACGGCGCGCGCGTCGAAGACTGGTTCGACGGTCGTGCAAGGGCCGCATTCTCGGTTGTGTCGGGCGGCACGACGCCCGCCGTCGCGGCGACGGCCTCTTTCCGCGTCACCGGTGGCACGCTGGGCAGCGGCAACGAGATCACGTCGGTCACGGCCGACGGCGTGAACCTGATGGCGTCCGCAGTGGCGCACACCGGTGACGACGCAACGACCGCCGCAGCCGTCGCCACCGCGATCAACTCGCATACGTCGTCGCCCGACTACACGGCGGCCGCCGATGGCGATGAAGTGACGATTACAGCAGCCGTTGCCGGCGCAGCCGCGAACGGTCGCGTGCTGGTGGTCACGCCCGGCGGCGACGCCACGGTTGCCGACGAAACGAACTTCGCGGACGGCGCGGACGCGATCACGTCGCGCGTCGATACGATCCGCGTCGACGGCGTGTCGATCATGTCGAACCCGGTCGACTACGACACGGACAACTCGACGACGGCGGAAGCCATCGCCGACGAGATCACCAGCAGCGTCTCCACGCCCGAATACACGGCCATCGCCGTCGGCGACACGGTCGTCATCGTGGCGTCGACCGCCGGCACGGGGCCGAACGATCTGGCCGTGACGTTCGAACTGGCGAACGACTTCGTGGTCGACCCGGATGAAAGCCTGGTGCTTTCCGGCGGCGCCGACACAGAAGACGGCTTCACCCCGGGAACCTTCGTCAAGACGATCGGCTCGAAGATGCAGTCGCTCTCCGGGCCGAACTGGCATTTTTCCGGCATCCGCGAGCCGACCGGCTGGACGACCGACAATGTCGGCGCGGGCTTCGTAGACCTGTCGACGCAGTCTTCCGGCGCCGAGCAACTCATGGCGATCGAGCGATACCAGCAGCAACTGGCGATCTTCGCCGAGACGAACGTGCAAATCTGGTTCTCCGACCCGGACCCGGCGCTGAACACGGTCGTCCAGATCCTGAACAACACAGGCACGCCGGCCCCGAACTCGGTCACGCAGTTCGGTGACAGCGACATCTTCTACCTGAACGAGAGCGGCATCCGCTCGCTGCGCGCCCGCGACGCTTCCAACGCGGCGGCCACGTCCGACATCGGCGTGCCGATCGACAACCTGGTCACGCAACATCTCACTCAACTCGGCCCGTCCGAGCGCCAGCGCATCACGGGCCTGATCGAACCCCGCGACGGCCGGTTCTGGATGATCCTCGGGTCGACCGTCTACGTCCTTTCCTACTTCCGAGCGGAGCGAACGGTCAGCGCATGGTCGATCTACAATCTGCCGGACGACATAGACGCCGCGGTCGTTTTCAACCGCAGGGTCTATCTCCGGTTCGGCGACGACATCTACTGCTATGGCGGAACGGGCGCGGAGCGCACCTACGACGACGTGGAGTGTATCGTCCGCACACCTTTCCTCGATGCTGACAGGCCGACGCAGTGGAAGCGCCTGACCAGCATCGACATCGCGGCCGAAGGCGAATGGGACGTCTATGTGTCCCTGGACGTGAACAACCCCGACGCGGAGGACCGCGTAGGCATCCTCCAAGACAGCACGTTCATGCAGCAGCGCGTGCCGATAGCCGGTTCCGCGACGCACTTCTCGTTCACATTCAAGTCGCGGGGCACCGGCCCGCACCGGCTCGGCTCCATGGTGGTTCACTTCGATGACGATGACAGCGGGCAGGATGCGGCTTGAAGCGGCGACGCCGGAGAACGTCCGGTATGTGGCCGAGCGGATGCGCGAGAGCGATTTTCGCGAGTTCAGCGCCGTGTCGTATGCGCGCGACCGCCGGCAACTGGCCGAACTGATGACGAAGATTTACGGCGAGCATCCGGGCGGCATCTGCGCGTACAGCGGCGACGAGCCGGTCGCGATCGGCGCCATGGTCGAAGGCCGTCCGAACGTCGTGACGCTGATGTTCTTCGCCACCGAAGCGCTGAACGAAATCGCCATCCCGCTTACCCGCTTCATCCGCGGCACCCTGTTCCCGCAATACCGCGAAGAAGGCATCCACCGGATCGAGTGCATCTCGATCGACGGCCACACCGCGGCGCATCGCTGGATCCGGTTGCTCGGGCTGGAGCGCGAGACCGGGCCGATGCTGGGTTACGGAAAGAACGGCGAGACCTTCTATCAATTTTCCTGGACCAGAGATGCAGGTACGACTGGCAACGCCTGAAGATCGGGCCGACGTGGCGCGGCTGGCGCAGCGCTACGTCGACGAGCTTCCGCCGGCCGTGCCGGTTCGCTTCGAGGCGGCGGCCTTCGACGAAAGCTTCGACAGGTATCTGGCTACCGCAAACCCGACAGTGTTCGTCGCGGAGGACCGGAGCGGCGTCGTCGGCGTGCTGGTTTGCTCGATACAGGGCTTTCTAACCATGTCTGGACTTTTGACGCATACCGATGTAATTTTTGTAACGCCGGAAAAACGGGGAACTCGGGCAGCCTCAGAACTCCTTTCCGAGTTCGACAGATGGTCGGAAAATATCGGCGCCGTCATGTCGATCGGGGGTAACGCCAACTCCATCCACACCCGACGCACAGCCTCGCTCTACGCGAAGTTCGGCTACAGCCCCGTCGGTGTCAGCATGGCGAAATTCAGGAGCGGCTGATGAGCTTTCTATTCGGCGGCGGCGGTAACAACGAAGCGGCCCGCGCCCGCGAGGAAGAGGCCGCGCGCCAGGGTCGTATTCGACAGGGCACGAACCAGATCGACAGCATATTCAGCCGGTTCAACGACGATTTCTTCCGCAAGCAGCGCGACAGCTACACGAACTATGCTCTGCCGCAGCTTCAGCAGCAGCGCGACGATGCCGCAAGGGATCTGACCTTCGCGCTCGACCGTACCGGCCAGCTGGGCGGCTCGGTGCGAGCGCAAAAGACGGGCGAGCTTCAACGCCTGTTCGACCTGAACGAACAGCAGATCCGCGACCAGGCGCTGGCCCACGAGAGCCAGGCGCGCACGGGCGTCGAGAACGCGCGGGCCGACCTGGTCGGGATGTTGAACGCCACCGGCGACACGCAGGGCGCCGTCAATTCGGCCTTGTCCCGCGCGACGGTGCTGACGCAGCCGCAGGCTTACAGCCCGCTCGGGCAGTTGTTCGCGGATTTCACCGGGGCGCTCGGCATCCAGGCCGCGCAGGAACGCGCTGCCGCGGCATCGGGCGGCATGTACCGGCCGCGCTACGATACGGGGCTGTTCGGCGGCTCCGGTCGCGTGACGGTGAGGTAGAGCGATGTGCGATCCAACGACCATAGCCGGCCTGGTTTTGACGGCCGGTTCGACCGTCGCCAACATGATCGGCGAGAACCAGCGCAGGCAGGCGCGCGAAGACGCGCTGGGCGCGGAGCGCATCCGCCAGCGCAATCTCGATCAGGAGAACGAAGCGCTCAATCAGGTCTCGCGCGAGCGCTACCATGACTTCGAGGGCCAGCAGGAAGAGCGCGGCTCGAAGCTGGCCGACTACTTCACGGAGAACGAGGCCGCCGCTGCGGACGCCAACGAACAGGCCGTGCAGCAGATGCTGCCGACCTCCGGTTCCGACATCACCGTGCGCGAGGAAGCCAAGCAGAGCAATCTGGCGAAGGCGTTCACCGACCAGCAGGGACGGGCGCTCGGCCAGTTGCGCGCTTTCGGCGACCTGCTGGGCGGCATCGGCCGGCAGCAGGCGCGCGACGCCAGCAACATCGGCCAGATCAACGCCTTCAAGCGCGGATCGTCCGGCATCGTGCCGCTGGAACTGGAAGCGGCGAACGAGGCCGGCGCCGGCGCGCGGCTGTTCGGCGATCTTCTCGGAATGGGCGGCTCGCTGGCCCTTAACTCCGGTCTCAGCAAGACGAAGCCGGGGCCGAATTACTTCCCGCCGCCGCCGACGCTTAAGTACGCGGGCGGCGGGCTTTATTGAGGCCGTGCGATGCCAGTTTTCAACAACCCCTACTTCAAAACCGCGCACGACAATCTGCTGAAGTTGTTCCAGCCGGTTCAGATGAGCGGCAGTGACCTCGCCGCTCGCGCGCAGGCCGACGCGCGCATTGCCGACATGAACCGGCGCGGCATGGTCTTCGACTACGCGACCGATCCGAACTTCGACCGGGAGCGTTTCGATCGCATGGGCGTCGGCGCGAACCTCTACGCGCCGAACCAGAGCTACTACGCGGTCGACCAGGGCAACGCGACGCAGCGCTATGGCTACGACACGCAGGCCGCGACGTCGCGGGCGAACAACGCCGCGGACAACGTCCGCGCGCTGGAAGAGCGCCGGATGCAGGAAGCGGCGGCCCTGGAGCGGCTGGGTATCACGGACGCCACGGCCCGACGCGGGCAGGACATCAACGCGGACGTCTCGATCCGAAACAATGCGCTCGACAATCAGCGTTCGGCCATCGGTTCGCTGTTCGGCCCGCTAAACCCAGGTCAGGTGCGCCCGGAAGTTCCGGCCGACATTATGGAGGTTCTTGGTCTGCCGGGGCTGGACGCGATCGCCGGCGCTCCTAAGCCCTTGTCCGAGACCGAAGTCAGGGGCGGCATCATCCAGGGTCTCGATCCGGACTTGCAGGAAGCCATCGCCTTCGGCAACACGCCGGTCGAGAGCATCGTCACTCCGGAAGGCCCGCGCATCGCGACGCGGCTGGATGCGATCGGGGAACGGCCGGTTCAGACCGGCGGCACGCCGCGCGGCTACATGACACCCGACGGCCGACGCGGCACAACGCTAGACGGCCTCACCGACGCCGCTACGGGCGAAACCCTGCCGCAGGGCACGATGCCCGTCTCGACACAGGGCACGCCCGAACAGACCGGCCTCACGACGGCTACGCGCGGTCGTGTGGAGCAGGGCGAGATCGCGGCGCAGAAGTTCCAGAACCTTCTCGGCCTGACAAGGGAACTGGCCGACGACCCGACGAACTTCGGCATCCCCGGCTTCGTGAAGGGCACGTTGCAGGACGTCGCTGCGATGGCGAACGGCGTTTCCAGCGCGCTCGGCTTCAGAAGTGCGGAAGAAGCGCTGCAAAGCGCGCAGGTCGATCTGGTGCGCAACGGCATCGACCCGCGGCTGCTGCCCGGCGTGTTCGACCCGAACCTGGCCGCGTTGCAGACGACGTCCGATCTGCTGGTCTACCAGGCCGCCGCCGCGCTTGCCGGCCAGTCCGGCCGCGACGTGTCCGACAGGGACGTGCAGATGTTCAAGGGCGTCGTCGGCGACCCGCGCGAGTGGACGGCGACGCCCGAGCGGTTCAAGGCGAAGCTCGACCAGATGGAGCGCATTCTCAATGCGATGCGAACGGTCGATCAGAACGCGCTGGGCGGCAATCTGCGCGCGGGACCGGGCGTCCCGGCGCCCGAAGCCGCACCGGCGGCACCGGCGGCACCGGCGGCACCGGCCGCGGAAGAGCGATGGGAGCGCGGGCCTGACGGGCGGCTGCGCCGCGTGACGCAATGAGCCGCATCATCGAGTTCGAGGGCCGTCGCATCATCGTTCCCGACGATGCCACCGACGAGGAAGTGGCGGCGATCCTGGAGGGCGGCGCCGCGCCTGCTGCCGAAACAGCGCCCGCCGAAGAACCGTCGCTGGCGCAGAAGCTGGGCCGCTCGACGCAGTTGGCCGCGCAGACGCTGGGGCGGGCCGGTGCGTCGATTGCCGGCGCTCCGTTCGATCTGGCCGGCGGCCTCGTCGACGTCGGGCTGGGCCTGACCGAAGGCGGCATAAACCTGTTCCGCGACGAGCCGGTATCACTGCCGCGCGTCGGCCAGATGCCGATGGGCTACGAGCATCTGACGGAGAGCGCCGGCAACATCATGGAGGCCATCGGCCTGCCGCCGATCGAGCGCGAGGACATGGCCCCGCACGAGCGGCTGATCGGCGACGTCGCGCAGTTCGCCATGGAAAGCGCAGCGCTTGGCGCGGGCTTGTCGAGCGCCGCGGCGAAGCGTTTCCCGACCGGCACGATGCAGGGCCACAACATGCGCCCCGGCGACGCCTTCCTGCGGCCGTATGTGGGCCGCGGCGCGAAGCCCGTCATCACCGACACGGTGGCCGGTGCCGGCACCGGCGCGGGCATCAACTTCGCGCGAGAGAACTTCCCTGACAGTCCGATGGCCGAGTTTCTGGCAGCCATTGGGGGTGGCATCGGAGGCGCGGCTATGGTCGACGCGCCCGGCATGGTTCGGCGCACGGCGCAACGTGTCGACGGCTATCGCTCGGCCGATCTGCCTTACGGTCCGGGTGGCGAAGCCCCGCCGACGAAGCGCGAAATCCAGCACACCCGCAACTTCATGGAGGAACAGGCCACTGACCCGGAAGCCGCGCGGCAGCGCGCGAGCGAGCGTTTCGACGCGGCCCGCCGCGACGGCAGCGCCATGCCGACGGCGGGCCTAGCCAGCGACGACATCGGCCTGGTCGCGCTGGAGCGCGGTAGCCGCGTTCGCAACCCGGTCCAGTTCGAGGAAGCGGACCAGCTTCTGCTGGACAGCGCGCAGCAGCGCATTTCCGGTCTACGCGATCCAGGAGCCGACCAGAGCCTCGTTCGTCAGGAGATCCAGCAACGGCCGACGCAGCTGGCGGCCGATCGCGATGCGGCGGCCCTGCCGCTGCTGCGCCAGGCCGAACAGTCCGGCGTGACCGTGGATCCGCAGCCGGTGGCCGATCTGATTGACGGGATGCTGGCGGAAGCCAAGCGTCCGGCAGTCGTCAACTCACTTCGTGAGGCCCGCCGGATGCTGAACCGCGCCGGCTCCGAAGACCTCGATACGTCCGTGTCGGGGCTGTACGAGACGCGCAAGGCGATCAATGACATCATCGAGGGCCGCAGCGACACGCCGACCGGCCAGTGGGCGAAGAAGGAACTGACGCAGGTCCGCGACGCGCTCGACGCGCAGATCAACGCCGTCGCCCCGGAGTTCGGCCAGTACCTCGACGAGTACCGCCAGGGGTCGCGCCCGCTCGACGTCTTCCGCGACAGCGAGGCCGTCGCCAAGCTCGCCGAGACCGACCCGCGTAACGTGGCGAAGCGCGTTCTTAGCGGCACCGAATACGGCACCGAAGGAATGCTGCGCGAAGTCAGCGAGGCGCTGAAGAACAACCCGGACGCGCAGCGCGGCTGGAAGGCCGCCGTCGCGGACGTGCTGGTCGACAAGGTGACGAACACGAACACCGCGCTCTCGCGTTCCGACGACGGCCCTGTCTCGGTGGCGAAGCTCCAGCGCGTCTGGAAGCAGCACGAAGGCGACCTGGCGCAAATCTTCACACCCGACGAGATGGCCGCCGCCAAGCGCGCCCACGAGATACTGGAGCCGCTGGGCAACCTGTCGCGGCGCTCGACCGTCGGCTCGCCGACCGCCACGAACCAGCAGCTCACGAACGCGCTGGAAGCGGGCTTGCTGGCCTACACCGGCAACGCCATCGCGACCGGCATGATTATGAAGCGTATCCGCGTGGCGGCGAACATGGTTCCCGGCCTGAAGGAAATGACGCTGGAGAGCAAGACGGGCAAGCTGATCGAGCGCATGTGGTTCGACCCGGAACTGTTCATGCACATCATGGAGACGCCCGTTCGCGAAGTCGAGCCGCAGGGCTGGAACGCGAAGCTGAACCGGCTGATCGCCGGCACGGAGTATCTGCGCGCCGACGAGGACGACGAAGACGACAATCCGCTGATGCGGGCGATCCGGCCGCAATCGCGCACGGAAGACCCCGACGAACTGATGGAGGCGATCGGTGGCCACTGATTGGATCCGCTACGCGAACCAGGGCGCGACGCGCAGTCTGCCGCTTAACTCGCGGCTGATCGAGGCGTTCAGCTTCCTGCCCGAGCTTGGCCTGTCGATGGAAGTCTTTTCCGGCGGGCAGCCGGCGAAGGGCAGCGGCGGCCGCCGCGTCGGTTCGACCCGACACGACCACGGCAACGCCGCGGATGTGTTCTTCCGCCGCGGCAGCGAACGGCTGGATTGGGCGAACCCGGAGCATCGGCCGCTCTTCGCCGACATCGTGCAGCGCGCCCGCGCGGCCGGCGTGACCGGCTTCGGCGCCGGCCCCGGCTACATGCAGCCCGGTTCGATGCACGTCGGCTTCGGTTCGCCCGGCGTATGGGGCGCTGGCGGGCGCGGAGCGAACGCGCCGGATTGGCTGCGCGCGGCTTACGAAGGCGCTCCAACGCCGCGCGTGGTGGTCGCAGCGACCGCTCCGCAGCCTGCCGGTTCGCCCGCGTCGGCGCTCGGCCCCGGCGTCCCTGTGGCTGACCGTCCCGTGGCGTCGGCCCCGGTGGCCCCGTCTGCGGCTGCTTCGGTGTTCGGCGATCTCGTCGCCCCGCAGGCTCCCGCGTCGTTCGCCAGCATCATCGACCACTACGCGCAGCGTCGTCGCGCGCAGGAGGAAGAAGAGCAGGCCCGCCAGGCGAGGCTGGCCGCGCTATTCGCGCAGTACCCGGTCTAGGACGCCAGCCACTGGAAGGCCATCACCAGCCCGGCGATGACCGCGAAGACCGTGATGGCGTCGGTGATGATCTCGGCGAAAGCGAGGAAGCGGTCCAAAGGCGTTCTTTCCATGCTGCGCGTCTCCGTTTCCCGGCAGCATCGCCTACAGGGGCGCTTCGGTCAACTTCGGTCGTTCTCGTGAAACGCGCGATGCGTCTCCAGGTAGTCCGCTGCGCGGCGTAGCAACTCGGGACGGTCCTTGTACATACCGAGGCCGGTGTTGCAGTTGCTGCACAGAAACGCCCGCACCTTACCGGAACTGTGGCAGTGATCCGTGCAGGCCCGGACCTTGCCTTTGAACGGCCTTTCGCAGATAGCGCAACTGTACATCTGCATTTCGAGCATGAACTCGCGCGTAGCGTCAGAGAGTTTGTAAGGCCCTTTCGGGAAGCGCCGGTCACGCTCCGCGCGAAATCTTTCGACAACGAATACCTGACGGCGACTGGCTCTGATCTCGGCCTCCATGCGCCGCTTCTCGCGGATGCGTCGAATCTTCTGACTAGCAAGCATGCTACCAAGCCCCAAATTTTCAAAGTGTAACGTATGTATCGGATACGTCTTGAAGCCTTGAAATGCAAGGGTTTGATCTGGTGCTGCGAGAGAGGATTGAACTCTCGACCTCTCCCTTACCAAGGGAGTTTTGCGGTTTTTGTCACTTCTGTCATTTCAGTAACTTAGCCGGGACGCCTTGCGGCGAAACGGCTCCAGCGGCTCACATCTGTTCATTGTCACGTTTGTAATCCGCCGAAACGCTCTCATTTTGGTAGCGGCTACCACGTTTGCTACCATCATTCCGCGGCCTCCAGTTGGCCGTTTGAGATCAATTCTACCGCATTGCGCAGGTCATCAGGCGCGAATTTTGCGTACACTTTCTCTACCATCCGAACGCTGTTCCCCAAGACCTTCGCGATCAAAAATATTGGCACACCGCGGCGGGCCATGTGCGTTGCGGCAGTATGTCTTAGGACGTGAGGGCTGATCCCCGTCGCCTTCGGCTTCTGACTGGTCTTCACCTTCTGCTTCGGCGCCAGGCCGGCCTCCATGACGATGTATTGGACCGACGACCAGACGCTGCCCTGATGCTCCAGCACGAAGTTGTTGACGCGCTCCCGATACGCGCGCTCCAGGATCGGGCGCAGCGCCTTCGAGATCGGCACGGTGGCCCTCCCCTTCTTCGTCCGCTTCCGGCCAGGCACGTCGAGATGGATCACGTTCGTCTCGAAGTCGACGCGGTCCCACGTCAGTTCCAGCAGGGCCTGCGCACGCCCGGCCGTCTCCAGCGCCAGCCAGATGAAGCGTTCGCCACGCGACAGCCGCGGGCCTCTGCGAAGCCGCGCAGCGGCGTCCAGCAGCTTCTGGATCTCGGCCTTGTTCAACCAGCGATCGCGCGGGTCGCCCTGTTCGGGCAATTCGATCTTCTGCACGAAGGACGGGTCGATCAGTTTGCCGCCCTTCGGCGAGGCCGCGAACCGCACCGCCGCCACCAGATAAGACAGCTCCTTCGTCACGGTCTGCGGCTTCACTTTCCGCCCCAGCCGGCCGGACGTGCGCTTTTCGACATATTCGTCCGCTGACGATTGGCACAGAAATGACACCGGCTTCGCGCCGAAAAACCCTTCCATCTGCTTCCACGCCAGGTCGGCGTTGTAGGTGTTAGCGACCTTCTTCTCGACGTGCTTCTTCCGGTAAACGGCCCACACGTCGGCCAAGGCCAGGTTCGCCCCGGCCATGACCGGGGCTTCGTGGTCCATCAGGAGCCACGTTCCGAGAAATGCTTTCGCTTCAGCCATATCTTTCGCGCGCGTGCTGACGCGCTTTCCGACGCGGTTTTCCGTCCAGTGGACGTAGTAGACGCCGCTAGCCGCGCGCTTGAGGTAAGGGGCAGAGCCGGACATAGATGGTTCTCCACATAGGCTTTCAGGTCGTCTTCACGGATCAGGACGGGCCGCCCAGGCAGGAAGGCCAGCTTTCCTTCGCGCCGCAGCCGCTTCACCTTCGAGGGCGAGCAGCGCAGCTTCTCGGCGGTCTCAGTCTCTGTTAGCAGTCGCATTTTCGGACAGGAGCTGCACGATCTGCGCGCCGACCGGCGTCGGAACCCACACGTCGGCGACCAGGCGCATCTTCCGGCCGTCCGGCGAGACCGCGGTGCTGTAGAGCGGGGCTGCCGTCGGCATCGCGCCGGGCAGGAGTTCGTTCGGATCGATGTTCAGCGCTTCCGCCAGCTTCTTCAGGAACAGCGGCGTCGGCAACGAGTGCCCGTTCACGTAGCTGGATATGCGCATACGGTCCATGCCGGCGGCCCGGGCCAGGTCCGATTGCCTCATGTTCTTTTCGAGCATCAGCTGGTGCAGACGCCGCCCGAAAGCTTTCTTGTCGACTTCCGGCGGACTGGCCGCCCGGCTCGGCTCGTTGCTGGTCAGTACGTTCTTCGCCATTTCGTTCACCCTTTTTATTACCCGCCGCCCCGTGCGGCTTTGTAATACGTTTGTAGCCCCGGATAGCGTTACAGTCAATACAAAATGTCCGGGTGGAGGGTTGACAAAGGACATTTTGTAGCGTTAGTTAACAGACAAACGTGACAAAACGGACAGGTCGAGCGGGCAAATCATGTTTGACGGGAAAAAATTCCTAGTAGAGAATTTCCACACCGCGCAGCACACACAGACGGTCATGGGCCAATACGGCTTCCCCGTTACGCTGGCCGCCGTGGAGAAGTGGTGGTCGCGCGAAAGCGTGCCTGGAACGTGGTTGCCGGTCCTGATCGCGATCAAAGAAATCGAGACGGGAGCGCCGGTGAGCGTGGTGAAGTATCTGGTGGCGAGGGAGGAATAGCGATGCGGGCGAGGACGAAGGCAACGGCGATGGAGAATGAAGCGCGCATGTTCTGGCGCCTGATGGGCGACATCAAGGCTGCGTGCGCGCGGGGCGACGGTATCAGTGACGAGTTGGAAGAACTCGACGTGCTGCGCGAATACACCGACAGCGATGCGCTGAAGGCCCGCTGCACCGATGCGATCTCAACCTACGGCATCCGGCAGAACGCGCGGAGGGCGCGGTCGTGATCGAGATCGAACTGGCCGGCGTTCCGGTCGGCAAGGGAAGGCCGCGCTTCGTCAAGGCGACGGGCCGGGCCTTCACGCCGGAAAAGACGGTGCGCTTCGAGGACCGCCTGGCGATCGCGGCGCAGCTGGCGATGGCCGGACGGGCGCCGCTGGACGGGCCGCTGGAGGTCGAGATCGAAATCCGGATGCCGGTGCCGCTGTCGAAGCCCAAGCGCTGGCGCGACGCCGCGCTGGCGGGCACGATCCGCCCGACGAAGAAGCCCGATTGGGACAATTTCGCCAAGACGGTCGATGCGCTGAACATGATCGTGTGGGTCGACGACGCGCAGATCGTCGACGGCCGCGTGCGCAAAATCTACCACGAAGCCCCGGCCTTTGTGGCTCGGGTGCGCCAGATCGGGAGCGTGTTCGAATGACGCTGTACAGCAGAGCCGAAGCGGCGGCCGAGATAGCGAAAGCGCTCCGCGGCCAGCCGGGCAACCGCAAGCGCGAGCTTCTGGAAGCAGCGATCAAGACCGTCGCGGATCGCGGCGTGCCGTATGGCGGCGTCGAGGACAATTTCGCGCGCATCGCCCGGCTCTGGAAGATGCACCTGCTGAACCGCTTCGGCAGCGCGCCCGCACTGAACTCGGCCGACGTCGCGATGATGATGGTGCTGATGAAGATCGCCCGGCTGGAGAACCAGCCCAACCATCCCGACAGTTGGACCGACGTCGCCGGCTATGCGGCGTGCGGGTTCGACGCGACGGCGGACAACGCGCCGATTTGACTTGACCTGTTTGTAACTTCTGTCACGTTGGCACGCGACAGAACCGGATGAACGACCTGGGCTGGAGAGCCACCTTGACGACCAAACCCGCTTCGGCAATCGACATTCACGTTGGCGACTGCCGCGATCTTCTCCGCGAAATGCCCGACCAGTCGGTGCATTGCATCGTCACGTCGCCGCCGTACTTCGGCCTTCGCGACTATGGCGTCGACGGTCAGATCGGGCTGGAACAGACGCCTGACGAATATGTGGCCAAGTTGGTCGCGGTGTTCCGCGAAGCCCGCCGTGTGCTGCGTGATGACGGGACGCTGTGGCTGAACCTGGGCGACACGGCGAACAACCGGCGCCGTATTCGATCCACAAGCCATCAACCGTCGCTGAACGGCTTCTCAGAGATGACATGGGCCGAAGCGACCAAGGCGGGCCTGACCCGCCACACTGTGACTGTCGGCGGGCTAAAGGAAAAGGACGCTTTCGGTATCCCGTGGTTGGTCGCTTTCGCGTTGCGCAGCGATGGTTGGTATCTGCGCCAAGAGATCATCTGGTCCAAGAATTTCGGCAAACCGGAACCGTCAGTTGATCGGCTACCCGTACGGCATGAGCAGATATTCCTTTTGAGCAAATCGAAACGGTATCACTTCGATCGCTTCGATTTGCCGGACTTCGCCCGAGGCTCTGTTTGGCACATCCCTCCGGTCGGCATCAGCGGTCACGGCGCGACATTCTCGCAGCGCGTAGTCGAGCCGTGCGTGTTGGCGGGCTGTCCGGTCGGCGGCACGGTGCTTGACCCTTTCGGCGGTGCCGGCACGACCGGGCTGGCCGCCGCGCAACATGGCCGACACGCGATATTGCTGGAGCTAAACCCGGCCTATGCTGATCTCGCTCGCGAGCGCCTTGGCTTGCACGAAGTGTCACTTTTGTCACCTGTCGGGGTGTTCGCATGACCGCGATGACCCCCAAGCCGACGCAACTGTCGGGCGCCCGTTTTCTTGCCGAGCGCGACTACGCGCTGCTGGCGGATCTTCCCAGAGTGGGAAAGACAGGCACGTCCATCATCGCCGCCGACTACCGCATGGCCGAGACCATTCTGGTCGTCACCACGGCGTCCGGGCGTGGCGTATGGAAGGCCGGCTTCCCGGCATGGTCGGCGTATGAGCGCCCGGTCCAGGTGCTGACGGGCGGCAAGAAGCTGGACCCGAAAATCCCCGTCGCCATCGTCGGCTGGAGCGCGCTGACGCAGCCCAAGATGCGCGCCGAGCTGCTGAAGCGCCGTTGGGACATAATCATCCCGGACGAGGCCCACGCGGCGAAGAACTTCGAGGCGAAGCGCACGCAGGCCCTGTACGGCTCTCTGGTCGACGACGGCGCAGTGCTGAACAAGACGATCGCGCTGACCAACGTCACGGGCACGATGTGGCCGCTGACCGGCACACCGCTGCCGAACAGCCCGGCTGACGCCTACCCGATGCTGCGCGCCCTGTTCCGCGAGCGGTTGACGACGGCGTTCGGGCCGACCGACGTGACGACGTTCCCGGCCTTTATGAAGCGCTACTGCAAGACGCGCCCGATGAAGGTCGGCCACGGCTACTACGCGAAATATATCGACGTCTTCGTCGAAGGCATCAATCTCGACGAACTGAACGCCCGCATCGACGGCACCTTCCTGCAACGCACGCAGCAGGACGTCGGCATCCTGGCGCCGGAATACGAGACGATGCCGCTGATCGCCCCGACGGCGCTGCCGGCGGAAATCCGCGACCAGAAGAAGGGCGCGCTCATTCTGGCCGCCGCGAAGTCCGGCGACCGCAAGGCGCTAGAAATGCACATGGGGCCGCTGCGCCGCCTCACCGGCGAGATCAAGGCCGGGCTGGTCGTCGATGCGGTCAAGGAAGAACTGGACGGCGCGCTCGACAAGGTCGTGCTGGCGTACTGGCACACCGATGTCGGCGCGGCGCTGCTGGCCGGGCTGGAGAAATACGGCGTGACCGGCATCGACGGCTCAACGCCCGCCAAGGCCCGCAGCGCCAACGAACAGCGGTTTCTGCGCGATCCGAAATGCCGGGTGTTCCTGGCGCAGATCCAGGCCGCCGGTGAGGCGATCGACCTGTCGTCGGCCTCCAATCTCATTTTCGTGGAAAGCTCATTCGTGCCGAAGGACATGGCTCAGATGGCTTTCCGCGTCACGAACTACGGGCAGAAGCAACGTCCGCTTGTGCGCGTGGCAACTCTGGACGGCTCGATCGACGACGCCCTCCAGACTGTTCTCATGCGGAAATGGTCCGCGATACGCGAGGTACTGAAATGACGACCGAGTACTACAAGGACGCGGCGGATATCACCGTCACGTTCAACGACGGCGAAGTGCGGGTCTACCGCATCAGCGCCGGCCCAAGCATCGGCGGGTATCTCGCCCGCGAGGCCAATGTGAACGGCGTCCTGTCCCTTTGGAACAAGGACCAGTCGTTCGGCATCCCGCTCGCGAACATCCGCGATTGGGCCATCAACCCGGTTCCGGTGAAGGCCGAAACCCCTTCGAGAAGGAAGAAGAAATGACCATCAGAATTGAAATCGAAGCCCACCCCGACCGCGGCGACATGGGCGCGCAGATCGAACGCGCGCTGGCCGGTCTTGGCTTCTATCGGCCGGGCACCGCCACGCGCGACGAGCTGAAGAAGGCCGAAGCGGCCGCCGACCGCTACGACGGTCTCGGCACGGCCATGCGCGGTGCCGACGCGACCGAGACGGTCGTGCAGGCCGAACCGGCGGCAACGGCGGAACCGGACGGCGAGCCGAAGCGGACCCCGGCGCTGGACAAGCGCCCGGTCGGCTCGCCGTCCGACGGCAACAAGCGCCGCAACAGCGCGGAGAAGGCCGAGGACGACGAGTTCGAGAAGCTGGCGGCTGAAAAGGGCATTCCGCTCGACAAGCTGAACGGCGTGATCGCGCAGTACGGTCGCGCCGCGTCGAAGCGTGATCTGGAAGGGCTGGACAACGCCGACAAGCAGATCGCCGACACCCCGGCCATCTCGACCGGCGAAGAGCGCATCGGCCCCGAGGACGAGCAGGACGCCGCCGACGAAGCGGCCGAGACGGCCAAGACAGGGTTGGCGCCGATCGATGTGCTGCGGCGTCTGCTGGGCGACTACCAGAAGAAGCACGGGATGCCGGCAGCCGTGAAGCTGTGCCAGGAAGGCGGGCTGATCGGCGCTCCGATCCACGAACTTGACGACGCCGGTATCGAGGCGGCCATCGCGCGGATGCAGGGCGACGTCACCGAAGACGTCAACGCCGAGCAGCGGGCGAAGGCCGAAGAGAAGCTGGCCCCGAAGACCAAGGCCGACTTGGTCGAGGCGATGATGCGCTACGGCGACAAGTACGACGGCACGCGCGAACAGGCCAAGATGACGCACACGCTGGCCGACATGCCGGTGCTGTTCGCTGACCTGTTCGGGCCGGAAGTGACGAAGCTGAGCCAAGTGCCGGAAGACGGTTACGCACGGGCCGTCGCCGCGATCGAGCAGGCCATCGCGACCGATCCGTACGGGAGGGCGAAGTGACCCTCACGGCGGCCCGGTTGCGCGAGTTGTTGCACTACGACCGCGCAACCGGCGTGTTCACTTGGCGCGTTCGCGCCAGTAGCCGCGCGGCTGCTGGCGACCGGGCGGGCTTCTCCCGCGAGGACGGCTATCGGCTGATCGGTATCGACGGGCGCATCTACCTCGAACATCGGCTTGCTTGGCTGTACGTCACTGGTGAGTGGCCCGTTAATGACGTCGATCATCGAGACCGCGACCCGTCGAACAATAAATGGCGGAACTTGCGGGCGGCGACGCATTCACAGAACCACTTCAATCGCGCCAAGCCGGCGAATAACACGTCCGGCTACAAGGGCGTCGTTTGGCACAAAAAGTGTCAGATGTGGCAGGCGCAGATCAAGCGCGAAGGCCGCAACCACTACCTAGGCCAATTCCGTTCGCCCGAGGCGGCGCATCAGGCTTACGTGGCGGCGTCGCGGTGTCTTCACGGAGAGTTTGGGAGGACGGAATGACCGACCACGGACAACGAAGTCATGCGGTGTGGAGTGCGTCGGCGACCGCCCGTAACGTCTACTGTCCCGGCGCGCTGACGCTTTCGCTTCTCGCCCCGCCGCAGAAGTCGTCGATCTTCGCCGACACCGGAACCGCTGGGCACCAGATCGCCGAACGGTGCCTTCGCAACGGCGGCGATGCGGTCGATTATCTCGGCACGGTCGAAAAGACGAAAGACCACGACATCACCGTCGACGAGGATTTGGTCAACTCGGCGCAGGAGTACATCGACTACTGCCGTGACCGGATGAAGGCTCTCGGCGGCGTAGAGACCGGCGAGCACCAGCACTGGTTGGAAGAACGGTTCTCGCTCGAAGCGCTGAACCCTCCATTCGAGGCGGGCGGCACTGGAGATTTTATCCTCTTCAGCGCCGTTCACAAGAACCTGGAAATCATCGACTTCAAGAACGGCCGCGGCGTCGTCGATGCGAAGGAAAATCCGCAGCTTCGGACCTACGCCTTGGGCGCTCTGCTGGCGCATCAGGATTTGGACGTCGACACCGTCACGGTCACGATCGTTCAGCCGCGCGCCGCGCACAAGGACGGGCGCATCCGCTCGGAGACGTTCCATGTCGCCGACCTGATCGCCTGGACCGCCGATCTGCTGAAGGCCATGGGCCGGTCGAAAGCCGCCATGGACGCCTACGAGAAGGCGAAAACCAACAGCGTCCTGATGGACGAATGGGCCGACGAGTGGCTGCGTCCGGGCAAATGCACCTTCTGCCCGGCGGAAGCGACATGCCCCGCCCTTCGGAAGAAAGCGCTGGCGGTGGCGGCCGTCTGGTTCGAGCCGGAAACCGGCGAGGCCAAGATCGGCAATCTGCCGAACGAGATGTCGCCGGAAAAGCTGGCCGAAACGCTCGACATGCTGGACATGCTCGAAGCATGGGTGAAGGCGGTTCGCGCCTACGCCCACACGCAGGCCGAAAACGGCGTCACGATCCCCGGCTACCAGCTGGCCGAGAAGATCGGGAACCGGAAATGGAAGGCCGACGAAGCTGCGACTGCGGTGTCACTTTTGTCACCGGAGATCGGCTTGTCGGAAGACGAAATCTACGAGCGGAAGCTCCGTTCCGTTGCCCAGCTTGAGAAGGTGCTGGGTGCGAAGCGGAAGTCTCTGGTCGAAGACCTGTGGGAGAGGCCGATCACAGGGACCAATTTGGTCAGCCAGGCCCGCACTACCCGACCGCCGGCGAAGCCGAAGGCCGAAACTTACTTTGAACCGCAAGACTGAAACGGAGATACGGAAATGGCATCGAACAAGAAAATGGCCCGTGGCGAGAATTTTCGCGCACCGGACTGTCGGCTGTCGTTCGGGCAAGACCTGTTCAGGCCCCGCAAGAACGACCAGGGCGTCGAGAAGTGGGGCTGCACGCTGATCTTTGCGAAGGAGCATCGTGCCGCCCTGGAGGCGGAAGTCGCCAAGGTCATCGTCGCCGAATGGGGCGAGAAGGGTATCGAGCGGGCCAAACAGGGCCTTATCAAGTCGCCCTTCCTCGCAGGGGATGGAAAAGAAGCGCGGGCCAAGGCGACCGGCGAACTGCATCCTGGCATGGGGCCGGACGTGTTCTTCATCCGGCCTACGTCGAACAACGCGATCCCGATCCGCTACAAGGATCCAAACGTGCAGGCGACGCAGGACGAAGTCTACTCGGGCTGCTACGGCTTCGCGGTGCTGAACGCATTCGCGTGGCACAATGCGCAGAACGGCGACGGCGTGTCGTTCGGCATCAACTACTTCCAGAAGCTGCGCGACGGCGAGCGGCTGGGCAGTGCTGGCGGCGTCGACCCGAACGAGTTCTACGAGAAGATCGAAGACACCGGCGACGCGCCCGAAGAGACGAAGAGCGGAGCGGGCGCCGGCGGCCTTTTCGGCTGACCTGACTGTCACTTTTGTCACGCGCGGAATGGTCCGCGCGTGACGCCCAACCAACAGGAGACGACAATGACCTACGAAAACGAAACGGCGAGCTTTGCCGCCATGAAGCGCGATCTGGACGACGTGGTGGGTCGCAGCATCGGCCTGAAGAACCGGCCCGTCAGCGGCGCGGTAATCGGCGGCAAGTCTGCGCAACTCACCCGCCAGACGCTGCCGCAGGACGTCCACGAGACCTGTGGTCAGGCCAGCAACCTCGTCGCCCGCATCATGGACATGGCTGACCGTCTGTGCGGTCCCGTGCCGTCGGCTGGCGACACCGGATCGGAAGTTAACGCTCCGGTCGTCGGCGAGTTCGGCCAGATGCGCGAGCGTCTGTCCGCGACCCGCGAGGGGCTGGCCAGCGCAAGCGCCGCGCTGGATCGCATCGAGCGGGAGTTGCTGTGATGACCGGGGCGAGCAAGGGCATCGGCCACAACAGCGGCGAGACCGACGACGCCGTTGCCGAGACCGCGCAGACCGTGGCGGCCGGGCAGCTGCGCGCTTTCATCGAGCGCATCGAACGGCTGGAGGAAGAGAAGAAGACGATCGCTGACGATATCCGCGAAATCTACGCGGAGTTGAAGGGGGCCGGCTTCGACACCAAGGCCGTGCGCACGATCGTCCGGTTGCGCAAGAAGGACCAGGCCGAGCGGCAGGAAGAGGCAGCGATCCTGTCTCTTTATGCCGACGCTCTCGGCATGGTCGGCGTGTTCGGATGAAGCGCCGCGGCTTCGGCCAATCGACGATCGAAGCCGAGATCACCAGGGCGACGGATGCCGCCGTCCTGGTGGATCTTGGTGATCGCGAGGTCTGGATCCCGCGCAGCGTCTGCCTCGAAGGCGACGCGCTCGACGTGGGCGACACCGACCTGATCGTCGCGGACTGGTTCATCGAAAAGGAGGGGCTGTCGTGAAGCACGCTATGCTCGATCTCGAAACGCTCGGCACGTTCCCCGGCGCTTCAGTCATATCGGTGGGCGCCGTCCAGTTCGAACTGGACGGCTCGATCGGCACCACCTTCCACCGCAACATCTCGGCGGCCAGTTGCCGGGAACTTGGCCTGCTGGAAGACCCGCAAACGGTCGAGTGGTGGACGAAGCAGTCGAAGGAGGCGCAAGACCGCGTAACCAAGGAGCCGAAGCCCGTCACGGCCGTCGTGACGGAGTTCAATTCCTGGTTCATGCGCAGCGGCTGCGAGTTCGTGTGGGGCAACGGCGCGACGTTCGACGTCACCCTGTGGGAGGCCGTGTGCCGGAAGCTGGGCATCGCCGCGCCGTGGAAGTTCTGGAACGTCCGCGACATGCGAACGGTGATCCACCTGTTCGACCTTGACGTGCGCACCATGAACCGCGTCGGCGTCCATCACGACGCGCTCGACGACGCGAAGTTCCAGGTCAAATGCGTGGCCGCCGCGCTGAAGAAGGGTTTGCCCGCCAAGCAGACTGCGGGGGTGTTCGCGTGACCCTCGAAGAAGCCATCACGGACGCCGCGCGCAATCGCGGCTTCCGCCTGTCCGTTTTCCCGGCGTCGGAAGGCTACCAGGCCAATCTGTCCGACGACGGGAAATCCTTCCGCTGCGAAATGGCGCCCGACGCCCTGACCGCGCTCGAGAAAGTGCTGGGGCTGCGTCCCGGCGCGTCCGGGCCGGTGCGCCAGCAGCCAACCATTGGGAGCGTGTTCGAATGAAACGCTATTCTTACGAGCCGGGAAACCTCGATTGCGGCGAGGCCGAAGTCAAGCACAGGACCGATGTCGTCGATCGTGACGGCGAATATCTGGAACACGAGAGCGAGACAGAATACGTCACGCTGACCGCCGAAGGCTATCTCGTCTTCGACCGGTTGCGCGGTCACATCGACGCTCGGGCCATCGCGTTCTGCCGCGATCGTGACGACGCGCAGAAGATCGTCGACGCTTTGAACGCCACGACAGGAGGGGCCGGATGACGAACCTTCCGCGTGCTTACTACAACGAGTTCGACCCCTACGCCGCGCAGTGGCTGCGCAATCTGATCGCCGCGGGCCACATCGCGCCGGGCGACGTCGACGAAAGGAGCATCGAGGATGTCAGCCCGGGCGATATTCGCGGATACACGCAATGTCATTTCTTCGCCGGGATCGGCGTCTGGTCGCTCGCTCTTCGGCGAGCCGGATGGCCCGACGACCGACCCATCTGGACCGGATCTTGCCCATGCCAGCCTTTCAGCGCAGCAGGCAAAGGAGCAGGGTTTGCTGACGAGCGGCACCTATGGCCTGCCTTCCACTGGCTCATCGAACAGTGCCGACCCGCTGTCGTCCTTGGTGAGCAGGTTGCAAGCAAAGACGGCCTTGGTTGGCTCGACCTTGTACAAGCTGACCTGGAAGGAACGGGCTACGCCAGCCGGGCGGTCGATCTCTGCGCTGCGGGCGTCGGCGCGCCGCATATCAGACAGCGGCTCTGGTGGGTCGGAGAAAGGTTGGAGCACGCCGAGGGCGACGGACGGCTCGAACGGCGGGCCGAACCAAGCGGGCGGGGCGCTGCCGGCGGATGCGGCGATGAGCGGCTGGCCGACCCCGAAGGCGAGAGACGATCAGATGGCGAGGCGTTCCGCGGAAGCGGCAGACCGCTTCTTGGCGAGACCGAACGCGTCGTCGGAACTAGGGATCGACTGCCAACTGGCCGGGTGGGTGACGACGACGACGACGCGCGACTGGAAGGACAGCGGGGCGGACATCGTGCCGAGATCGGACACGGGCAAGGATCGGTTCGACCAGTTGCCGAGGCAGGCCAATCTGGCAGGCTGGCCGACACCGCAGAGTTCGGACGGGTCAGGTGGCGGCCAGGCAGCACGGGCGCTGAACCCGAAACGCTCGAACGATCTGCACGACTTCGCGCAACTTCTTCGGGACAGCCCGCAACCGGCCCGACTAACGGTCACTGGCGAGATGCTGACTGGCTCTTCTGCCGGGATGGAATGTGGCGGCCAGTTGAACCCGGCACATTCCCGCTGGCTCATGGGGCTGCCGCCCGAGTGGGACGACTGCGCGCCTACGGCAATGCGATCGTCGCGCAAGCCGCGCAAACCTTCATCGAAGCGTATCTCGACACAAGGACCGTCGACGGTTTTCGACTGACCGAAGTGTCACTTTCGTCACGCGATCAGGGGGTATTCGGATGACAAGGGCAATCGTCACGGACCATGCGCTGGTCCGGTGGCTGGAGCGGGCGCACGACATCGACATGGACCATTTCCGCGGGTTGCTGGCCGAGATCGCGGAGCCGTTCGCCCGGGCCGGCGTGATGCACGCGGAAGTCGGCGGGCTGTGGCTGGTGTTCGACGGGCCGAAGCTGGTCACGGTCACGCCCGAAAAGCCCGGCCCCGCCCAGATGCACCGCCATGACCGCCACCACGTCAACGGCACGCATCTGGAGCGCACCGAACACGTCCATTGGAAATGGAAGAAGCGGAAGGGTCGGAAATGACCCTGCTCCGACTTGATTTCGAGACGATCAGCCCGGTCGATCTGACGAAGCAGGGGCCATATGTCTACGCCCAGCATCCCGACACCGACGCGCGCATCGCGTCGTTCCAGTTCGACGACGGGCCGATCCAGCGCTGGCGCAACGGCGAGCCGTGTCCGCCCGCCATCGTCGCCCACGTCGAAGCCGGCGGCGAGATCGGGGCCTTCAACGCGGCGTTCGAGCGGCTGATCTGGTGGCACGTCATGGTGCCGAAACATGACTGGCCCAAGCCCGCCATGTCGGCCTTTCGCTGCACGGCCGTCGCCGCGGCGGCCATGTCGCTGCCGCGATCGCTCGACCGTCTCGGCGCCGCGCTGAACCTGCCGGTGCAGAAGGACAAGCGTGGCAGGGAACTGATGAAGATCCACTCGATCCCGGTAGGGTTCGAAGCGGACGGCACGCCGATCTGGCACAAGCTGGTCGACGACCCCGAAAGCCTGGAAGCCTACGCCAGCTATTGCGACGACGATGTACGCACCGAAGCGGAAGCCGACCGTCGCCTCGTTCCGCTGTCGGAGGAAGAGCAGGAAGTCTACGCGATCAACGAGCGCGTGAACGACAGGGGTTTAAGGATCGACGTCCGGTCGGCCCGCGCCGCGCTGCGCATCAGCGAACTGGCGAAGAAGCGCATCAACAGCGAATTGACCGAAGTGACCGGCGGCTATGTGACCGCCGTGACGCAGGTGAAGAACCTGAAGGAGTGGATCGAGGCTCAGGGCGTCGTCATGCCCTCCATGGGCAAGGACGATGTCGACGAATACCTGCACGAGGTCGACGACCTGCCCGACCGCGTGCGCCGGGCGCTGGAGTTGCGCCAGGAAGGGGCCAAGCCGTCGGTCGAGAAGATCGGGGCGATGCTGTCGCGCGTCTGCGACGACGGCCGCGCCCGCGGCGTCTATCTGCATCACGGCGCCGGACAGACGGGCCGGTTTTCCTCGCGCGGCGTCCAGGCGCACAACATGCCGAAATACCGCAAGGTCTTCGAGAACGCGCTGGAGGATGGCACGCTGAACGTATCGGTGCTGTTCGATGCAATCCGCACCGGCGATCCGGCCGTGCTGGACCTGCTGTACGGGCCGGAACTCGGCCGCCCGCTGCACCTGCTGTCCGATGCCGTGCGTTCCTTCATATGGGCCGCGCCGGGACACGAACTGGTCTGCGCCGACTACACGTCGATCGAAGGCGTCATGGCGGCGTGGCTGACCGGGGAGCATTGGAAGCTGGATGCGTTCCGGGCGCTGTTCCGCGGCGAAGGCCACGGCATCTACGAACTGGCTGCTGCCGGCATCTACGGCATCCCTGTCGAAGACGTGACGAAAGCGCACCGTCCGACAGGCAAGGTGGCCGAGTTGTCGTGCCAGTATCAGACGGGCGTAGGCGGCATCAAGAAGTTCGCCCGGCAGAGCCGGATCAAGCTGCACACGCTCTACGGCGCGCTGTGGGACGCCGCCAGCAGCGACGACCGCGACTTCGTGGAGAAGCGTTTCGAGGATCGCGTCGCAGCGCATGACGCGAACACGGAAGCGCTGGGGCGCGAGGGCTGGATCGCGGCGGAACTGATAAAGGTCGGCTGGCGCGGCCGGCACCCGGCCATCGTGGCGTCGTGGACAGAACTCCAGAACGCCGCCTACGAGGCTGTCGCCAACCCCGGCTCGATCATGTCGGCGCTCGGCGGCAAGGTCTCATACCTGGTGCGCCACGGCTTCCTGTGGTGCCGGCTGCCAAGCGGGCGGTGCCTGGCCTACGGGCGGCCGCGCATCGATGAGGTCGAAGCGCCGTGGGCCGACAAGACGGTCGAGCCGAAGAAGCGCGAGAAGACGAGATCCGTCACCGCGCTCGGCGTCGACCCGCAGACGGAGAAGTGGGTCCGCCAGCCGCTCTATGGCGGCAAGTACCTGAACAACGTGACCCAGGGTGCGGCGCGCGACATCCTCGTCCAGGGCATCCGCAACGCCGAGAATGCGGGCCTGCCCGTCGTGCTGCACACGCATGACGAGCTGTGCGTCGAAGTGCCGGTCGGGTCGCTGACGGCGCAGGCGTTCGAGAAGCTGATCTGCGACCTGCCGGAATGGGCGCGCGGGATGCCGATCAGCGCCGACGCATGGGTCTCGAAACGGTATCACAAGTAAATTTCACGCAATGTCACTTTTGTCCTTTACATGGCGTGACAAAGTGTATTACATTCCGATCAGACCAAGCACCCGGAGGAACCCCATGTAGACCGCAGCGCGGGGCGCGCAAAATCCCTCTCGATATTATCCACGCGCCGATCCGGCCCCGCGCCTGGATCGGCGCCTTTTCCCGCCAACCAAGGACACGGCGATGAGACACTTCTTGATCAGCAATTCGTTCGCCTCGATGTGGAATGACGTGGTCGCTTTAAGCGCCGTGCGCACCCCGCCAAATTCACCGAAGTACCGGCCTGTTCCGCCGGACCGCAGACGCCGCTACCCCGTAGACGTGTGGGCCGCAACGCTGGCGAACCTGAAGAGCGTCGCGAACCCGTCACGGCAGGTCCGCCACCAGATCGAACGGATCGAGGCGAAGTTCGCCTGATGGCCCGCAAGAAAATCTCACAGCCCCAATACGGCGAGCCGACCGCGATGGTGTCGGTTCGGATGCCGGCTGGTCTCCACCAGGAAATCCAGGTGCGCGCGAAGCGCGAGCGCATCACGAAGAGCCGCAAGATCGTGCAGATGTTGAACCAGGCGATCGGCACGCTGCCGGCGCCCGCGCCAGCGGCTGCCGAAGAGGACGGGAGCGTGTTCGAATGACCGAATACGAGCAGATGCTGGCCGCCCGACGCGCCGCGGTGCGCACGTTGGCCGATGACGTGGTGCGAGGCTTCATCGCGCTGTCGGATGAAGACCGCCGGGCCGTCGCGGTGCGTCTGCGGGAACACTTCGACCGGCTACACCCCAACGCGCCGCGCTGGAGCCTCGAAAGCCGATGATCGACGACATCCGCGCCCGATACCCACACCTGGGCGTTGCCATCTTCGCGATGGACCCCGGCGGGCCGGTGGTCGTCGAAACGTACACGGCCGACGGCCAGGTCTTTCCGTTCACCGCGCCGACCGCGGCCGAAGCGTTGGCCCTGGCCTTTCCCGAGATGATGACGCCGCCCGACGCGCCCGAAGAAACCGTTTTTGATTGATGGAGACGACCATATCTGACACGAATGAACTGGTGGAGCGGCTGCGCTACGTGGTCGAGAACCCCTCCGCGTGGGATGCAGGTTTCGATCAGCGCATCTCCGACTTGATTGCCAAGGCTGTCGCCGCCCTCGCGCCTGTAGAGGCGGTGCCGGTGGTAGAGCCGACGCAGGACGTGGTGTGGGTGCTGCGAGCCGCAAGGGAGACTGTGGAGGAACTTCGCGAGCGGGCAAGGACGCGCAACACCGGCATGAATATCATGCCGAACGACTGCGCCACGATGGGCTACTACGGGTCCGGCACAGCGCATCGAGACGAGCAGATCGCCACCATCATCGAACGCCTTGCCGCCTCGCAAGCAGAGACAAGACGACTGGCGCTGGAGGAAGCGGCGACGCTAGCCGCCGCATTCGCAGACAGCGAGGAAGTTGAAGCGATAGCCGGCCTGTTAGAAAGCAAGGGTGTCGGCTCTCCCGGCTGGCGCAAGGACGCAATGCACTCCCATGCGCAGGAGGTATCAGAGCGCATATCTACCGCCATCCGCACCATGGGAGAGAAGAAATGAAGCTGACAGAAGCGCAGCGGCAGGTGCTGAATTATCTGGCCCGGCGCAAAGAGTTTGACGAACCACCGACCGGCCCGGAAATTTCCGGTGATCTAGGGCACGTACCGTATTGGGCGGCTGGCAAGATCGCGTCATTGGAAAAGCGCAATCTTGTCGAGCGGCTTGGAATGTCGTTCACCGGCGGCAATTGCTACCGCATCACCCCTGCCGGCCGTCGCGCCCTCCAGGAAGGAGGCGGGGAATGAGTGAGTTTGCGGTAATTCTCATTGCTATAGTCATGTGGGGCATGGGGTTCCTCACATGCGGCGCGCTGATCGGCAACACTCCATTTTGGGATGGCGTTCGCGAAGCTTGGACATTCGGCGCAAGGAACCGCCGCCATGACTGAGCGCAAGGAGAGCGAGGGATGAGCAGGGCGGAACTGTTCCGCGACCTGTTCGGCGCCACGTCCGGCGCGTTGCGCGTGCCCGCGCTACGGGTGCTGATCGAGGCGTACCCGGAGTGCGTCACGACCGAGAGATTGGCAGCGACGCTATGGCCCGCCCGCCCGCCGACGCGCCCGGCAGACACGGTGCGGGTGGTGCTGTCGCAGATGCGCCACGACCTGGCGGCACGCGGCTGGACGATCAGCAGGAATGCCGGCGGCAGCGCGCCGGGCGGCGACCGGGAGGCCGTCAAGGCCCGCTACCGGCTGGTTCGTCTGCCCTGACTGTCACTTTTGTCACGCGACAATGGACAGACACATGACGCGGGTGCATAGTGCGAAACGGCGACGCTGTGGGGCGCCGCCGTTTCATGTAGGTCACGCTGATGTGGAGCGCCGAACCCGATGACATTTATAGAGCAGAACCCCGTGCCGGGGAAGCCCCGCGCAATCGAAACCGTCTTCCGTGGCTACCGTTTCCGGTCAAGGCTGGAAGCCAAATGGGCCGTCTTCTTCGAGACGCTGGGCCTTCAATGGGAGTACGAGCCGGAAGGCTTCGACCTGGACGGCGTGTGGTATCTACCCGACTTCCGCGTGAAGACGCCGCAAGGCGAAGACATCTGGTACGAGATCAAACCGCGAGGCGTTACGGAAGACGAAAAATTCGCCCGATTTCTGACCTCATTCGAATACGAGCCTGATCGCGCGAGCTTGCTTCACGGAGACCCGGTCGAACTAGTGCGCAGCGCGGACTTCTGCCCGCGCTGCGGTCTCATAACGCCACGCTCCGACGGCAAACCGCAGATGCACGATATGGGCAACGGCGAGATGTACATTTTCTGTTGGCACTGCGACGTGGAGACACCGTGCGGTGGAGGGCACCCCGAAGTGCCGGGGTTTCTCGGAATGCCCCACTATCCGCACAAAGGCGACATCCATGTCGGCAAGGATGTCATCTACGCAGCCATGATTTGTCTGATCGTCCCCGCAGCGATACGCGCACGAAAAGCCCGCTTCGAACACGGTGAGCAGCCCTGATGAACGTACACATGGGCAGCGCGCCATTTCAGGCCGACGAGGCGCAGATGCGCCAGTTCTTCAACGCCATCTTCAAGCGATGCGGCAACGTACGGGGTTACGTCGCGCTGCGCGCCTTCGAGCATGAACGCGAGGGCGTGGCGGTCGTCAACCAGTGGGCGCCGTTCGACCGCGACACGGTTCCGACCGCGGCCCGCATCGCGACGGAAGTCGCGCAGCTGCGCGGCAAGAAGCGCGCCGTGTTCGCCCCGCCCGTTGCGATCTTTGGCGAAGGCCGCAACAAGGACGGCGCCCGCTTCGGCGGCGAAACCAACATCGTCTGCGCGCCGGCGATCACGGCCGAGCTGGACGAGCGGCCGCAAGAGAGCCTGGACGCGCTGCGCGACGTGCTGGGCGAACCTACGCTGGTCGTTGCGTCCGGCGGCGTGTGGAACGGCCAGCCTAAGCTGCACGCCTATTGGCGGCTGGGCGAGCCGGCGACAACGGACGAAGCGAAAGCCACGCTGAAGACGGCGCGCAAGATGGCGACGCGGCTGGTTGGCGCGGACGGCTCGGCGGTGGCCCTGTCGCATCCTATGCGGTGGCCTGGGTCATGGCACACGAAAGGCGAGCCGCGCATGTGCGAGATCGTCGGCGGCGATCCTGACCGGGAGATCAAGCTGCAATGGGCGGTGGAGGCGCTGGACGACGCGCTGCTGGCGCGCGGGCTGGAAGTCGACGGCCGCGGTGCGTTGGCGCGGGCCGAGCGCAAGGGTTTCTCGACGCCACGCGAATGGCCCGCCGAGGATCTGCACCAGGCCGCCGACGCGATCCCGAACGCTGACGTCGGCTGGAACGAATGGAACAACACCGGCATGGCGTTCTATGACGCCTCGCACGGCTCGGCGGACGGGCTGGAGGCGTTCATCCGCTGGAGCGAGAAATCGCACAAGGGCAACGCCGACGACGCGGAGCGGCGGTGGAAGCATTACGCCTCGTCGCCACCGTCCGAACTGTCCGGGCACAAGCTGATCGCCCTGGCGCGCGACAACGCGCCGGAACTGGCGACACGGAAGCTGGTCGAGATGTTCAGGGATGACGCGGCGATCGAGGCGGCGCGGCTGTATGAGGAAGCCAAGGCGGCAGGAGAAACCGCCGCGGGCGAAAAAGCGCCGGGCCTGTTTGAAGTCCTGACGATCGACCAGCTGTTCAATCTGCCCGACCCCGAGTTCCTGATCGACCGTCACGTGCCCGAGAAAAGCGTCGGGTTCCTGTATGGCGACCCAGGCACCGGGAAATCCTTCATTGCGCTGGATTGGGCGCTGCATGTCGCGTTCGATCGGCCGGACTGGTTCGGAGACCCGGTGCAGCACAAGCCGGACGGCTGCGTGATCTACATCGCCGGCGAAGGCGCTTCCGGCTTCAAGACGCGCATTGCTGCATGGCTGCATCGACGCGGCGTTACGGACCCGAGCGGCCGGTTTGGGCTGATCCAGCAATCGGTCAACTTCATGTCAGGCGATGACGTAAAGCGGCTGCTGGCGACGTTGCGGCAGGTCGTGCGCTCCCCCGTTTCGATGATCGTCATCGACACCGTATCGCGGGCCATGCCCGGAGCCGACGAGAACCTGCAAAAAGAAATGACGCTGTTCGTCAAGGCGTGCGACGTGGTGCGCGATGCGTTCGGCTGCGCGGTGCTGGGCGTCCACCATGCCGGCAAGAGCGGCGACATGCGCGGCTCGACCGTGCTGCGCGGCGCCGGTGACTATGTGTTCAAGCTGGAGCGCAAGAGAGGGGCCAGCGTTGGCCGTTTGCATTGCGAGAAGCAGAAGGACGCGCCGGACGGCTGGAGCGACGCCTACCGCTTCGACGTGGTGACGCTTGGGTCGGATCGGTCGTCGCTGGTGCCGGAAAGGGTGCTGGAGGGCGCAACGGCCGGCGAGGTCGAGTTGACGCCGGACCTGGCGCGCGCCGTCCTGGAGGCCATGCAAGCGGACTGGCACGAGGGCGAGCCGTGGGGCCGTGCGCACCAGTCGGGCGAGCGTTGGGCGGCGCGAAAAATGGTGCGCGGCTTCGGCTTCGATCTTCGGCAGGCGGAAAACGTGCTGGCGGTCTGGATCGGATCCGGAGCGGTTGTGGAGGACGTTTCGTCGCGGAAATCGAAGCGGAAGGGGCTTCGCGTGGCGGACATTTCGTCTGCTGCGGGCGCTGAGATAGAGGGCGAAACCGAAGGCGATGTGTTCGATTAGGGCGCTAAAATCGGCTCGACAAAATGTCCGATCCGGCGAAGAAAAAGGCGGAGCAAGGGCGGAGCTAGCAGAACATGCCTCGTAAGTCCTTGAAATCATTGAATAGGCGGAGCAAGGGCGGAACAAGGCGGAACAGCGGAATATGATCTGTAAGTCATTGAAAACGTTGGCGGAGGTAAAAAGGCGGAACAGCGGAGCAAACTTCCCCCTACGGGGGAGGCGGCTTTGCTCCGCCGGCCGCGCCGCTCGCCTCCCCACGCGGGAGGGCGGCGCGTTAAATCGAAGCGTCGAGCGGATGAAACCAGGAAGGCCAAAGGTAAGACAAGAAACGGCCGCCACGCGAGACGCGATCGGCGGCCGTTCCGTCAAGTCAGCGTGGCGATGCACCAGCCGACCAGCGCCAGCACGAGCGCGAAGCGAACGAGACGTGCGACCAGGCTAAGCATGGTCGCAACTCAGGAGCTTAGCCACGATGAACGCGCGAAGCGCGCGGAGGTGGATCGCGGTCTCCGCGCGCTCGCGGATGATCCTGGCCGCATATGCGGGGTCCGGGGCGCGGCGGCATTCGCGGGCGATGTCGGACGCCACGCGGTCAATCGCGGCGTCGACGTTGCGGAGCATGTCTCCCGGCGTGATGCCGGCGGCGATACCGGCCTCGAATTGTTCGGCCGGCGTGTAGGTTTCGGTGGGTCTCATGGCAGGTAGCCTCCCTAGATCATTTCGAAACGGTAGCGATTGCGGCGAGCCAGCTTGAAAGCTTCAGTGCTTGTCATAAGTCAGATCCTTTCCGAGATGTGTTCCGCAACCGCACGAAGGCAGGCCAGCGCCGCGATGACCAGGACCGCGGCGCTCGCAACGGAAACGATCAGGAGCATCATGGCAGCAGCGCCGCTTTTGCGTCCGGCAGCCACGCCGAGAGGATCGGGTTTCCTTCCGTGTTGGCAAGTTCGATGCGGGCGACGGCAAAGGCCAGGATTTCGCGCAATCGCTGCTCCGATGCTATCACGCGACGCACGGCATTTAAGTCGTCGTCCATTTCCAGCGGCTGTTGCTCCAGCCAGGCGATGAGGTTTTCGGTCGTTTCGATATCGGTTATCTGTGCGGTCATGTTCGTTTCTCCAGGTTTCAAAAGTTACAATCCCGGCGCAGCCGCGACGGCTATCACGGCGATGCTGATGACGATGACGGCAACTGCCACCAGCTCCGCGAACGCCGCGCCAAGCGCCAGCTTTTCGGGCGGATCCAGCGAAGCCATAACTTCGAGCTGGATTTCCTCGATGGTGCGGCGCGGGGCCATCACGCGCCACGCTTCGCGATGGTGTCGTTGACGCCATAGGCTTCGAACGGATCGGACGGTTCAGGCGCATGAAGCTCCCGCGTGATTTCCTCGATCACATGGTCGCTCGAGATCGCCTGCCCGGTCGTGGTGCGTGCCCAGACGTTCAAGCCGGCGAAATCCTTGTCGACCTTCTCGCCGCGCTCGAGCAGCTTGTCGGCCAGCCAGGGCGAGACCGCCCAATGTTCGAAGACTTCGCGCTGATAGGGTTCGATGTCGCGGACTTCGCAAAGCTCGCGCCAATCGTCGGCAGACGGGTTGCCTTTTGAAAACCCCGCTACGAAGTGATCGCAAAGGCCATCGTCATCGACGGTTTTTTCGTTGATGAACTGTTGACCGCTATCCGACACGATCCAGCCAGCTTCGCGCGCGGCTTCCTCCCAATCTTCGAGCGGGTAGCAAAGCTCCTGTGCTTGGGCGGTCAGATCCATCATATCGCGATTGTCGCGGTCGTGGCGCGCGTCGTCATATGCGCCCATGCGTGGCGTGTAGCCTGCCAGCGTCGACACGATCGACGATAGGCAAAGGTGGACCTCATTTTGCACGAGGCGGGCGGCGCGGGTTTGTAGCGTTTCGGCGTTCATGGTCGTTTTCTCCAGTGACGAAAGTGACAGTTCAGGCGCGATTAGAGGTATGGGTCGAGCAGGCGCAGCCATAGTTCGCGCGTCAGCGTTTCCGGTTCCCGGTCTTCGAGCGCGTCGAACTCGTCGCGCAATGCGATTGCGTCGTCGCCTTGAAAGAACAGATTGCGCATAGGCGCGCCCGCTTCGCCGAAGTTGAACGAGTAGGCCAGGCCGTTGTGGTAGCTGACGACTTCGAACGCATCGGAGCCAGTTCCTGAGCGGTGGATCGCGATAGCCATTGGTCAATCTCCAAATGTCTTACAAGTGCAAAGTGTCATACGTTTATGCGCGTGTCAAGCGACAAAAATCACAAAGGTTGCAATTAACCGAAAGCCAGTTAATTTGACGCTAAGTCGTTTCGTTTGTAACTATCTGCCCGGTCTATCGGGTTTGGAGATCGTCGGCGATGCCCGATAAGAAGGGCCGGTTCACGTTCAAGGAACGGGAGTTCATCAAGCACATGGCGCGGCGCGGCGACAAAGAATATGCGGCCGCAAAGGCCGGTTACGCTGAACCGGCGATCGCCGGTTGGCGCCTGATGCAAAACGAGCATGTGCGCAACGCCACATTCGCCTCGGTTCAACGTTTCCTGAAGGACCATGGCGCCGCCATAGGCGTCTATACGCTGGCGGAGCTGGCGATCGACGACAAAATCCCCGCCGGCGTGCGGCGCGCGGCCGCCTCGGATCTCGCCAAGCTGTCAGGCGTTGGCGTTGAAGAAGCCGCGGCAGGCAAGGAACTGCACGAAATGAGCCTGGACGAGCTGCGAGCCAACGCGGCGAAGCTGGAGCGCCAACGGGAGGCCATGTTGCGCGCGATCAGCGACCAGGCGCAGCCCGTCATCGAGGCCGAAAAAGACGACGTTTTCGGCTGAAAGCTTGCAAGCTGCTACCAAACGCAACGCGCAAAGCCTTGCGCCGCAAGGCGTGACAACTCCCTAGAACACGGAGTTAGCTACGGGTTTGCGGCCTCGTCGGGCGCCTCGTCGACGCGCGCGGCGCTATCGTCGATCGACGAGGCCGACCCCGCCCCGTGGGGTCAGTCCGAACGGTCGCGGATCGCCGCCGTCGGACGCCCACACAAAAATTTCGTGCTGGCGACGCACCGGACTTTCCGTCGCCGCGCCGTCACGTCCGTCACTTGACGCAGCCCGCACCGGGAGGCAGAATGCGCAAAGGCCGATCCGTACGAGACCGCCGCGAAGCGCTTGCGCCCTACCGAGAACCAGATGCGACAGGATGAGGCCGACAGGCCGGCACCAGAAACCCGCAAAATCGATATCACGCCCGAGATGATCGAGGCAGGGGTTGATGCGCTTCGTGCGGAGATTGGATCAACCCCAGAGGTTCGCTCTCGTTCTCCGGAGTTTGACCCCGAGACTGTTCGGGTAGTGCTTGAAGCGGCGTTGGCTTCCAGAAATCTACAGCCGTAAGAAGGGATATTTCGTCAGTAAGCGTGTCGACACGATCTGATCGCCCGCCTCGCCGCAGCGTCCGTCCCGCCGCCCTTGTCTTGACCGATACACCGCAGCGCGTTACAAACCGGACAAGCGAGACGGCCCGTCGTGGGTCGAGAAGGACGGGGACGCCCGCCCGTTTCTCGCTCTCGACGACCAAGAAAGGCCACCGAAATGACCACCATCGAACGCGAAACGCTTGAATTTCAGTTGCAGAACCGCGTCGGCCCGATCGTGAACATCAGCGAACTGTCCACGTCCGACCTGGTGGCAGCCTACGACCGGGTTATCCGCATGACAGAGCTTTCGCCGGAAAATATCGGGACCGGGCCGATCGACCGGACGCCGTGCCGGTTCTGGCGGAACCCGAATTACGTCCCGCTTGACGTGTAACCCGCTTCGCGTTACACAAGTCACGTCCTCCCAGGGCACGAGCGGCTTGGTCGTCTCTCGAAAGGCCGTCGCAGCATCCTCCTCCCGCTGTGACGGCTTTTTCTTGCGTTTCGCGTGCATCGTTTGTAACTTGCCGCACGAGACGAAGCTGACAGGGGCGAAAATTGGCCGATCCCAGCAAGTACCAGCGCGACTATTCCTTCACGGACTTCCAGTCGAACAACCCGTCATCTCCGCTTCCGGGGAGCCAGGTCGACAACGAGTTGGAGAACGTCGAAGCGTCCCTCGGCGAGACCATCGACGCGCTGGCCGATATCCGGCGGTCCGACGGGGCGCTGAAGAACGGGATCGTCACGCTGGACACGCTTTCGAGCGATGTGCAGGCCCTGCTCGGGGAAAGCGATTATCTCCAGATCGTCTCCGACAACATCAGCCAGATCGTGGCTGTGTCTGACGATCTCTCGGGCAACAAGTACATCGAGACCGTCGCGGTCGATCTGACCGGCGCAAATACCACCGGGACCGTTGCGGGCAATCTGACCGGCACGGACACCATTGGCACGGTAGCGGCGGATCTGACCGGCGACGACCATATCGGCACCGTGGCCGGAGAGATCGCCAATGTCGTCACGGTTGCAGACGTAACTAGCGAAATATCGCAGCTTGCGGGGCTATTGCCTGACGTTCTTGACGCGGGAATTGGCCCTTACAGATTTGTCGCCGACCTGATCGCCGACACTACGCTTTCCTACGCCCCCGCGCCCGGCAAGATCGTCGTCACGGTAGGCCAGACATTAAATGCCCAAGGCTTCCGCTATGAGGTGGCGGCAAGCGATGCAACGGACCATCACGTAGAGACTGCGGGCGGGGTAAAGCTATACGTTCTTCCCGAGCCGCTCGGCTTCCATGTCGATGCCTTTGGCGCGGACCCGACCGGTGCGCAATCGTCATCGGCAGCCGTTCAGAAGGCGCAGAATGCTGCCTATGCCTTGGCCATTCAAAAGCAACTCCCCGGCAGCAACGCCTACACAGCAACGGGTCCGCGCGTCGTTTTCTCCGGGGAAGCCGAGTATCTGATCGACACCCCGATCGATGCGACGGGAAACCGCATTCTTTTCTTCTATTCGTCCGGCAAGACGCTGATCGTCGGCGGCGGAACGATGGAGAACAATTTCGTCAATTCCGGCGATGTTTCTAATGCGGGCGTGACCAGATACGTCCATGTGAGCGGGTTTCACTTCCAGAACTTCGACGAGGTTTTTTCGATCAACTCGGCAAACGCTGATTTGTCTATGTGGGTGTTCGAGAGGTGCAATGTCGAGCGTGTGAACTGCTTCCTCAATTCGCACACCTATGCCCTTTCCCGTTCCACGCATGTCACGCTCGACAACATGATCTTCCAGTACGGTGTCGTTCAGATCGCACGGGCCTTTGTTGACAAGCTGTCGTTCAGGAACTGCTGGCTGGGCAGCAGCAATGTATCCACCGATCTCATCTATGCCAACAGCCTTGTGACGATTGACAATTCGGTGTTCGTGCCGCCAGGCAACAGCAATATCGGCCGCAGTGTGGTCCGCTTGACCAACGACAACGGGGCAGGCGGGGTCACGACTGACCCGACGCGCGGCGTCGTCATCAATGGGTGCCGGGCGAGCAATGAAGGCGGACAGGGCCCGCTTGTGGTGAACGAATACCCGCTGGTGAATATTAACACGACACAGACGCCGTTTATCAGCATCACGAACAGCAATCTTTCCGCGTACCACCCCACGCATTACGAGGACGGAAACAGTGAAACAGGCATCGTCTACCTCAAAGCGTGGCCCGCTTTCGTGAACTTTTCAGGATGCGGCATAGGGTTTGTTGGAGACGCCCGGGCACTGCTAGTTGCAAAGAGCGACAGCCTGACCGATGCGGCACCCAACGGATTTGGCATCGAGGTGGATGACGCAACTTATCGGGCCGCTCAATGGACCATGGGAGCCAATAACGCCTACACGCTTGCCAAATCGCTGCGCGGTTTCATCAGGAACCCTGATCCGTACACGTTCAGGGGCCTTCTGGAAGACGGGCACCTTCTCGTAGAGGCAACGGGGACCTCGGGGCAGAAGAAGGCCAGTTTCAGGATCAAGAACGGTTACGGCGATGTAACCAACGCCACGCCCATCGTCTTCATGCTTTTCCTGGCGGGGCAGAGTACGACCTCGAATGGCGATCTGAACTACTCCGGCGGCTCCGTCTATCTCGTCAGCATCAACGGCTTTTTCTCGGGCACTCCACAGGTCGAGATCACCTATACGAAGCTGCATGGCTCAAGTTACGGCGTGAGCAAGGTTGCTAATGCGGACATTGTCTCAATGCACTTCGGAACCGGGGACACCGGGAGTGCGACCGTCGCTCGGGATGCAAACGGCGAGTACGAGGTCACCGTCGTTTTCGGCACCAGCATCGCGCTCGGCCGCGCGCGCATACAGCCGGGGTTCTACAAGCCAAGTCGCTATGGGCAATATCTGTCCGGTTAGCCGATGACGCTTGCGCGTCTGCTGGCATGGGGCGAGGCCTGCGGCAGTCGAAGCCGTGATCAACGGACTTCCCGAACAGGATCGATTCCCGGCGCGCATGAAGTGGATCGGGTTCCAGACTGCCTATCGCGATGATGCGATGGTGGCTGCGCTCGCCACGGCCGCCGGCAAGACCGAGCAGGACGTGGACGAGTTCTTCACGCTCTGCGCTGGCATCGAGTAGGCAGCAGTGCTTTCGATCGGCGCAACGCATCAACTGCCAAAGCGGTCAATACGCCGCAAACGGCTCCGAAAAGCGCGCCTATGAGCAGGAGCACCAGCAACGAGGGCAGGAAGGTCTTCGCGCTTTCTGACACGATCACAACAGGCTCAAGCAGACCATCTTTGACCGCGGCGAGGTACAGCCGAAAGTTCGCGAGACTGGCATAAGCTTCCGCCGGCAACTCGGCCCCGGCATAGCGCTCCTGCATAAGCGCGAACTCATAGGAGACCGCATCCTCCAGGAAGCGGTTGAGGGCTGCAACGGCATTCTGCATCGCAGCTTGCCGCACCGCGACCGATTCCGCAGGAACATTCTGTTCGATCAGCGACACGACCTGCGTGCGCGTGTTGACCTCGACGGCGACATTCGTGCCGGCCTGCTTTCGAAGGAAGTTCGCCGACATACCCCGAATGAGGTCGGGGGTGCTGACTGGAGTTTCCGTGATCCTGGTGGCAGTGCGGACAGTAAAGTTCGGTTCGACCGCCAGATGACAGATCAATCCGAGCAGAAGCCCTGCGAGAGCGCCGCACAGGACGATCCACCACCAGTGGGTGATCCATAGGATAATGTCGGAGAGAGTGATTTCGTCGTCCGGCAATGGCTGCCGGTCATCTGTCGCTGTCAAAGCCCGTCTACCTGCCAATTAGGGTGGGTGCCCAGCAATCTTCTAGCGCCGTCTTGGCGGCCAGGCAATCTCACGGCCCGTCCAACCACGAAACCACCAGCTGCCCGGCGACGGGAGGAAGGAGAAGCTATGTCCGACCGCTACTACGTCTATCGCCCGCTGCTCGACCTGATCGGGCTGTCGGAAGGCACCGACCGGGGGCGCGGCTACAACGAGACGCTGGGCTACGGCATCATGCTCGACGGTAAGGTGACCAAGGGCAGGGGCCCGACCGTCGATCTCGTGTCGATGACGCTGGATCAGGTCGATACGCTCCAGTCGCGCATGCTCAAGGATCCCGACAACAGCCGGCTCAACTCGTCCGCCATCGGCCGCTACCAGATCGTCCGCACGACGATGCGCGCCATCCGCAAGGCGATGCCGGACAGGTATCCCGGCTCGCGACTGTTCGACCGCGACTGTCAGGACGAGATGGCCTGCTACCTGCTCGGCCAGCGCGGCATCGACAAGTATCTGGCCGGCCGGCTGTCCGAGGACAGCATGCTCACCAACCTCGCGCGCGAATGGGCGAGCCTGCCGCAGCCCAACGGCAAGGGCTACTACGGCGGCCAGCGGGCGTCTGTCACGCCGGCACAGGTGCGCAAGGTGCTGGCGCAGGTTTCAGCGCGGCACAGGGCCGGGCAGCCTGTCGAGACCGTCGAAAAGCCGGTCGTGCCGGAGGCAGTTGATACCGAGGTCAAGAGCAAGACGAGCTGGTGGCAGCGGATCACCGGCATTGTCGGCGGCGGCGGTGTCGGCGCCGGCTGGCTGTTTGGGCTGGACTGGCAGACCGTCGCC
>ENA-UOVV01000459-UOVV01000459.1-compost-metagenome-genome-assembly--contig:-NODE-459-length-48529-cov-100.905743_pt1 | contig 48529 bp, 37 predicted proteins | sample MGYA00238155_ERZ761577 | MGnify/ENA primary metagenome ERZ761577 (study PRJEB28898, sample SAMN06268775) | compost metagenome | isolation source: Emeryville, CA | place: USA:Emeryville, CA | collected... | reverse complement strand
CATCGGGCGCCACTTGGCCAATCTCCGCTCCATTTCCCGCGCCGCCCGTTCCCCGCTCGCGAGCGCACCATGCACCGTCCCCAGCTCCAACACATCCCCCGTCGCCTCTCCCGCGAAAAACAACACTCCTCCCACCGCTCGCGCCAGCCGCTCCGGCGCCTGCTCCGCGCCCGCCACCGCAAAACTATACGCGCCCCGCGTAAACGGATCCGCCGCCCAGTCATGCGTCCGCGCCTCCCGCACCGCCGCCCGCACCTGTTTCTCCGCACATCCCAACAATTTCGCCAGCGCCGCACACGCCGCCCGCACCACCTTCGCCTCCGACCAACCGGACATCGCCGCCGCCGCCGGACCGCCCGTCCACCCCACCAACACCGGTCTAGGCGCCTCCGACCACCACACCGGAAACGCGTCCTCCTCCGAATGCATAAATCCGAAAGCCCGCCCTTCCCGCGCCCTCATCGCAGCCGGAATCAGCCCCCGCCGCCAAATATCTTCCCGCATCCTCAACACCACCCGCCGCGCATGTCCGCTCTCGATGTTCGCCAACACCTTTTCCTTTCCCGCCAGCCGCGGTTCGAACCGCACCGCCCCGCGCTCTCCGTCTTTCGCCTTCAACACCCCCAACGGCAGCGTCACCAACGCACACCGTCCGCTCCACCCGTCTCCACGGCGATCCACCACCTGCACGCCGCCGCGTGACCACACCACTCGCCGCACTTCCCGCCGCAACTCCACCCGGCCTCCCGCCCCCACCAACTGGCGCGCCAGTATTTCCGCGACCGACGCGTAGCGCTTGCTCGGACGAAACTGCTCCTCGTCTTCCTTCGACGCCTCGAAAAGCGCCCGCGCACTCATCCGCTCCAGCGGCGCTCCATTGAATCCTTTCACAAACGCTTCCGCCAACGCCCGGTCCGGCGCCGGCACATCGTCACCGTGCCGCTCCAACCACCGCGCAAAGTCTCCCCGAAACCGCGGCCCGATCTTTCCCATCACCGCATAAATTCGGTCCCACGCGTCATCCATCCTCGCCTGCCGCCCATCGCCCGCCAGCCAGTGCCTTTCTTCAATCGGCCGCTTCCGCACCTTCGCCTCCTTCAACACCGCCTCCAGCACCTCGTTCCCGGAATGCACAAACTCCGCCCCGAGCTCCACCGCCCCGCGCCAGCCTCTCGGCTCCTCGCTCGAAATTCGCCCACCCACCCGATCGCGCGCCTCCAACACCACCACTCGTCGCCCCGCTTCCGCCAAACGTCTCGCCGCCAACAATCCCGCCGCTCCCGCGCCAATCACCACGACATCGAACGTTTCCATGCGCCCGCATGGACCACCAATCCTCCCGCCGGTGCGCCGACCCATCCCAACGTTTCATCCGCGCCTAAGCTCACCGCTTGAACGAAGGACTATCCGTCGGCTCCATCGTCCCTTCCTCGACGCCCGACGAAGAGATCTCGCCCAACAGGAAATTGCACCGCTCCTGGCAATGCCGACACGTCTCCGCGCAAACCCGGCAATGCTCGTGCATGTTCGCATGCTGCTCGCATTCGTCGCCGCATACCTGACACGCGAGAATGCACGCATGCAGTTGCGCATGCACGATCTCGTTCGGCGTTTCCGTCTGCCGCACCAGCAACGCCGCCGTCGCATCGCAGACATCCGCACAGTCCAGATCCGTGCGGATGCACCGCCGCAACTTCCCCACGTGCTCCTCCGCCAGACACGAATCCGCACACGCCCGGCACACCTGCGCACACTGCGCCAGCGCCTCCAGCACCTGCGCGTAATGCCCCACTCGCTGTGCATCCGCCCGCGGATGCGTGCGTAACATAGAATCGATAATCTTCATGGCTAAATGGTTTCGTCGCGGCCCATCCGCGACCTTGAAACCTAGCTCCATCCCCGTCCCCTTGCCATGGGGCGCCCGCCTCCGCTCTTCCTCGGTGATTGCCTCTAGCCGCGGCTCCCCGCCGGGCCCAAATTGCACCGAACTCAGCCGGACGTCACCGCTCGCCCTTTTCGCTACCGTGCGTCCTTCCTTCCAATGATTGCCACCCGCCCACTCGCCTCCGAGCTTTCCGCGGTGAAACCGCTCCGCGCCCCGCGCCTCTCCGCCGCCGCGATGTATGAGCGTGTCCTCGCCAGCGACCCCGCCTGCAACGGCCGGTTCTTCCTCGGCGTCCTCACCACCGGCATCTACTGCCTCCCTTCCTGCAAGGCCCGGAAACCCAAGTTCGAAAACATCCGCTTCTTCCCCTCCTGCGAAGCCGCCCGCCGCCGCCGGCCTCCGCCCCTGCAAGAAATGCCACCCCGACGACTTCGCCCGCGGCGCCGATCCCGTCCTCGAAACCGTCGAAGCCGTCGTCGCCGAAATTCGCGCCAACCCCACCGCCTTTCCCGACGCCCGCGCCGTCATCAAACGCCTCGGTTTCGGCGCCACGCGCACGTTCGAGCTTTTCCGCCTCCATTATCACACCACCCCGGCCGACCTCCTCCTTCGCGCCCGTCTCGCCACCGCCAAACGCCACCTCCTCGCCACGTCGCACCCGCTCCCCGAAATCGCCTTCGCCGCCGGTTTCGAATCGCTGTCCGTCTTCCACGAGCACTTCCGTCAACTCAACGGCCTCACTCCCGCCGCCTATCGCGCGCTCTCCTCCGCCACTTCCTTCGAGCTCTCACTCCCGCCCGGTTTTCTTCTCGGCTATCTTCGGCGCGCGCTCAGCCGCGACATCCACAGCGTCAACGAACGTCTCGAAGCCGACACCTACACCGCGGCCCTCCAACTCCCGTCTGGCCCCGCCATTCTCACTCTTCATCTCTCCTCGCAAAAAGTCCGCGCGACTATCTCCCCCGCGTTCGCTCACTCGCCGCCTCCGTCCGCCGTCGAAGCGCACGGCGTCGTCGTCGCCTTGCTCGGTCTCGACGACGACACCGCCGCCTTCGCCCGTCTCGCGCGCAAACTCGGCCTCGCCCGCCTCATCTCCGGCCGCGTCGAGCTCCGCATCTCCCGCACGCCCTCGCTCTACGATGGACTCCTCTGGTCCGTCATCGGTCAGCAAATCAATTTCCCTTTCGCCTGCCTCCTCAAACGCCGCCTCTTCGAACTCGCCGGCACCCGCCTCCCCAACGGCCTCTTCGTCCCGCCCACACCCGCCGCCGTCGCCGCCCTCGAATCGCGCGATCTCCTCCCGCTCCAATTCTCCCGCCAAAAAGCCGACTACGTCATCTCCCTCTCCCGTCTCATCGCCCACGGCGCGCTCGACCTCGAAGCGCTCCGCGCCATGTCCGCCACCCGCGCCGAGCGCACACTCCTTGGCCTCCGCGGACTCGGCCCCTGGTCCGTCAACTACATCATGATGCGTGCGCTCGGCTTCCCCGATAGCGTCCCACTCGGCGACACCGGAGTCACCAGTGGCCTCCAATCTCTTCTCTCCCTCGAACAACGCCCCGACGTCGACGCCACCCGTCGCCTCATGGCGATGTTCTCCCCCCACCGCAGCCTCGCCACCGCCCACCTCTGGCAACTCAACCAACCCATCCCAACATGAACCTTTTCTACGATACCTTCTCCACGCCCTTTGGCTCCTTCTCCCTCGCCGTCACCTCGACCGGCGCCCTCGCCGCCACCGCCTTCGGCGACTCTCAATCGCTCCTCTCGCGCCTCCCGAAGTGTCATATTATGTATGACACCTCGCTCACCACTCCCGCTCGCAACCAACTCCTCGATTTCTTCTCCGGCCGCCGCCGCAACTTCGATCTCCCGCTCTCCCTCCACGGCACGTCCTTCCAGCAGCGTGTCTGGTCCGCGCTTCTCGCGATTCCTTTCGGTGCAACGCGCACCTACGGTCAGCTCGCCGCCCAACTCGGCGCGCCGCACGCCGCCCGCGCCGTCGGTCGCGCCAACGCCACCAATCCCGCCTGCGTCATCGTCCCCTGCCACCGCGTGATCGGCTCCAACGGCTCGCTCACCGGCTTCGCCTTCGGCGAAGACCTCAAGCGCCAACTCCTCGACTTCGAACGCGCCCACCAGCGTCACGCCGCCTGACGCTACTTCTCCCCTCAGCGGTCGCACGCTTGCGCCCCGGGCGGTTTTCCACCGCACTGGTCGACCGCGCATGCCAGAAGATTCGCCGCCGCTCCCCGTCCTCATTTTCGAGCTCTGCCTCCTTGCGCTTGGCGTGGTCCTGCTCTGGCGCTTCGTGCTCTCCCGCGCCGCCCGGGAACGGTTGCGAGCCAACCCGCCCCTGCTCGAACGCTGGCAGATTTCCACCCCGGATTTTTTTCTGCTCGTGGGCATCACCATCGCCATCGCCTTCGTGAGCGTTTTTGCGATGGGACTTCTTTCGAGCGCGCTCGAGCTCACGGCTGACGTTCAAAACACCCTCAACACCGCCGCACTCCAGGTCGGCCTCGTCATCGGTCTCCTCTTCGGACGCACCCGGACCCGGCAGGAACCGCCCCGACGCGTTCTCGTTGCGAAGGATTTTCTGTCCGGGTTGGCCACCTTTCTGATCGCCGCTCCGATCGTCACCGTCGCGAACTTCCTTTCGCTGGAACTTCTCGAGTGGGCCGGGATTCCGGTGCGGCAGCAGGATATCCTCCGCATTTTTTCGGAAACCGACTCCGTCGTCGTTCTCGGTTTCATGATCCTCCTCGCCGTCGTTCTCGCTCCGATTTCCGAGGAGCTTCTTTTCCGCTCCACTTTGTTCGGCTTTTTCCGCACGCGCGTCCCCCGCTCTGTCGCCCTCCTGCTCCCCGCGGTCATCTTCGCCGCCCTTCACGTCAACTGGTCCAACTACGACGGTCTCGCGAGCTTCCTCCCGCTCATCACGCTCGCCGTCATCTTCTCGCTCGCCTACGAGCGCACCGGCCGCATCGCCACCGCGATCATCGCGCACGCCTTCTTCAACCTCCACTCGCTCCTCCTCCTTTTCGCCGGCGTTTCCCCCACGTAGCGGGACGGGACAGACCCGGCGCGTCGGGGCACGCCTTTCGTCCGCCTCCCCAACTCAGACTTGCCCCACCGCCCCCGCCGCCCTCCACTTCGACCGGCCATGTCACCTCGGCGCTTCCTCTCTCTCCTCCTCGGCGCACTCGCGCTTCTCGCGATCTCCGGCTGCGCCAACTACCGGCTTGGTTCCGGCGCCGAACCGTCCTTCTCCACGATCTACATCGAGCCCGTCGAAAGCCGCGCCGTTCTCCCGCAAGCCCGCGCCCTTCTCGCCACCCAACTTCGCGACGCCTTCGAACGCGACGGACGCATCAAACTCGCCAGCTCGCCCGACACCGCCGACGCCACCCTCCACGTCGTCATCCGCGATTTCGAACGCGATGTCGCTTCCGTCCGCGAATCCGACACCCGCCTCGCCCGCAAATTCACGCTCACGCTCGCCACATCCTGCACCCTCCGCGACCGCCGCAACGGCGACACGATTTTCTCCGATCGGATCATCAGCACGCAACGCGACGCCATGACCGATGGCGGACAACTCCAGTCCGAATACCAAACCGTCCCGCTTCTCGCCGAATCGCTCGCGCGCAAGATCGCGCACGCCGTCCTCGACGTCTGGTAATACCGCCCCGATGCACGCCCCGCTCCTCGTCCCTTCGATCCTCGCCGGCGATCACGCACATCTCTCCTCCAGCGCCCGCCTCGTCGATGACCTCGGACTCCCCTGGCTCCATGTCGACATCATGGACGGCCATTTCGTCCCGAATCTCACCTTCGGTCCCGAAACCGTCGCCGCCCTCCGCCGCCACGGCATCAAGTCCTTCTTCGACACCCACCTCATGCTCGACGAGCCGCACCGCTACGTCGACGCCTTCGCCAAAGCCGGCTCCAACCTCATCAGTATCCATGTCGAGCCCGCTTACGATCACGCCGCCACCCTCCGACACATCCGCGACCTCGGCTGCCAGTGCGGCATCGTCCTCAATCCCGATACGCCCGCCTCCGCCATCGAGCCTTTCCTCGACAAGATCGACCTTGTCCTCGTCATGACCGTCCAGCCCGGTTTCGGCGGCCAGCCTTTCCGCACCGACATGGTGCCCAAGCTCCAGCAAATCGACGCCTGGCGCCGCGAGCGCAACCTCTCGTTCCGCCTCGAAGTCGACGGTGGCGTCGATCTCTCCACCGGCGCCGTCTGCCGTAAGGCCGGCGCGGATACATTCGTCGCTGGCACGTCCTTCTTCAAAGCCCCCGACCAAGCCTCTTTCGCCACGGCCTTCGCGCAACTGTAGCGTCGCCCGCGCGCCCACCTCATCCAGCGAATCGCGCCCGCGTTCTTCGCGTTCCGCCATGCCCGAATCGCTCCATCACGACGGCTATCTCCTTTCCGACGATCCCGCGCTTCTCGACGTCGACGCCGTCCATGCCTTTCTCTCGAGCTGTTACTGGGCCGCCGGCATTCCGCGCGATATCGTCGCCCGCTCCCTTCAAAACTCCCTCAGCATCGGCATCTACACGCCGCAACGCCAACAGGTCGGACTCGCCCGCGTTGTCACCGATTTCGCCACCTTCGCGTATCTTTGCGACGTCTACGTCCTCGAGCCGCATCGCGGACGCGGCCTCTCCAAGGCCGCCCTGCGCTTCATCGCCGCCCATCCCCGCCTTCAGGGCCTGCGCCGCTTCCAGCTCGTGACCGCCGACGCCCACGGGCTCTACGCTCAATTCGGCTTCACTCCGCTTTCCCAGCCCGAACGTCACATGGAGAAACGCGATCCCGACGTCTACCGTCGGCCGCGCCACGACTGATCGTCGCTACTTCGCGCCGCTCGCGATCGCCTCCGCACGCCGGTAGTTTTCGCGAAACAAATCGCCCAAGCGCTTCGCCAGCGCGAGTTCCTCCGCTTTGTTCTTCGCGGTCAACGCCCGCTTGATCTCCCCTTCGGCCCGCTCGTAGCTCACCGCCGAAAGATCCTGCAACACCGCGAACGCTTCCTCCTTCGCCGGGCCCGGAGCCGCGACGATCGCACGCCACGCCCGCTGCAATTCACCGTGTGTATCCAAAGCCATGACACGAATGATGAACGCCAGCTCGCGAAACAAATGCCCCGTGCGCTCCGCGCGATAGATCAACTGCTCATCCTCCTCGAACGGACGTTCACCTGGATCGCTCAGAAACGGTTTCCACTCTTCGTGATCATAGAAATCCCGCCGAATCGGCAGCCGTCGCAACGCATAGCGCTCCGGCCCTCCCGGCGTGCCCGGCCGGAAATTCCACAACTTCTGCCCTTCCAACGTAAACGTAAATTCCACGAACGCCTCCGCCACCTCGCGATGCGGCGCACCACGCAGGATCGCGATCGGATCCACCGAAGGCACGGTCCCGCCCAGCGGAGCCACAAAGCCCAGCCGTCCCTGCTCCGTGCCGCTCCGTTGCGCCGCCACTTCCGCCTGCGCGCGTCCGTAGAAATCGATGCAGATTCCCGCCGCGCAATTTCCCTGCGCGACGTCGATCGGCGGCTTCTGCGACGAATCGGTGAAATAGCGCGAATTCGCTCCGATCAGTTGCAGCCACCGCAACCCCGCCAGCCAACCTTCCCGCACCGCCGCGGCTTCGTCTTCCGCACTGCCCGTCCCCGCCCGCGAGCGCCGTTGCATTTCCTGCTGGATCACATTTTCGAACGCCTTCGCGATCGAACTGCTCTTCGTCGGATCCGCCAGCGCGACCTCTCCAATCAATCTCGGATCCGCCAGATCCCGCCAGCGCTCCGGCGGTTGTTCGATCCCCAGCCGTCGCAACGCATCACGGTTGTAGATGATCCCATAACGACTCACCACGTTCCCCACCCACCGTGCTTCGCGATCGCGATACGGCTCCCCTGCAAACTCCAGCGGCACCACCGCCTCGTCGCGCCACTCCGCACGCTCACCGCCTCGTATCGGCACGAGCCGGCCCGCGGCCGCTTGCAGCATGAAATCGTAGCTTCCACCGCCAAAAAACAGATCGATGCCGCAGCTCACGTCCGACGCCAGAAACGCCTCCCGCGCCGCGCGCGCCTCCGCCGACGCATTCGGCCCGAGCCGCGCATTCGCGAACCCCGCCTGCACCTCGCTGCTCCACGCCCGTCCCAGCACTCCTGTCCAGTAATTGCGAAATGCCGCCACATACTCCGACTCGAGGAAACGAGCGATCTCGCTCGTGCCGCCAATCACCCGCCAGTCCAGCGCCACCGTCCGTCCCGTCTTTTCGCGATACCATTTCCGAAAGCCCACGCCGAACTCGTGTCGGATCGCCTCGTTGTGCGGCGTGATGATCGTCAGCACGTCGTCCGCCCGCTCCAACGGCCGCTGTTCCGGACGCAGCAAAAACGGCAGCGCCACGATGCCCACCAGCATCAAGAGAATGATCGCCCGTTTCAGCATCCGCCCTCCTCAAACGTCTCCGCGTGCCACACCGCTCTCACTCGCTCAACACCACCACGTCCTCGGGATCGGCGCTCGCGTAGAGATCGCCTCCCGCCGCCGCTCCCACGAACCGCGGATTCAATTCGAAGATTTTCAACGCCGTCTCGCCCGCGACGAATTCATACTGCGCCACTTCGCCCAGGTAAATCGCCTCACCAATCCGGCCTTTCACGCGATTCGCCGCCGGCGCCTCCCGGCTGAGTTTCCAACATTCCGGACGTATCGAAAGTGTCACGACATCGTTCACCGCCGGAACATTCGCCGAGTCGCCCGGCACGCCTTCAAACGCGCCGATCTTCGTCTGCACGAACACCCGTCCGTTTTCCACGCGCTCCACGGTTCCCGCGATGAAGTCCGTCTCGCCGATGAAATTCGCCACCGTCTTTCTCACCGGCCGCCGGTAGATTTCCCGCGGCGTGCCCACTTGCAGCACCCGCCCGCCTTCGAGAATCGCCATCCGGTCCGAAATCGAAAGCGCCTCCTTCTGATCATGCGTCACGTAAACGGTCGTGAGCTTGAACTCCTTGCACACTCGCCGGATCTCCGTGCGCATCTCCAGCCGCAGCTTCGCGTCCAGATTCGAAAGCGGCTCGTCCAGCAGCAAACACCGCGGCCGGATGACGAGCGCCCGCGCCAGCGCCACACGCTGCTGTTGTCCGCCCGACAATTGATTCGGCCGCCGCTCGGCATAACCGCCCATCTTCACCGACTCGAGCGCCTCGCCCACGCGCCGCACGATCTCGGCCTTCGGCACTTTTCGCTCCTCCAACCCGAACGCCACATTCTCGGCCACCGTCATGTGCGGCCACAAGGCATAGCTCTGGAACATCATCCCCGTGTTCCGTTTGTGCGGCGCCAGTCGCGTCACGTCCTCTTCGCCGAAGAGAATCTTCCCTTCCTCCGGAATGTAGAATCCGGCCATGCTGCGCAGCAGCGTCGTTTTTCCACACCCGCTCGGACCGAGCAGAAAGAAAAGCTCTCCGGGTTCGATCGTCAGATCGAGGTCGCGCAAGGCGGTGACGGCCCCGAAGCGCTTGGTGAGTTTCTGGATACGGATCGAGATCATGAACAGCGGCCCCGCGCCGGCGCGCGAAGCAAGATTCCGGCTCCCGGCGAGTCAAAATAATAAACCCGTCCGCCCCATGGTTGCGTTTGCCAGCCGCGGCCCCGTTTGTCTCGCTTGCTCCATGCCGAAGGCCGCCACCTCGAAGGGTCGTTCCCGCCGCCAAACGTTCCATCCCTCTCTCGAAGCGGTGCTTTACACCGAGGAGCAGATCAAGCGCCGCGTCCGGGGCCTCGCCCGCGAAATCAAAGCCGTCTACGGCGACGGCGAATTCACCATCGTCTCGCTGATCAACGGCGCCGTCATGTTCACCGCCGATCTCATGCGCGAGATCGACAATCCGGTGCGTCTCGATTGCATCCGCGTCTCGAGCTACGGCACCCGCACGAAGTCCGTCGGCACGCCGCAGATCGTCGCCTCGCTCACGCTCGACATCAAAGACCGTGACGTCCTCGTCATCGACGACATCCTCGATACCGGCAAAACGCTTTCGTTGGTCGTCTCGCTCGCGCGCAAACTCGGCCCCGCCAGCCTTCGCACCTGCGTCCTCCTCGACAAAAAAGCCCGCCGAGAGGTCGAGTTCGAGGCCGACTTCGTCGGTTTCCAAATTCCCAACAAATTCGTCGTCGGCTACGGCCTCGACTTCGCCGAGCGCTACCGGAACCTTCCCTGCATCGGCGTGCTGAAGACCGAATTGCAAAAACTCCCGGCGTAACCGCGTCTCCACTACGCCGCCCCGCGCACCGGACAAACCAAAGCGCCGGCCGGAAACCCGGGCGGCGCTTTGGCTTGAAACAGAGAGGCGGAGTTCATCCGCCCCGTTGCGATCGATTAGTTCGTCTTGAACTCCTTCGATCCGACGACCTTGGCCTTGTTGCTGCCCGGCGGGCAGTAGTAAACGTCCACGCGATAACGTTTCTTGCCGGAGCTCGTCGGGACTTTCAGGCAGTAGTCGTTGTCGCTGTTGATCGTGTAGTGCGATGAGCCGTAGATCTTCGCCGGACCGTAGCTGCCATTATCGCGCACTTCGCAGACCGAGAACTGCACCGTGTAATCCCGGATGCTCTTCTTGTTCGAGCCCGTGACGACCTTGCACTCGACCTTCGCGGAATCGCCGCCCTTCGGCGACTTGCCGTCCTTCAGGAAGCCCCTCCAGTCGATGCCGCACTTCGAGTCTTCCTGCGTCTTCTTCACCGTGAAGGTCACCTTCGTGCTCGCGCTCACGCCGCCGCTCGTCGTGGAGGCCGTCAGCGTGTAGGTGCCCGGTTCCTTGATCGTGAGATAGCCCGTGCCTTTCGCCTCTTCCGAACCGATGCCGGTCTTGGAGACATTCACCTCACAACCGTTCAGCGCAACCTTGATCGCGGAGATCGGAGCGTTCGACTTGGCGAGCACCGAGAACGGAATCGAAGGCGGATTCTTGCCCGCTTCGTAGGTGAACACTTCACCGTTGTTCGGATCGAGGATGGAGATCGAAGGCTTGGCCGTCTTCGCCTCGGCGTAGAACGTGAACGACTTGGTCGTCGTGCCCGCCTTGTCCGTCGCGGTGACCGTCAGCACGTGCTTGCCGGTCGTCTTCACCGACATCGTGCCCGAACCCGTCGCGTTCGAGCTGCCAAGCCCGGTCGCGGTCACGTTCAACGAGGAACCGTCCAGCTTGGCCGTCAGTTTCGAAATACCGCCAGCCTGGCTGGTGACCTTGAACGAGAACCCGACGCTGCGCGGCTGGCAGTTGAAGATCGAGATATTCGTCTCGGTCGGCGACGTGATCGTCACCGTCGGCGGCTCGGCGGACTTCACCGTAAACGTCACCGACTTCGTCACGCTGACGTTGCACGTGTTGTCATAGCTCTTCGCCGTGAACGTGTAGGTGCCGGGCTTCGAGATCTTCAGCGTTCCGGAGCCTTTCGCATTCGACGTGCCCACCCCCGACTTGCTCAAGCTGACCGAGCTGCCATTGAGCATCGCCGAGATACCATCGATCGTCGCCCCGTCCGAAATCGACGAGCTGAACGAGAACGGAATGCTGATGGAGCTGTCGCCGCAGTAGCGCGAATCACCCGCGAGCGAATAAACGGCACCGTTGCTGGGGGAGTGAATGGTGAGCGAGATCTCCGGCTTTTTCACGACCACTTTGAAGGTCACCGTGGTCGTCGCGACCTGGCCTTTCGTGTCGGTCGCCTTGACCACCAAGACATGCTCGCCCGCTCCGCGCACGCTCAAGGTTGCGGTGCCTTTGGCCGTGGCGGTATTGAGCCCGCTCGTGGAGCCCAACGAAACCGACTTCCCGTCGAGCGTGGCGCTGAGCGTCTTGACCTTGTTGCCGTTCGACTGCGCGGTGAACGCCACCGGAATGCGAAGAGTCTCGCACGGATCGCAAACCGTGTAAACGGACTGCGGCGGCTGTGTGATCGTGACTTTCAGCGAGGGCGCCGTCGTTCCCTTCACTTCGAAGGTGACCGACGTCGTCGCGCTGATTCCGGCCGCCGTGTTCGTGTCGGTCGCCGTAACCGTGTAAGTGCCCGGTTTGGTGATGATGAGATTGCCCGACGCGGTGGCCGTCGACGACGTGCCGAGACCCGTGGTGCTCGTGATCGTCACCGGCGTTCCGGAGAGCGTGCCGGTGATCGTGTCGACCGTGGCACCCGCGGTGATTTTACCGGTGAATACAAACGGGATGCTCAACGTGCCGTTCGAGGGCAGCGTGTAAGGCGAGTTGGCCGCGATCTGCGGATTGATCGCTATCGTGATGACCGGATCGTTCACCGTCACCTTGAAGGAAACCTGCGTGCTCACGGTCTGCCCGTAAGCATCCACGCCGGTGGCCACCAAATCGTATTCGCTGGTGCCGCTGGTCGGCGCCGGGATGGTGAGCGTGCCATTGCCCGTCGCCACGAGCGCAGTGCCGTTGGCCGTCGAGCTGATCGTCACCGGATCGCCATCGAGCGTGACGCTCTGACTGACAATATACGCTCCCGTGCTGCTCGTCTTGATCGCAAACGGGATCGTCAGGGACTGGCCGCGCAGCGTCGTGTAGGTGGCATCCGGTGCCTGCGTGAATGTGATGACCGGGGGAGGCGGCGGCGTGACCGTGAACGTCACCGAATCGAACGCGCTCAACCCCAACGCGGTATTCGTCGCGTTCGCGCTCAGCGTATAGGTTCCAGGCTGCAAATTGAACATCGTGCCCGCCCCCGTCGCCGTCGGCGTCTCTAGGCCTGTCTTCGACGCGAGTGCCAGCGGCGTCGTGTTGTCGTCGTCATCCGTCAGCGTGGCCGAGATCGCCGTCACCGGCGCGCCTTTCGTCGCCGTGCCGGTGAAGCTGAACGCAAGGTTCAGCGGCGAAGCGTCCCGCGGCAGCGGAATGCTCGCGCCGTCGATCGGGTTCGCGATGTCCACCGAGATCTCCGGCACCTCTTCGGCCACGACAAACGTCGCGGTCGCCGTCGCGCTGCCATAGGGACTCGTCGCGGTCACCGCGATCGTGTGCTGGCCGAGACCGTCCGGCGTGTTCGCATCGAACACGAATTCGCCCGCACCCGTGGCTTCGAGCGTTCCCAAATTGTGCAGCTCCTCCGGCGTGAAGGGCTCGCCGTCGAGAGTCGCGGTCAACGTCTGAATTTCGCCGAGCAGCGACGAACCGACAAAGGCATACGGCACGGTCACCGACGTAAGTCCACGAACGTAGGTGTAGGTCGGATTGTTGACCGGAGGATTGATGACCACCGTCGGCGGCGGCACTTCCTGCACGATCACGAAGGTGCTCGAGGTGAAGCTCTCTCCGATCCGGTTCGTCGCTTCCGCCGTGATCGTGTAAGTTCCAGGTTCGGTGAGAGGCACCGTCACCTGTCCCTGTGTGTCCGGTGTGCCCAAGCCGGTCAGCGAAAGCACCAGCGGCATGTCCACCAGGAACGGAACCCCGTCTTCGCTCTCTCCGCTCAACGTCGCCACCAAGCTCAGCACCGGAGCCGCCGGCGTGGCCGCACCCGACACTTCAATCCGCACCGGGACCGCAGGACCGCCCAAAACATGCGTGTATTCCGTGCCCTCCTCCGGAGCGTCGATCTTCACCGTGGGTGGCGCCAACCCTGCCGGGAGCTGCGCCTGTGCATTGATGCGCGTGCCCTCGTTCTTGAATGACGCCGGCCATCCCGAGGTGCTGATGAAATACCGAAAAGTGCCATCGTTCGACCCGATCGGAATGTCGGTGCGAACCCGCACGACCTGCGACTGATTCGGACCGGTGAAGTGCAGCGTGGTCTTGGGCGTCTCAAGAACCGGGTCGACAAATCGAATGAAAGACAGGGAGGTTGCCTCATCCACCCCGGCCGGCGCCTCTTCCACGATCAGGATCATTGAAATGGTCCACGCTCCCGCGGCCAGATTGCCCGGCGAAGTGACCGTCAGGTCATAGAACGTCGAAAACGGCTGGATCCCTTGCTGCTGCTGGGTGACCTTCGGGTTGTAAACCACCTCATTTCCACCCGCCGGCGGGCCAAACTGCGCCATGACCGGCATCGACGCTCCCACAACTGCGACGAAACCGATCAGTGCTCGCCAAAATTTCGTCAGGACCGGGGGGGAATAACGCGCATGCATAGGGAAACTGGATGATGTCCATCTAGGAGTTTACCCCTAGATGTCGACACCTTCCTTACCTATTGAATAGGCAAAGAACCCCAGTCCCTTTATCCCAACAACTTACGGCACAAAAATATTTCTATTTCCCGATTCCGAAAACGCGGAAGCCCGTTTCTCTGAGCGCCTTGAGATCGAGGATGTTTCGGCCGTCGAACAAAAACGCCGGCTTGCTCATGGCCTCGAAAATCCGGCTGTAATCCAGTCGCTTGAACTCGTCCCACTCCGTCACGATCGCGATCGCGTGCGCGCCCTTGGCGGCTTCATAGGCATCCGACGCCACCGTGAGTTTGGTGAGATCGCCACCCGCCGCCTTCACGTCGCGGCGCACTTCGTCCGCGGGCACCTTCGGATCGTAAACCGTCACGTGCGCCTGCTCGGCGAGCAGATCCCGGCACACCGAAATCGCCGCCGATTCCCGCGTGTCGTTGGTGTCCTTTTTGAACGCGAAACCGAGCACGGCGATCTTCTTGTCCGCGACCGAATTGAAGAGCGCCTTGACGATCCGGGTCGCAAACCGGCGCTTCTGCCAGTCGTTCATCCGGACCACCCCTTCCCAATAGGACGCAACTTCTGGCAGCCCGAAGTGTTCGCACAAATAGACTAGATTGAGTATGTCCTTTTGGAAGCACGACCCGCCGAAACCGACCGATGCCTTCAGGAACTTCGGCCCGATGCGCGAATCCTTGCCGATCGCGTGCGCCACTTCATCCACGTCCGCCCCCGTCGCTTCGCACAGCGCCGAGATCGAGTTGATGGACGAGATGCGCTGCGCCAGGAAGGCGTTCGCCACGAGTTTCGAAAGTTCCGACGACCAAAGGTTCGTCGTGATAATGCGATCCCGCGGCACCCAGCGTCCGTAAACCTCGACCAGCTTCTCCACGGCCGCCTCGCCGCCCGGCGTGCGCTCGCCGCCGATCAACACCCGGTCCGGTTCATGAAGGTCCGCGATCGCCGTTCCTTCGGCCAGAAACTCCGGATTCGACAACACCTCGAATTTCACGCCCCGCGTATTCGCCGCGAGGATATCCTTGATCGTCTCCGCCGTTTTCACGGGGATCGTCGACTTTTCGACGATGATTTTCGGCGTCGTCGCCACTTCGGCAATCGTCCGGGCCACCGATTCAATAAAGCGCAAATCCGCCGCACGCCCCGCCCCCACTCCATAGTTCTTCGTCGGCGTGTTCACTGCCACAAAGATGATGTCGGAGTCGTTGATCGCCCCCCGCACGTCCGTCGAAAAATGAAGATTCCGGCCGCGCGCCTGCCGCACCACGTCATCCAACCCCGGCTCATAGATCGGAAGCTGATCCGAGTTCCAAGCCGCGATGCGCGCGGAGTTCATGTCCACGACTCGCACTTCGATGTCGGGAGCTTTCAACGCGATCATCGCCATCGTCGGACCTCCGACGTAACCGGCACCAATACAGCAGATTTTCATGTAGAAGTTTCCTGTTATTCCGATCCCAGATGCCTTTCCAAGGCATTTCTCGGAAGCGCGCTACCGACCACGAAAAAGGCGCGGGGTTCGCCGCGCCTTCGGTAAACGTTCTGTAGCCGCCCTCAGGCCGGCGTCGGAGCCGGCGCCGCGCCGCCCGAAGCGAGCCCTTCCGAAGCCGAAGACTTGCCCGGCGTTTTCTTGCCCGGCTTCTCCTCCGACTTCGGCGATACTTCCCTCAAGATCGGCGAACGAATCTCGCCGAACTGAAGCACTTCGAGCACGTGCTTTCCTTCGATCGTTTCGAATTCCAGCAACGCCGCCGCGATCTTGTCCAACACGTCGCGCCGGCTGACGATGATGTCCTTCGCACGACGATACTGTTCGTCGATGATCCGCGACACCTCCGCATCGATCTTACGCGCCGTCTCTTCCGAGTAGCTCTGATTCCGGGTGATCTCTCGGCCGAGGAAAACCGTATCCGAGCTCTCGCCGTAAGAGATCATTCCCAGCGAGCTCATGCCCCAGTCGCACACCATGTGACGTGCAATCTTCGTCACTTGCTTGATGTCGCCCGCCGCGCCGCTCGAGACGTCACCCATGACGAGTTCCTCGGCGATTCGTCCGCCCAAGCCCATCGCGATCTGGTTCAGCATCCGCTTCATCGCGTGCGTGAGCACGTCCTTCTTCGGAATGAACATGGTGCTGCCCAAGCTGTGCCCGCGCGGGATGATCGTGACTTTGTGCACCGGCATGTGCCCGTCGTCGAGGACGGCCTGCACGAGCGCGTGTCCCGCTTCGTGATACGCCGTAAGCTTCTTTTCCTCGTCATCCATCACGCGTCGACGCTCGCGCCCGAATTGCACTTTCTCGCGCGCATCATCGACGTCGATCATCTCGACTTTCTTCTTGTTGCGCCGCGCCGCCAAGAGCGCCGCTTCGTTCAACAAGTTCGCCAGCTCGGCGCCCGAAAGGCCCGGCGTGCCCCGCGCGATCACCGCCAGGTCCACGTTCTCGGCGAGAGTGATCTTGCGCGCATGCACCCGCAGGATCTGTTCGCGCCCCACCAAGTCCGGCAGGTCGACGTAAATCTGACGATCGAAACGTCCCGGCCGCAGCAACGCACTGTCCAGCACGTCCGGCCGGTTCGTCGCGGCAATGATGATCACGCCTTCGGTGGTGTCGAAGCCGTCCATCTCCACGAGCAACGAGTTCAGCGTCTGCTCGCGCTCGTCGTTGCCGCCGCCCAAGCCGGCCCCGCGCTGGCGGCCCACCGCGTCGATTTCATCGATGAAGATCAAACACGGCGCGCTCTTGCGGCCCTGCTCGAACATGTCGCGCACGCGACTCGCGCCCACGCCGACAAACATTTCCACGAAGTCCGAGCCCGAGATCGAGAAGAACGGCACATCCGCCTCACCCGCCACCGCTTTCGCCAGCAGCGTCTTGCCCGTGCCCGGAGGACCAACCATCAGGATTCCCTTCGGAATCTTGCCGCCCATCTTGGTGAACTTCTTCGGATCCTTCAGAAACTCGACGATTTCGCTCACCTCTTCCTTGGCCTCGTCGCAGCCCGCCACGTCCGCGAACGTCACCTTATCGCGATCGCGCGTCAGCAGCTTCGCTCGGCTCTTGCCGAAACTCAGCGCGCCTTTGCCCGCCTGACGCAACTGCCGCACGAACAGAAAATACAGCAGACCGATGATGATCAAAAACGGCACCACCTGCGCCGCGATTTGCGTGAACATCGTCGTCGCCGGCTGCTCCGTGAACGCCTGCGAGCGTTGCAGGCGCTCCATGTTCGCATCCGTCAAACGCCCCGCCGCGCGGAACTGGTGCGTCTCGCCGCGATCGCTCTGCAACACCGTATCCTCTTTGGTCTTACCGGTGATCACCACCCAGTCGCGGCCGCCGGAGGCGTCCGGCTGGATCACGCCTTCGCGGATCTTGCCCTGCTCCGCCATTTCCACGACGGCTTGGATTTTGAGCATCGCGGGCGAAGTGAGTCGCGCCGGCGAAAGGAAAAGCAAAGCGAGCGCAGCAAGAAAGAGCGCCAGGAAAAAGATCAGAACCTTCGGTTGAAACCTATCAGGGGGAAGGCTTTTCAGCGGCCGCCGCTTCTTCTTATTGTCGAGTTCAGACATTTATAGAGTGGGATAACGCGCGAAAGTGGATGTTCCTCCTCCATAAGTCAATTGGCGCCGCCGTGGAAATGCCGCGCTAATTTTCCGTATTCGTTACGATTCTCACCGTCGTGCGCCCGATCTCCACCAGTGCATCTTTACCCAGACTGTGTCGCGTTCGGCGGCCCCGACTCACGTCGTCCAACAACGCCTCGAAGCCCTGCCGCGACAACACCGCCGCCCGTCCGTGCTGCGCCAGCCATCGCAAAAGCGCCCGCCTCATCAGCCCGCGCGGCTTGCCGAGAAGCCTTTTCCACCGCAACTCCCCCCGCCGGCCAATCGCCTCGATCTCCTCCACCCAATACTCCATCGCTTCATCATCTTCCTCGATCAACTGTCGCGACAGCGCCGCCCCCGCCACCGCATCGCGACCTGCCACCGCCGCCCTCCACGCCGGCAGCACATCATGACGCATCCGATTTCGTAAAAACACCCGCCCCGCATTCGTCGCATCCACGCGCCACCGCACCTTCGCCGTCACCAGCGCCGCTTCGATCTCCCCCTTCGCCACCGTCAACAGCGGCCGCACGTGCACCCGTCCGTCGCCCATCCGCTGCACCGGCCGCGGCGCCGCCAATCCTCCAATCCCGCTTCCCCGCGCGATCCGCATCAACATCGTCTCCGCGACATCCTCCTGTTGATGCCCCGTCCACAACACCCGCGCCCCGACCCTTTCCATCTCCGCCCGAAAAAACGCAAACCGCGCCGTCCTCGCTTCCGCCTCGCTCGCTTCCGCCGTCGCCTCCTTCCATCTTCCCACCCGCAAGGTCAGCTTCAGTCCCGCGCACACGCGCCGGCAAAACCGCTCGTCTTCCGTCGCCGCACGCCCGCGCAGTCGATGATTGAAATGCAGCGCGCGCAGCCTCCCGCGTCGCTCCGGCCAGTGCGCCCAAATCAACAACACCAGCGCCAGCGAATCCGCCCCGCCCGAAAACGCGACCGCCCATGGTTCGTCGCCGCTCGCGTCCGCCCAGCGCACGACCGCCGGATGCAGCCGTTCGCGTGGAATCGCCGCCGCCAGCCGCTCCGCCGCCACCTTCCATCGGTTGGTCCCGCGCGCCGGCATCCGATCTCAAAGCGCGAACGCGCTCAGTTGAAGCTCAGGTAGTCCTTCCCGAAATACGGCACCAGCGCCGCCGGAATCCGCACCCGACCGTCCGCCTGCAGATTGTTTTCCAACAACGCCGCCAACACACGCGGCACCGCGAGGCCCGACCCGTTCAACGTGTGCACGAGTTCCGGCTTCCCGCCTTCCTTCGGCCGGTAACGGATCTGCGCCCGTCGCGCTTGAAACGCCTCGAAATTCGAACAGCTCGACACTTCGAGCCAGCGCTTCTGTCCCGCCGCCCACACTTCGAGATCGTATTTCTTCGCCTGCGCGAACCCGAGATCGCCGCCGCACATCAGCAAAATGCGATAGGGCAACTCCAACTTCTGCAGTAGCCGCTCCGCATCCGCGCGCAGCTTCTCCAATTCGTCGTAGCTCGTCTCCGGATGCACCCACTTCAGCAGCTCCACTTTGTCGAACTGATGCAGACGGTTCAGCCCGCGCACGTCCTTGCCATAGCTCCCCGCCTCCCGCCGGAAACACGGCGTATACGCACAGCGATAAATCGGCAGCGCCGCCTCCTCCACGATCTCGTCACGGAAAAAATTCGTCAGCGGCACCTCCGCCGTCGGCACCGCATACAGATGATCCGGCGTCGTCTCATACATTTGCCCTTCCTTGTCCGGCAACTGCCCGGTCGCCGTGGCACTCGCCGCATTCACGAAGATCGGCGGCGCGACCTCCACGTATCCAGCTTTTGAATTCTCATCGAGGAAGAATTGCAACAGCGCCCGCACCAGCCGCGCCCCGTCGCCGACAAAGAACGGGAAACCCGCTCCCGTCACTTTCGCTCCCCGCCCAAAGTCGAACAACCGGTCGAATCCGCCGATCTCCCAGTGCGGCCGCGCGTGCGGCTTCGGCTCGTCCGCATCGCCGTGCGTTCCGAATACCACGTTCTCCTCCGGCGTGCGGCCTTCCGGCACCGTCGCATGCGGCAGGTTCGGCAGCGACAGCATCGCCTGGCGAAACTTCTCCTCGATCTCCTTCAGCTTCCCTTCGCGCTCCCGCACCTGCTGCGAGACCGTCTTCATCTCCGCCACCTTCGCCGCAAACTCGGGCGTGCCTTTCGGCAGCGCCGCCATCGCCGTGTTCGCCGCTTTCTGGGTCGCCCGCAGCGTTTCCACTTCGCGCAACAAGCTCCGCCATTCCGCATCGATGGCCAGCACCTCGTCGACGTTCACGTCGAGGTGTTTCTTCGCGATCGCAGCGCGCACGAGATCCGGACTCTCACGGAGTAGTTTGGCGTCCAACATGGAGCGTTCAGGTATGGCGCCCGCGTTTCGCAGAACAAACAAAATCCCGTCCGCCGCTTCCCGCCATTTCCCCATCGACTCCGTTCCGCCACTTTCGAAAATCGCGCGTCCAACCCAAACCGACCATCAGCAACGTCCCTCCATCGCCCGCCGGCACTTTGTTCCAGTTCAGTCGACGCGCCCTCTACTTCTTCGGAGCGCTGCTGCTATGTCCGTGGCTCATCGTTGTCGGTTTGATCCTGCACCCGCGCTTCGCCGCGAAATCGTCGCCGCACGGCGTCCCCGCGACCGCCCCCGCCACCTCCTCCCCCGACGTCATTCAATGCAGCCCCGGCCCTTGGGGCGACGTCCAATACTCGCGGCTCGTGATCGAACCGCCCGATGAGTTCATCCCCGAGGACTACCTCCGGCCCATGGCCATCGTTTGGACGTTTCCCGGATTCACGCCCGACGCCCTTGCGGAGCTCTGGCGCGGAGCCCGTCTCTCCGAACGCGATATCGCCGTCCTTCAGGAGGTCACCCACGTCCTCCCCGACCGCATCGTTGTCCAACCTCCGGCGGACCTCGTCCTCGCTCTCGATTCCCACGCGCGCACCACCCTCTACGCCGCCCTCTCCACCTTTCCCGAAAATCTCGACCACCACGAACCTTTCCGCTTCCGCGCCGACACCGCCGAGGAATGGTTCGCTGACAGCGGCCTCTCTCCCGCCACCCTCGCGCTCGTTCAACGCCTCCTCTATCGACGCGGCACATCCCTGCTCTTTTCCGATCATCCCGCCGTGATGCCGCTGATCGCCTCGCGCGCCGAACGCCTCCGCCTCGTCCGCACCCTCGCCCGCAAATCCACGTTGCTCGTCAAAGTCCGCGTCGGTCCGGAGTCCAACGTCGAAGAACTCTCCGACTACTGGGGCCGCGGCCCGCGTCACAAGGACCTCCGCGCCCTCCTCAAATCCATTTCCAAACGCCCCGGCGGCACCACGCTCGATGTCGCCCATCTCCTTCCCGCCTTCGCGCGCAGTCACCTCTTCACCTACCGCGCGCCATCCGGCGACCCCATCCAAAACAGCCACGACTGCCACTGGACGTCCCTCAACTTCTTCAACAATCCCCCCGACGAACGCTTCGCCGACATCGACAAGGTCCGCATTGCGTTCGAATCCGAATACCTGCCCGTCGCCGGCAGCCCCGTGTTCGGCGACATCCTCACCTTCTCCCGGGCCGACGGCACCATCATCCATTCGTGCGTCTACATCGCCGACGACATTGTCTTCACGAAAAACGGCGCCTCCGAGGTGATGCCCTGGATCCTCATGAACCTCCCCGACGTGATCGCGTTCTACCCCGCCGACCCGCCGCTCACCCTCAGCGCTTTCCGCCGGAAAGATATCTACTGAAGCGCCCCTTACCGGCCGCCCCGCGCTACTTCCCTTTCGCCAGCCGCGCCTCCGCGCTCTGCCAACGCAGATAAACTTCGCGCGCCGTCAGCAGCTTCAAATTCCGCACCGGCGCTTGCACCACCACGTTCGTCGGCGCCTCCAACGGATACGGCCCGCACGTCCGCGGATCTGTCGGCCCGAACACCGCCAGCGTCGGCACCCCCAGCGCCGCCGCCAGATGCATCGGACCGCTGTCGTTCGAAATCACCCAATGCGCCCGCTTGATCAGCGCCGGCAGCGACAGAAGGCTCGTGTTTCCCGTCATGTTCAAGAACCGCGACGGCAAAAACAGCCCGCGATCCGGCACCACCTCGCTCCCCGCCCAGATCACTTTGCGCGTTTTGTCGTGCTTCAGAATCAGCGCCGTCAGTTGCTTGAATCCATTCCAGCGCTTCTCCGAACGCCGGCTGTCCGGAAAGATCACCACCGGCTTCGAGCCGCCGCGCCCCTCCGCAAACTTCAGCTTCAACGTCTCCGTCGTCTTGAACTTCAACGTCCCCTTCAGCTCCGGTTTCGCGCCCAAAATCGGACAAAACTGCAGCAGGATGTCGATCGCGTGGCTCTTCCGCCCTTCCGGCGGCAGCGGCACTTTCTGGTCGTAGAAAATACCCGACATCTCCCGCGCATCGCTGCGCCCGATTTTCTTTTTCGCCAGCACGCGCGAGGTCATCAGCCCCGTCCGCAGCAGTCCTTGAAAATCGAATACATAATCGAATTTCGTCTTCCGCAGTTCGCCGATCAGCTTCACGAAGCCTTTCGCTCCGCCTTTGCGCTGGAAAACATGCACGTGATCCACCGCCGCACACGCCTGCACGAGCGGCGCGTAGATATCCCGCACGATCCACGAGATCTCCAGATCCTCGCACTGCGCCTTCATCGACGTCGCCACCTGCAATCCGTGAACGATGTCGGCCAGCGAAGAGGGTTTGATGATCAAAACATGTGGCATGGCGGCAGTAGGCGCGGGGAGCGTGAAGCGGACTCGAAACTTCCGTCGGGTGCGACAAACGCAAACGCGAATGGTGCCATCATCATGGTTTTGCGCATTTCTTACCTCACCGTGACCGTAACTCCTCGAGCGCGGCCAACACCGCCGCCGGTGTGAGTTCCGACAGCTTTCCACCCGGCGCCACCACCGCCGCATGCCGCCTCGACTCCAGCGGAAACGGCCCGAACCGCCGCGGCGACGTCGGCCCGAAAATCGCCAGCACGCGATTGCCCACCGCCGCGGACAAATGCATCGGCCCGCTGTCGTTCCCGACGAACACCGACTTCTGCCGCACGAGCGCAATCATCTCCGCCAGCGAGCATCCCGTCAGATTCAACAATCGCTCTTCCGGCGCCGCAAACGCCGCCGCCGTCTTCTTCCCCGCGCACCACGCGATCCGACTGCCGGGAACCGTATCCAAAATTCCCTTCATCAGCTCGTCATATCGCTTCCATTCCTTCGCCGCGCCGCGGCTGTCCGTGAAAATCACAAAGGTCTTCCCCGGATCGCCCGCAAAAAATTCCTCCCACCCAAACGTCCCATCCCGCCTCAACTCCAGCGGCTCCTCGCTCCACGCGATCGGCAGATCCAGCGTCTGCAAAAACGGCAGCAACACTTCGATCGCATGATGCGGCCCCTCGCCTTTCGGCTCCGTGATCCGCCGGTGATAAAACCATCCCGATCCTTCACGCGCGTCCGGCCGGCCCCATTTCACCGGCGCCCGCGCCGCCGCCGTCATCAACGCCGACCGCAGCAGGCCCTGCATGTCCCACACCTGATCCCACCGCCCGGCTTTCAACTGCCTCAACAGCCGCACAAACGCCGGCCAACCATCCCGCCGCCGAAAAATAATCACCTCGCTCACGAACGGCGCCGCCTGCACCAAGCCCGCAAACCGCTCCCGCACCACCCAGCTAACACGCAGCTCCGGCCGCGCTTTCACCGCCCGCTGCACCACCTGCAACCCGTGCACGATGTCGCCCAGCGAGGACGGCTTGATCACGAGAAGTCGGTGCATGCGCGGAGCGCGCAGGCTTGTGTCCGCTCCGCTTTCGTTCAACTCCATTCCCCTTCACGCATGAGTTTTTCCGCCCCCGACATCGCTGCATTGCAAACCGACCTCACCGCGCGCTGGCACGACGTCACGCCTGCTGCCGCCGGCGAGGGTTTCGCCCTCCTCGTTCAACAGAATCATCTGCGCAATTTTCAACTCTGGCACGAGGAAGACATCGCCCGCCGCGACGACCTCGGCTTCGAAGCCGTCTATCGCGCCAAGCGCAACATCGACCGCTTCAACCAGGAGCGAAACAACTTCATCGAGGAAATGGACAAGGCCGTCGTCGCCGCCCTCCAGCCCGCCACCTCCGGCTGCCCGCGCAATTCCGAGACGCCCGGCATGATGATCGACCGCCTCTCCATCCTCGCGCTGAAGGAATTTCACATGCACGAGGAAACCGTCCGCGCCGACGCCTCCGCCCAACACCGCGAAAAATGCGGCGAAAAACTCGCGCGCATCCGCGTTCAACGCGCCGACCTCGTCAACTGCCTCGCCGAACTTTTCGCCGACGTCATCGCTCGCCGCCGCACGTTCTCCGTCTATTTCCAATTCAAGATGTATAACGACCCCGCGCTGAACCCGCAGCTCTACCGCAACGCGCCCAAAGCCTGACCGCGCATGAGCCGCGCCAGCGAGAAGACCCGCCTCTGGCTTCCGCAGCACTGGCCGATGTGGATCGGCCTCGCCGCCTTCCGCCTCGCGAACCGCCTGCCGTGGTCTGCGCAACGCGCCCTCGCCCGCCTCCTCGGCTCGTTCGTCTACTACGTCGTTCCCGTCCGCCGCCACGTCGCGCAGGTCAACCTTCGCCTTTGTTTTCCCGAAAAATCTCCCGCCGAGATCCGCGCCCTCGCTCGCGCCCATTACCACTCTCTCGCGCTGGGCCTGTTCGAAACCTGCGCCGGCTGGTGGTCCAGCTCCGCCGAACTTCCCCCGCACACCATCGTCGGTGCCGAACATCTCGACCGCGCGATCGCCGAGGGCCGCGGGGCGATTCTTCTGACCGCCCACTTCACGACGCTCGAGATTTGCGCGCGCATGATGAACGAGCGCTTCGACCTCAGCGTGCTCTACCGCGATCCCAACAATCCGGTCATCGCCGCCGAAATGCGCGCCCAACGCGAACGCCTCGTCAAAGCCGCCATCCATTTTGACGATCTCAAGGGCCTCATCCGCGCCCTCCGCAACGGCCACGCCGTCTGGTATGCGCCCGACCAGGGCAAACGCTCGAAACAAAGCGAAATCCTTCCTTTCTTCGGCGTCCCCGCCATCACCAACACCGCCACGAGCAAACTCGCCCAAATGACGCGCTCGCCCGTCGTCCCCTACTTCGCCCGCCGCGAGCCCAACGGTAGCTACACGCTAACGATCCTTCCCCCGCTGGAAAACTTTCCCACCGATGATGCCTCCGCCGACGCCATCCGCGTCAACCGCCTAATCGAAGAACACATCCGCCGCGCGCCCGAACAATACCTCTGGGTCCACAAACGTTTCAAAGCCCGCGGCCCCGAATATCCCGACGTCTACCGCACCTGACCGCCCGACGACCGATGACTCCGCCGCGCATCCTCGTCATCCGCTACCGCTTCATCGGCGACACCGTCCTCGCCATCCCGTTTCTCCGCAATCTCCGCCGCGCCTTTCCCGACTCGGTCATCGACGTCCTCGCCGAACCCATCTCCGGCGACACCCTCGCTCACTGCCCCTACAAGAACGAGATCCTCTACTTCGCCCCGCGCGCGAAAAAGCAATCCCCTCACCCGCGCTCCCTCCTCGCCTGCGCCCGCGTCCTCCGCGCCCGCCGTTACGATCGCGTCTACATCCTCCGCCGTTCCTTCTCCTCCGCCATCCTCCCGCTTCTCGCCGGCATCCCGCACCGCGTCGGTTTCGCCACCGAGGGCCGCCGCTGGCTCCTGCAGCGCGGCACGCCGTATCCGGATAACAAGCACGAGGTCGAGTGCTTCCTCGACATCCTCCGCGCCGACGGCATCCACGTTCTGGATACGCACAATGAAAACTGGAGCGATCCCGCCGTCGACGCCCGCGTCGCCGCCACGCTTCCGCGCTCCGGCCGCCGTCGCGTCTTCCTCTGCGCGAAATCCATCGTCTATACGAAGGATTGGACCACCGACCGCTTCGCCGCCGTCGCCGCCTGGCTCATCGCCGAACGCAATTGCGAAGTCCATTTCTGCGACGCCCCGTCCAACGCGGCCCACTACGCGGAAATCCTCGCGCTCCTCCCCGCCGATCTCCGCGCGCATTGTCACGATTGGAGCCGCGAACTCCCGCTCCGCGATCTGAACTCCCTCCTTCGTCACATCGACCTGGCCCTCGGCATCGACACCGGCCTTCTCCACATCGCCGCGTCGTTTCACATTCCCATCGTAGCACTTTTCGGTCCGCTCGATCCCGCCCGCTGGCATCCTTGGGACACCGCTCACACCATCCTCCGTCCCGCCGACCTCTCCGGCCGCCAGCCGCTCCTTCGCATCGACCTTGCCGAAGTCCGCACCGCGCTCGACCATCATCTCTCTCAACTCGCGTCCTGACTAAGCGCGCTCATCCACCATGTCCGCCGCCCCCGCTCCTCTCGTCGTCCGCTTCGGCGCTTTCGGCGACATGGTCCTGATGATTCCCGTCCTGAAGCTCCTTCATCAACGTTTCGGCACCGCCTGCGATGTCGTCGCATCGGGCCCCTGGACCGAACCGCTCCTCCAACGCGTCCCCTCCGTCGCCCAACGTTTCTACCTCACCAGCCGGCGCGCGCCCTACTGGTTCAACCGCTCTCAACAACAACTCGTCCGCTGGCTTCGCTCCCGCCCCGCCGGTGCCGTTTACGTTTTCGAACCCGACGAGAAACCCCTCGCCCTCCTCCGCCGCGCCGGCATCCCCCGCGATCGCATCTGCACCCTTCGCGATTTCCCCCGCCAACCCGGCGAACACATCCTCGCCCACGCCGCCCGCCTCGCCCGCGCCACCCCGCCCGCCTTTGCCTCGTTCGCCGCCACGTCATCTCTCCCGCTTCCCGATTCTCGCCCCAGCCTCACCGACGCCGACCACCACGACTGCGCCGCGTGGCTCGCAGCCCATAATCTCGATTCCGCCCCCCTCGTCCTCGTCCAAGCCGGCAACAAGAAAACCATGAAAGGCGGCGACCGCCGCCGCGCCTCCAACGTCGACTACTGGCCCGAAAACCGCTGGGCCCGCGTCATCGAAGGCGTTCTCTCCGCCCTCCCCTCCGCCCGCGTCATTCTCTGCGGCGCTCCTTCCGAGCGCCCCCTCGCCGAAGAAGTCCTCGCCCATCTCTCCACCACCGCTCGCGAACACGCCCGCATCGCCACCGACGAACTTCCCATCCCTCGTCTCCTCGCGCTTCAATCCCGCGCCCACAGCCTCATCTCCGTCAACACCGGCCCCGCCCACGCCGCCGCGGCCATGGGTTGTCCGCTCGTCGTCCTCTTCACCCGCCACGCCCATCGCGCCGCGGACCTCTACGCACCCGTCGCCACCACCGCTCCCATCCAGATCGTCCAACCCGCTGCCTCCGAACCCGATCCCACTCTCGCCACCATCACTCCCGAAAACGTCCTCACCGCCTGGCGCGCGCTTTCCTCTTCCTCTTCGACCTGACTCTTCGGATCGCCCTTCATGCCCCTGCTCTCCGTCACCGACCTCCGCACCCACTTCCACACCCGCCAGGGCGTGGTCCGCGCGGTCGATGGCGTCAGCTTCTCCCTCGAACGCGGCGAAACCCTCGGCCTCGTCGGCGAATCCGGCTCCGGCAAATCCGTCACCTGCTACTCCCTCCTCGGCCTCCTGCCGCAACCGCCCGCCCGCATCGAATCCGGCACCGCGCTCTTCGACGGCATCGATCTCCTCCACTGCCCGCCCGCGCAACTTCGCGCCCTCCGCGGCAAACGCATCGCGATGGTCTTCCAAGACCCGATGACGTCCCTCAATCCCTACCTACGCATCTCCGAGCAACTCATCGAACCGCTGCTCATCCACGAAAAAATCTCCCGGCGCACCGCCCTCGCCCGCGCCACCGCGATGCTCGAGTCCGTCGGCATCAACGACGCCTCCCGCCGCCTCCACCAATACCCGCACGAGTTCTCCGGCGGCATGCGCCAGCGCGTCGTCATCGCCATGGCGCTCATCACGAAACCCGAGCTCCTCATCGCCGACGAACCCACCACCGCCCTCGACGTCACCGTCCAAGCCCAAATCCTCGACCTCATCAAATCCAACCAGCGCGAGCTCGGCATGGCCGTCATCTTCGTCACGCACGACCTGGCCGTCGTCTCCGGCCTCTGCGATCGCGTCCAGGTCATGTATGCCGGCCGCATCGTCGAAACCGCCGACACCTCCACGCTCTTCACCTCTCCTCGCCACCCCTACACGGGCGCCCTCCAGAAATCCATCCCCGCCCTCCAACCCAAAGGCTCCGCCCTCTACACGATTCCCGGCTTTCCCCCCGACCTCTCCAAACCGATCCCCGGCTGCCCCTTTGCCCCCCGCTGCGAATTCGCCGCCGACAAATGTTTCAACACCCCCGTTCAACTCCTCGAAACCTCCCCGCGCCACGCCCACGCCTGCCTCCGCGCCCAACTCGGCGAAATCTAATCTCGCCCCCATCACCGTGCCCACATCCGCATCCCTTCGTGGTCAGAAATCATTCGTGTGAATTCGTGTCCATTCGTGGTTCTCCTTCATGTCCGCCCCTCTCCTCGAGCTCACTGACGTCCACACCCACTTTCCCGTCCGCCACGGCGGCACGGTGAAAGCCGTCGACGGCGTCACGCTCTCCGTCGCCCGCGGCGAAATCCTCGGTCTCGTCGGCGAATCCGGCTGCGGCAAGTCCACCCTCGCGCGCACCATCCTCCAACTCGTCCCCACCACCGCCGGCACCGTCATCCTCGAAGGCAAAAATCTCACGCGCGCCGACGCCGCCACGCTCCACGCGGCCCGCCGCGACGCGCAGATGATCTTCCAGGATCCCTACGCCTCGCTCAACCCGCGCCTCACCGTCTACGCCACCCTCGCCGAACCGCTCCTCGTCCACCGCATCTGCCCGCCCGCCGACGTGCCCGCCCGCGTCGCCGCACTCATGGAGCAGGTCGGACTCGCTCCGCGCTTCATGCGCAAATACCCGCACGAGTTCTCCGGCGGACAACGTCAGCGTATCGCCATCGCCCGCGCCCTCGCGCTCGAGCCCAAACTCATCATCGCCGACGAGCCCGTCTCCGCCCTCGACGTCTCCATCCAGGCCCAGATCCTCAACCTCCTCGCCGACCTCTGCCGCGCGCGAAACCTCACGCTGCTCTTCATCGCCCACGACCTCTCGGTCGTGAAACACCTTTCCGATCGCATCGCCGTGATGTATCTCGGCAAAATCGTCGAACTCGGCCCCGCCGCCGAGGTCATCGATCACCCTGCGCATCCCTACACCCGTTCCCTCGTCAGCGCGATCCCCACCGTTCGCACCGACGCCCGCGCTGCGCGTCCCCGCCTTCCCCTCGCCGGCGACCCGCCCTCACCGATCGACCCGCCTCCCGGCTGCCGCTTTCACCCCCGCTGCCCCTACGCCATCGATCGCTGCCGCGAGATCGTCCCGCCTCTTGTTGCCGCTTCTCCCCACCGCGAAGCCGCCTGCATCCGCCTCTCCGAAATCCCTCCGCTCTAGGGCGTTCTCAGTCGCTCGCATTCCACCCTTGGGCCAAGGGAGCACGCTCGTCAGGGTAAACCTGAATCGCTGTCACAAGGGAACTTAACGATTCCCTAGGTCACAATACCGCCCGCAGTCCGGCTCCGTCGGCACGCGTCCAGCGCTCGTTCGCCGTCCGCCTCCAACGGTCTCCGCGGCTGCTTCCTCCAGCTCCAGCTCAACCATGTCACTGCCCGATTCGACGATCACCTTGTTGCAGGATGAGGCCTACCTTCATCTCTGCCGCAAAACCGTCGACGACGCGCTCGGCCAGACCGCCGCGCAGCGCACCGAGGTCGAAAGCACCCGTCCTCCGTTCGGCATCCTCGCCACCCGCAGCACGCGCCAGGCTTTCCAAGCCTCGCTTCAAACCGTGCTCACCGGCGAGGCCGCCCTGCGCAGTCGTCTCGCCAAAATCACCCTGCTCGAGAACGCGTTGAAGTCTCGTATCCAGCGCGAGCTTCACGCGTTTCTCGAGCGGGCCTCCGCCGATTACGGCAAGAGCAGCCGTGTTCTTGCCGTAATCGACGCCTGGGAACTTCTCCTCCCGACCTACAACGAGAAACTCAAAGCCCTCGCCCGCGAGCTCCGCGAAGCCTCGCAATCCGTCCAGTATCAAATCCAAACCTCCCACGAGGATTACGAGCGCCGCATCCGCGCCCTCGCCCAGCTCCGTTTCGCCGCCGTCAGCGTCGACGGCGCCGCGAACCAGATGGAGACCGTCTCCCAACGCATCCCACAAGCCGGCGGCGCTCTCTTCAGTTGCATCACGCTGCCGGAACCGCCGTTCATCCGGCAAACCGAGTGGACCGATCGCGTCATCAAGCTCCCCGATCCCGAACTCGTCGCCGCCCTCAATCGCGCCGAATCCGGCGTGCGCAGCCTGATCGCCGACAACCTCGCTCTCCTCCGCACCCACGCCGCCCGCGCCCGTAATCTTGTCGGCGACGTCGCGTATCAATATCTCGAACACTACTGGAGCCAGCTCCGCGCCCACGCCCAGGCGCACTATGTGTCGGAAAGCGACGTCGACGACGTCATCGCCCGACTCGAAGAACGCTACATCGCCGCCGATATCCAGCAGCGCATGCACGCCCTCGCCGAAGCCGTCGACCCTTACGGTTTCGTCCGCTGATTCCGCTCCGCCCACCTCGGCATCCAAACCGTTGGAGTTTGGTATTTGGCCTTTCTCTGGATCTTGGATCTTCCCCTCCTGGCTCCCTTGCGCCTGCTATTATATTGATCGACTGATCCCAACATCGCCGCGCGTGGCACATCTCCGCATTGCGGTGCCACCCCATGTTCCCCCACCACGCGCAAACCATCGAACGCCTCACCACCGCCTTTCAATCCGACCCCACGGTCCTCGCCCTCCTTCTCGGCGGGTCGATCGCCCACGGTTTCGCCAAAGCCGATTCCGACGTCGACGTCACGATCGTCCTCTCCTCCGCCGATTATCAACGTCGCCAGCGTGAAGGTCGCCTTCACTACAACAATCGCGAGCTCTGCACCTACGACGGCTACATTGACGGCAAATACGTCGATCTCGATTTCCTGAAACTCGTCGCCGCGCGCGGCAGCGATCCCATCCGCTACGCCTTCGAGGGGAATCGCATTCTGTTCTCCCGCATCGACGGCCTCGAAAACCTCCTCGCCGCCATCGTCCGCTTTCCCGTCGAGGAAAAATCCGAGCGCCTCCAGCGCTTCGCCGCCCAGCTCCTCGCGTGGCGCTGGTATTACAGCGAATCGCTCCGCCAACAAAACCGCTACCTCTCTTTCCTCGCCCTCCAGAAACTCGTCCTCTTCAGCGCCCGTCTGATCCTCACCGAAAACGAGCTTCTGTTCCCCTACCACAAATGGATGCTGCGCGTCCTCGCCGCCGCGCCACGCCAGCCCGCCGGACTCATCCAAAATCTCGATACGCTGCTCACGTTCCCGCCATGGGAAACCGTCGACCGCCACGTCCGCAGCCTGCTCGATTTTGTTGGCATCGACTTCGCCGCGGCCGACGGCTCCTGGCCCACCTATTTCATGAAGGACACCGAACTCCGCTGGGTCGCCGAGGAAGCCTGTATCGACGACATCTAGTCAGCGCAGAACCGGGACCCGGTTTCATCCGGTAATGCGAACACCTCGCTCATTTGTGTTCGTTCGTGTCCATTCGTGGTTTCTCTGCACCCTGTCTTCAGCGGCACGCCACGAAACTCCAATCCCTGGCCACTAAACTTAAAAACCTCGCCGCTCTCCCTTCGTCTTTCAGGACTCTCTCATCATGAAGTTACCTCTCACGCTCACCCTTCTTTTCACCGCTTCCCTCCACGCCGCCTCACTTCCGCCCCTACCCCCTCCCGCCGGCATCCCCGCCCCCGCCGCCAAAACCGACGCCCCTTACTCTCCGCAACCGATCGTCGCCGGCGGCGTCATCGTTCCGCTCTACCCGCCCGACTCGCCCCTCCTCAATCAGGACAAAATCCGCGAGCCCGAGGTGTATCAATTCTGGGGCCCCGTCACCCTCGGCGCCATCGTCGGCATCCATAATCCTTCGATCGAATTCCACCCCGGCCACAGTCAGCTCAATACCGGCGCCTGCGTGATCCTCGCCGCCGGCGGTGGACACAACTCGCTCAACGTCGGCTCCGAAGCCGCCCCCTTCGTCGCGTTCTTCCACAACCACGGCGTCAACACCGTCATCCTCCGCAACCGCCTCCGTAGCGACGGCTACGACCCACGCGTCGACGGCGTCAACGACGCCCTCCAAGCCGTCAAACTCGTCCGCGCCTACGCGAAGGAATGGAACCTCGACCCGAACAAAATCGGCATCGTCGGCTTCTCCGCCGGCGCCGAACTCGCCGCCTACGCCTCGATCCAATTCGAGGAATTCGACCGGAAGCACGACGTCCCCGGCAACCCGCTCGCCAAGATCTCTTCCCGCCCCGACTTCACCGGCCTGATTTATCCCGGTCCCACGCCCTTCGCCCGCGGCGAAAAACCCACCATCCCCCGCTCCACGCCGCCGTCCTTCATCGCCACGCCCGGCTGGCGCGACTGGATCCACGCCCTCTGGGCCCACGAATACTTCACCGCGCTCCACTTGGACGGCGTCCCCAACGTCGAACTTCACGTTTACGCCCGCGGTCGCCACCCCGGCGACAAACCCGGCCCCGACGAACCGCCCGCCACCGGCGGTCTCGCCAACATGGGCGGCATCGCTTTCGGCACCTGGTCTCAACGTTTCCTCGATTGGTTCCGCGACCTCGGCTTCCTCGGCAAACCCGGCGTCGAAACCCTCGCCGCCCGCGATGTCGCCGCCAACCTCGACCGCCAGCCTCGCCGCCTCGGCCCCCCGCCGCCCGCTCCCGCCAACCACCCGTAGGCAGCCTTCTCGCAGGCGCCCTCCCGCCTACAAGAACCGCGCCATCGCTCCGCGCCGCTCGGCGATCTCCACCAGCGGCTCGGGCCGGATGGTGCCCGTCACGACGATCAACTTGTCCTCGTCGCACACCGCGACGCATACCTTCTGCGCGCTCGTCCATCCGCTCCGCGTCGGCGCAAACACCATCACCTGCGTGTCTCCCTCGTTCACCGCCACGACGCGTTGCCACCCGCGCCGCGCCATGACCTCTGTCGCCGACGCAAACATCGCCTGCGCCCGCTCCTCGCTCCCCTCCGCATCGATCGTATAAACCCCCACGCTCGCCTTCCGCACCGCGCTCAACGCCAGCCGCGCCTCCTCCGGCATCTCTTTCGCGAAACGCAGCCCCCCGCGCAACGCACTCAACAACACCGGCCCCGCCGAAACCTGCACGTTCACCTTCGCTTTCGTCGCCAGCGCCCCCACGACTTCATCGCGCAACACCGTCGCATCTTTCGCCAGCGTCACCGCGTTCACCACTGCGATCGCCAGCAACACGACGCCCGCCGCGCTCATCGCCAGCAACCACTGCCACCAACGAAACCGCTTTCTCCGCGCGGCCCCTGAAACAGGTGTGGAGTTCATCGTCGTCCTTGTTCGTTCGCGCGCCGCCCGCTCACACCGACTTCTTCCGTCCCTTCAACGAAAGCTTCGCCAGCGGCTCGATGTTCAATCCTTCGCCCAACGCCGAGATCTGCTCCGGCGTGATGTTGCCCACCACATTCACAAACACCGCCTTGTCGTCCGAGCGATCGATCACCGTCACCACCACGCCATCGATGCTCTCGTCCTCGCGCATCTTCACATAGACGCCCACGTCCGCCGCCTGCTCCGCTTCCTTCACCGTCACGAGCTTCACCCAGCCCTGGCCTTCGAGCTCGCTGCGAATCGCATCCACTCGATCGGTCGTCTCGCGCTTGTTCGTTTCGTCGAAGCCCACGACGTTCACCCGCACGTGCTTCAAGCCGCGCAACAGTTCCGCCACCTCCGGCTCATCCTTGTCCACGAAGCGCGCCGCCAGCTTGATCAGCGGCGCGTGCAAATTCACCTCGACGAATTCACGCCCTTTCGCCGGCGTGAATTTACCGAGATCGACATAGCCGGGATCAGCGGCGCGAACACCCGTCGCGGCCAGCGCGACAGCGGCAAGAATCGAGAAAAAACGAATACGTTTCATGGGGATACCTCTGGAATGATTTGGTTGATTCAGTGCAGCGCGTGATGCGTTGCGGCTGCTCCCATCACACCGCTCCCCCGCCCGAAGTTGCACGAACCTGCAAAATATCGCGCCCGCCGCCTCCGCCTTCGCCATTGCGCCCCGTCCGCCGATTCTCCAGCTTCGCCCGCTCCTATGGGACGCCAGTGGCTTCACGCAAAACGCGCCATCGTAAACCTGAAGAAGGGGCAGATGGTCGGAAAACTCGTCAAAGAAATGACCGTCGCCGCCAAGCTCGGCGGTCCCGATATCAGCGCCAACCCCCGACTCTTCGCCGCCGTCGAAAAAGCGAAAAAAGCGAGCGTCACCCGTGACGTCATCGAACGCGCCATCGCCAAGGGCGCCGGCACCGGCGGCGACAAAAGCTCCATGGAGCACGTCGTCTTCGAGGGTTACGCGCCGCACAAAGTCCCCGTGATCGTCGAAGTTTACACCGACAACCACCAGCGCACCGCTCCCGAAATCCGCGTGCTTTTCAAGAAGGGCGTCCTCGGCGCCGCCGGCAGCAACAAGTTCCTCTTCGATCACGTCGGCCTCGTCGAAGCCCACCACGCCGATCTCGACGTCGACCGCGAAGCCGCCGCCATCGAAGCCGGCGCCAACGACTTCGAACCGCTCACCCACGATCAAAACGACGACATCCCCGCCGACCGCGCCGGCACCCGCTTCATCACCGAGCGCACCGCCGTCCACGCTGTCTCCACGTGGCTCGCCCAAAACGGATGGACCGTTGTCACCTCCGAAATCGGCTATCTCGCCAAAACCCATCCCGAGCTGGACGACAACGCCCGCGCCGAGGTCGGCGAGTTCCTCCAAGCCCTCGAAGATCACGACGACGTCCAGCGCGTCTGGGCCGCCGTCAAATAACTCACACAACCCAATGGAGGCGCGGTGCCCCCACCGCGCATTCTCCCGCCGCTCCCTCGGGCCTACCCCTTAGGAACCGCGCCATGGCGCCCAGGCACTATGCCGTCGCCATGAAAATGTTAACCAAAGGACAGCAGGCCTGCGTGCTGGCGCTTCTCGCCGGCTCGCTCACCGCAGGTTGTTCCAGCACTTCTTCCAACACCACGCGCGGCGCCGCGGGAGGTGCCGCGCTCGGCGCTCTTGCCGGCGCCGTAATCGGCAACAACCGCGGCAGCGGCAACGCCGCTTCCGGCGCCGCCATCGGCGCCGCCGCCGGAGCTATCGCGGGCGGCGCGCTCGGCAATCGCAAGGATCGTCGCGAAGCCGCTTCAACGTCGTCCGGTTATTCTGGATACGACGCCCACGACCCCGCCGCCACCAACATCTACGTCGAAGGCTCTCCGCCACCTCCGCCGCCCGCGCAATCCGAAGCCGTCACACCACAACCCACGTCGAATGCCGTCTGGATCCCCGGCTATTGGTCCTACAGCGGACGCAACTACACCTGGATCGCCGGCCACTGGGAAATTCCGCCCGCCGGCTATGACTCGTTCCAACCCCCGCAATGGCGTCGCCAGGGCAATGGTTACGTCTACGTGCGCGAACACTGGCGGTAAAACGTCGCTTTCATTCCGAACACAAAAAAGCCCGCGATTCTTCGCGGGCTTCTTCATTTCAAAAACTCCTTCGTTCACCGTTCCCCGCGTCCCCCGCGGCCGCCATTGCGCCCCCCATCGCCTCCACGGGGCCCTCCTCCTCCGCCGCCGCGCACCGCACCGCTCGCGCTGCGGCCATCGGAACTCGGCGCCGAAATCCTCGGCGTCGAGGGACGTCCCGCATCGCTGCTCACCGAAGCCCGTCGCTCCGGCGCCGGACGCGGCGCAGGCGCCGCCGCAACCTGCGGAGTCACCGGGCGCGGCGCTTGCACCCGCTCCGTTCGCGGCTGCTGCATCGGCTGCCGTTGATTCATTTCGCGGCGTTGAGCCATTTCCGGTCGCTGCCGGATGTCCGGTCGCTGATTCAACTGCGGGCGCGGGACCGGCTCACTCGCAGGCTGCCGCTGCCTCAAGGTTCCCGCCGGCGGCGTTCCAACCACTCGCGGCGCGTTGGGCGCAAACTCACGACGTTGCTCAGGCCCGCGATTCCCATCGCGCTCCCGGTCACGCCGCCACTCGCGACGCTCTTCGTTCCGCTGCCCGACCTGCGGCGCCGCACCCGTCTGCGCCTGCTGAATGCCTTGGCCGCGCGGCCCCGCGCTCCAGGTCGAGGCCGCCGGCGAGCGTCCTATTTCCCGCCGCTGCTGACCATCCCGGCCAAAATGCTGCCTCTGCCCGTCGCGACTTACGTGCGGCCGAAAATCCCGACGTTCCCCCGGCCGGTTCCAATCATGCCGCGGCGCGCCGTGATGCGGCGTCGGCCGCGCAATCTCACGACCGGGGCGATTGAAATGATTGTGATGATTCCGTTGATGAAGATGACGCCGGTGCGACGGCGCCCACGGCTTCCAGTCGTGATGAAAGCGGTGGTTGTGCACAAAGCGGTGATGCCGCCAGTCGTGATGATGCCGCCAGTGATGACGATAGCTCGGATTCACCACGATCACCCGCCGACCCCAGTCGCAGTCATACCCCAGCCACCATCCCACCCCAAACCCCACGCCAAACGTGATCCACGGATCCGGCCGGTAATAGATCACGCGATGCTCCACGAAAATCAGTTCCGGATCGTAGCGCGGCACATACACCACGTTCGGCTGCGCCGGCACGATGCGAATGTATTCGCCCTCCGCCACCACCTCCTGCTCCGCCGTGCTCACCAGCAATCCCTGCGCCTTCGCCCTCGCCCGCACGCGCTGGATCGCCGCCATCACCTCTTCAGGTTTGTCCAAATACGCGTCGCCCAACTGTCGCGTCCACGAGAGATTCTCGTCCATCCATTTCACCACGTCCGGATAACGCGCCAGACCTTTAACGCTGTCGTCCCAAGGCTGGCCATCGATCTGCGCCTCCGCTCCACCGCGTTCCAAAAAACGCGCCGCCAGCACCACGTCCGCGCTTTCGATCGCCGCCGGAAGTATCAGCGCCACCAACACATCCGGATACAACGCAATCGGCGCCACCAGTTGCTCCATCTCATCCGCCGTCGCCACGGCCTTCGCCGCCGCCACATCCGTGGTGGTTTGGGCAAATCCGGACGCAGTTCCCGCGACCAGCGCCGCGAGAACGAAAAAAAGGCCGAGTTTGGTTTTCATGATTCGAGGGGGGTAACCCGCTTAATGACGCCATCGCTTCCAACCGGTGACGCTTTTTATCCCCCCGCAGCGTGCACCGATCCCCCATTTCCGCAACCCGCACTACTCACGCCACATTCGCCTTCGGCCCCGCCGCCCGCCACCGCCGCAACGCCTCGCCCGTCAACGACCGCTCGCTCGCCTCGACTTCGCTCCGCGGCCCGGCAAACACGATCTCGCCACCCTCGCGCCCGCCGCCCGGTCCAAGATCGATGATCCAGTCCGCCAAATTGATCACATCCAGATTGTGCTCGATCACGATCACCGTGTTGCCCGCGTCGCGAAGTTTGAACAACAGGTCCATCAACTTCTGAATATCCACCCAGTGCAGCCCCGTCGTCGGCTCGTCCAAAATATACAACGTCGATCCCTGCTGCCGCTTGCTGAGCTCCAGCGACAACTTCAACCGCTGCGCCTCGCCGCCCGACAGCGTCGTCGCCGACTGCCCCAACGTCAGATAACCGAGCCCCACCGCATCCAGCGTCGCCAGTTTGTCGATCACGCGCGGGATGTTGCGAAACAGCGAGATCGCCTCGCGCACCGTCATGTCGAGCACGTCCGCGATCGATTTGCCGTGAAACAAAATCTCCAGCGTCTCGCGATTAAACCTCCGCCCGCCGCAACTCGGACACGGCGCATACGCGTCCGCCATGAACTGCATGTCCAGTTTGATCACGCCGTCGCCCTGACACCGCTCGCAGCGCCCGCCGCGCACGTTGAACGAAAACCGGCTCGCCTTGTAGCCGCGCACTTTCGCCAGCGGCACCTGCGCGAACAAATCCCTCAACAGCCCCAACAAATCCACATACGTCGCGGGATTCGATCGCGGACTCCGCCCGATCGGCTCCTGATCCACCTGCACCAGCTTCTCGAAGAAATCCAGATTCTCGATGTGCCGGTGTTTTCCCGGAATCGTCTTCGCGCCGTTCAATTTCCGCGCCGCCGCCGCCGCGAGCACGTCGTTCACCAACGTGCTTTTTCCCGAACCGCTCACGCCCGTCACGCACGTCAGCAACCCCACCGGAAACCGCGCGTCGATCCCCCGCAGATTGTTCTCGCGCGCCTCGCGCACCGTCAGCCACGCGCCGTCCGGCTCCTTCGTCTTCGCGTCTTTCACCACGCTCATCGTCCGCGCCAGATACGGGCCCGTCCGCGATTCCTTCGCCGACAACCGCATGCACTCCTGCGGCGTGCCCTGAAACAACAACCGCCCGCCTTCCACGCCTGCCTCCGGCCCGAGCTCGATCAACTGATCCGCCAGCCGCATCGTGTCCTCATCATGCTCGACCACGAGCACGGTGTTCCCGCGATCGCGCAACGCCACCAGCGTGTCCAACAACTTCTGATTGTCGTGCGGATGCAGCCCGATGCTCGGCTCATCCAACACATAGATCACGCCCATCAACCCCATCCCGAGCTGCGTCGCCAGCCGCACGCGCTGCGCCTCGCCGCCCGACAGCGTCGAATAATCCCGTTCGAGCGTGAGATATCCCAGCCCCGTTTCCTCCAAAAACTCCAACCGCTGCTCGATCCCCGTCACCACCTCCTTCACCGCGTCATTGCTTCCATGCTCCGCCACCGCCGCACGCGCGACTTCATGCGCCTCCTCCACATCCAGCTTCAAGAATTCCGGAAACGTCACCTCATCCTTGAGATTTGAATGTTGGCCCGTCCTTGGAGCCTGGAGCTTGGAGCTTGGAGTTTTCAACAACACGGCTCCACTCCGCGCATTCAACCTCGTCCCCCGGCACTCCGGACACTCCCCCGCGATCATGAACGTCGTCAGCCGTGCGCGAAATCCGTCGCTGTCCGTGTGACGCCAGCTCTCCTCGAGATCCGCGATCACGCCGGGGAAAGGCATCGCCTTCGCCTCGCGCATCCGCCGCAACTTGAACGCAAACTGTCGCTCCCCCGCGCCAAACAAAATCGCCTTTCGCGTCTCCTCTGGCAGCTTTCGCCACGGCACGTCCGGATCGAACGGCAACTGCTCCGCCAACTGCTTCAGGATCGCATTGTGTTTGATGATGAGATTCTTCCCGCCGATCCGCCACGGCTTGATCGCGCCTTCGCGCACGCTCTTCTCCGGATCCGGCACCACCAGCTCCGGCACGAACTTCATCTTTCGCCCCAACCCGCCGCAGGTCGGACACGCCCCTTCCTTGTGGTTGAACGAAAAATGCCGCGGCGTCAGCCGTTCGAACACATCCCCGCAAATCTCGCACGCCAGCGACTGGCTCAACGGAATCTCCCGCCACGGATCGTCCGCCTTCTTCTGCGCCAGCACGATCACGCGGTCCTTTCCTTCGCGAAACGCCAGCTCCAGCGAATCCGCCAGCCGGCTCCGCTGATCCGCGTTAGCCACCAACCGATCGATCACCAGATCGACCGCGACTTCCTTCGTGCCATTCGGAATCAGTTTCGGTTCATCCAGATTCTTGATCTCCCCGTCCAGCCGCACGCGCTGAAACCCCCGCTGCCGCAGCCGCGGTAGTTCATCTCTCAATACACTCGGCTTCGCCCGCATCGACGGCGCCAGCAAAATCACCCGCTCGCCCGCGCACTCCGTCAGCACGCGTTGCACATTGTCGTCCAGCGAGCGCTGCACCACGCGGCCGCCGTCCTTCGGACAACGTTGTTCACCGACGAGCGCCCACAGCAACTGCGCGTAGTCCGCGATCTCCGTCGCCGTCGCGATCGTGCTCCGCGGCCCGCCCGCCCCGGTCCGTTGCTCGATCGCCAACACCGGCGAAAGCCCGTGGATGAAATCCACATCCGGGCGCTTCAACTGCTCCAGCACCTGCCGCGCCTGCGTCGACAGGCTCTCCATGTATTTGCGATAGCCTTCCGCGTAGATCGTATCGAATGCCAGCGACGACTTCCCCGACCCGCTCGGTCCGGTGATCACCACGAGCTTCCCGCGCGGAATCCTCAGCTCGAGATTTTTGAGGTTATGCTCCCTCGCTCCTTTAACGTGGATGTGCGTCGCGGCCTGCATGTGAAGAACGCGCACCTTAACCGAAACCCCTGAGGGTCAAAGCCGAAGTGTAAGAATTCACCTGCTTCGGCCAAAACCCACCATTCCGGTCACTCGAACCGCAAACCAAACCTCCCTCGATATCGCCCCCGCACTTCGACCGGCTCGCCCTGCGGGCCGCCTTGTTCCGGCCAGCTAAACTTCGTGCCGATCGCCGGAATCACGTGCAACAGCGACAGGTCCGCCTCCGGCATCGCCACCGCCGTTCTCGCCACCACGTCCGCCGGCGGCAAATCCGGCTTCATCACCTGCACAAAAAGTCCGCTCTCCGGCACCACCGTCACGTTCCCGCCACTCGTTTCGAGCGTCAGCCATCGCACGCCGGAAAAGAAGCCCTTGAACTCCGGATACTCGAACCCGCTCCAACCGGTCACCGTTTCGTTATACGCATTCGACCACGCCCCGAGCGACACGCCACGCAGCCGGTTCCGCCACACGCGATAAGGCCCGTCGCCGACCCACGTTTTCGCACGCACCCGGACGCCGGGCAGGTCCAGGCTCACGCCTTGAAACGGGCCGTCCTTAAATCCCGGATACACATACGCGCATTCGATCCAGCCATTCGGCCGCACGCGCCACTCCACACTTTCCAGCCCGCCCGCATACCGACTCGTCGCCACAAAATCCGCGCCGTCGGTTCGCGACTCGAAATTCACGAGCTGCGCCTGCCCCGACGCCGGTCGTAATCCTGCGCCCAGCGACAACCGCTTGCCTCCTCGCGACACTTCCACGAGCGCTCCCGTCAGCGAATCAAACACCACCACGAAATCGCCCGCTACGGCCATCACCGTTCCGCGCTCCTCCGTGACCTTGAACTCGCCGCGCACATCGATCGTCTGCGCAAGTTCCTCAAACCGTTTCATTCCCGGCAGCGCCCACGTGTTCGTCCACAGCTCGCGCCCGCGCGGATCCTCGATCCGCAGCGCCAGCACGTCCGCGCTCCGCCAATTCTCCGGCAGCGTCAGCTTCAATGTCCCCGTTTCTCCCGGCGCAATCGTCGCAGTCGTGATTCCCGACACCAGCACTTCCTCCTTCGCCGCCACACCCGTTTCCGGTCCCGGCATCCGCCGCAATTCCCACACAAACCGGCACGCCGACGTATCCGTAAAGCTGTAACGATTCTCCACCGTCAGTCGCCCATCGAACTCCTCCGGCAGCGTGCGTTCCTGCACCACGATCGGCGACCACAGCTCCTTCAACGTATAAAAGCTTCCTTCCTTTTCGCGCCGTGGCCCCAGGATCCCATCCGGCGCCCGATTTCCCATCAGGTCGATCTTCCCCGTGTCCGGCCGCAGCACTCCTTCATCCATGAACGCCCACACGAATCCGCCGCCGAAATATTTCCCGCTGCGCATCGTCGTCCAATAATCCTCCATCCCCGCACCCGCGCCGCCATCGAACAGCGCATGCAGAAACTCCGTCGGCAGATAAATCAGCGGCTGCTCGTGTTCCTTCGGTTCAGGATCTCGACCGCGCGGCAGCTCGATTCCCGCGATCAACGTCGGCAATTGCGAAAACACGCGATAGTGCGCCGTGTTCACGCCGCTGTGCACCGCCCACGGATGCAACACCGGCCGGCCTTGAGGATCCCACTTCGCAAACTCCGCATCGAGATCCGTATTCCAACCACCTTCATTCCCATTGTCCCACATCAGGATCGAGGGGTGATTCACATCCCGCTTGATCATCGCCTCGACCAGCTTCCGCCCCACCTCCGTATCGTAGCTCTTCTGCCACCCCGCGAGCTCGTTGAGCACATACAGACCTTCCTCATCGCACAGCTCGAGGAAGCGCTCGTCGGGCGGATAGTGCGACATTCGCACCGCATTCATATTCATTTCCTTCATCAGCCGGATGTCTTCGCGATGATCCGATTCCGCCAACGCGCGCCCCGAGGTCGCATTGAACGAATGCCGGTTCGCCCCCTGCAGCACGATGCGCCGTCCGTTCAAATAAAACCCATCCCCGCGCCGCACCTCGAACGTGCGAAACCCAAATCGCGTCCGCATCCGATGCAGCACGTCTCCCTTCGCATCGCGCAAACTCGCCTCCGCCGTGTAGAGCGCCGGCGTCTCCGCGCTCCATAACGCCGGCGATTCCACCCGTCCCGTCACCCGCGTCATCGTCCCCGCCAACGCCGCCCGCCACCGCGCACCGACTTCGCGACCCGTGCCATCCACGATTCTCACTTCGATCTCCGTCGCCGCTCCTTGGCCCTGCACTTCCGCATCGATCGAAAACGTCCCATCCGCGCGCGCATCGATCGCCATCCGCTCGATCGCCTGCATCGGCGCCGCTTCGATCCACACCGGCCGGTAAATGCCGCCAAAATTCCAATAGTCTCCCGTCCGCTCCGCGCGATTTACCCCTTCATTCGCCGACGTCTCGTCGACCGCCACCTCCAACAAATTTTCTCCGTCGAATCGCACCAGTCCTCCGATGTCATAGCTGAAGCGATAAAACCCGCCCTGATGCACCGGCCCCGCCGACTGCCCGTTGATCGCCACCTGCGTGTCCGTCATCACGCCGTCGAAAACGATCCTGATCCTCCGCCCCTGCCATTCGCTCGGCAGGACAAACCGATGACGGTATTCACCCCGCTCCGACGGCGTCACGCTGTGATAACTCAGCGTGCCGAAGCCCTGCATCTCCCAATTCGAGGGCACCGGGATCCTCGCCCATTCTCCGGCCCGCGCCCCCGCCGAACAGCGAAACTCCCACATCACGGCGTCATCGCGATCGCGCCCCGACAAATACAGCCGCTCCGTCGTCGGCGACGCATCGCCGAAAAGTCGTCCCAGCCCGACCACCGCAAAGACAAAACCAAGAAAGCATCGCGAATGCATCATGAGATAAAAACGAGCCGCCAGCGAATGTGCCGCCACCCGTGAGCCCTACACCCAGCGCGTTGTTTCCACCACGCGCGACATCTTTTCTTCGTGAACCGTCCGCCGACACCGCCCGCGCGTCTCCGCGCGTCCGTCGTTCACGCAAAAAATCGCTCCGCCACGATCTTTCCGTTCTTCACCTCATACACGCACAGCTCACTCATCTTCATCCGCTCCTGCCCCTTCATCGTCACGTCCATCAGCATCGTGCACGCAAACGCATTCGTCGCGACGATCGGCTCCGAAACCTTCAGCTCGTGCATCTCTCCGACCATCGCGTCGAACTTCTTCCCTTTCTCGATGATCGCCTGCAGCCCCTTCGTCTCCTTCTCGAACGCCGGCGTTTCATAGGGCTCGATGCTCACCGCACCGTCCGCATACAACTCCCGCTGCGCCGTCTCCCACTTCGCTTCGCGGCAATACGCCACGAGACGCTTCGCAATTTCTTCGATAGTCATGGCGACACACTGCTGCGCCTTCATCCCGGAAAACGCCAGCTCCGCTCTCGCCGCAATCCAAAGGTCGGGGAATCCCGGATTGACCGCCCGCGCAGGCCTTTCTCGTCGACCCAACCCTCTCGCCGCGCGATCACGACGCCCACGTCCGCCGCGCCTCGACCATGCCCGCTCCGACCGAACTTCCGGCGCTCTCTGTCCCACGTTCGCCTCACCGGGTGCGCGCCGCCTTCGTCGTGTTCGCTCTCCTCTGCGCCCGCGCTCTCGCAGCGGACTATTACCTCGGCGCTCCTGTTCCTCCGACCGGCATCGCCCTCCGCGACATCGCCGACCTCAACACCCGCTCGCTCCGCCCCGGTGATCGCGTGTTCTTCGCCGCCGGCACCACGTTTTCCGGCACCGTCGAGCTCAATGCCGACGACGCCGGCACGCCTTCTCAACCCGTCGAACTCTCCAGCTTCGGCACCGGGCGCGCCACCCTCCACGGCGGCACCAACTCCGCCATCCGCATCTACAACGCCTCCGGCTTCATCATCCGCGATCTCAACCTCACCGGCAGCGGCGCCAGCACCAACGCCGGCGCCGGCATCAGCGCCGGCGTGGAGCGCGCCGACGATCAAAAACTCCCCTTCCTCCGCTTCGAACGCCTCGAAATCTCCGGCTTCCGTAAGGGCGTCGAACTCTGGGCCTGGTTCACCGGCTCCACGCCCGCGTGGCCCGGTTTTCGTGACGTCGCCCTCACCGCCCTCGACGTCCACGACAATCTCGCCGTCGGCATCGAAGTATCCGGAACTTGGAGACCCGATGGCGACGGCACGCGCTACTCGCACGAGGATCTCCGCGTCGCCCACTGCACCGTCTGGAACAATCTCGGCGATCCCGCCCACACCCAAAACACCGGCAACGGCATCGTCCTCGGCGGCGTCGATCGCGGCGTCGTCGAATACTGCACCGCCCACCACAACGGCGGAGCCGGCCCCACCACCGGCGGCGGGCCCTTCGGCATCTGGGCCTGGGAGTCCCGCGCCGTCGTCCTCCAATACAATCTCGTCCACCACCAGCGCAGCTCCACGCCCGTCGACGGTGGCGCCTACGATCTCGACGGCGGTTGCCGCGACTGCGTCGTCCAATACAACTACTCCTACCAAAACGAAGGCCCCGCGATCGGCCTCATCCAATTCGACGGCGCTTCGCCCCACCGGAAAAACGTCGTTCGTTTCAACATCTCCGAAAACGACAGCCGCAAATCCAGCGAGGGCGCGATCTACATCGGCGAATTCTCCAACACGCACGGCATCTCCGACGCCGAGCTCTACCACAACACCGTCTTCCTCGACGCCGCTTCGAACAACCTGCGCGCGCCCGTCGTCACCGTCGGCGAACACGACGGCATCTCCCGCGTCCACTTTCGCAACAATCTCTTCATCGCGAGTCATGACGGCCCGCTCGTCGCGTCCACCCCCGCTCCATCCCACGCCCTTTTTCAGGGCAACAACTACTGGGGCGGCAGCTTCGACCTGAACGCCTTCCGCTCCGCCGGCCAGGAAACGCTCGGCGGCACCGCCACTGGTTTCCGCGTGGATCCCCGCCTGCAAAACGCCGGCCACGGCGGCTCTCCCACCGACCCGGCCGAACTCCCCGCGATCTCCGCGTATCTTCTCACCTCCTCCTCTCCGCTGATCGGCGCCGGCCTCGATCTCGCCACCCGCTTCGGCCTCGATCCCGGCCCCACCGACTTCTACGGACAACCGCTCGTCCCCTCGCCCGCGATCGGCGCATCCACATTTCAACTACAGCCACTCCCGCCTCCACCTCCGGCCTCAAATCCTTCCGACGCCTCCCTCGCCGCCATCTCGATCCGTTCGTTCTGCGGCCCCGGCAATCAAGCCGCGATCGGCGGTTTCGTGATTTCCGGATCCGCCCCCCAGACCGTCCTGATCCGCGCCGTCGGCCCCAGCCTCGCCGCCGCCGGACTCCCGTCGTCTCAACTCCTCTCCGATCCAGCCTTCACCGTTCACGACGCGAGAAACAACAACGCCATCATCGCCGAGAACGACAACTGGACCTCCAACTCCAATCGCAACGAACTCCTCGCCGCCATCGCACGCACCGGCGCCACGCCTTTCGCCGCCGACGACACCCGCAGCGCCGCTTTGCTCGTCAATCTGAATCCCGGCGTTTACACCTTCGTGATCTCCGGCCAGGACGGCGCCAGCGGCGTTGTCCTTACCGAAATCTACGCCGCCAACACCCAGCCCGCCGATTCCCGACTCGCCGCCATCTCCAGCCGTGTTTTCTGCGGCTCGGGCAACGACGTCGCCATCGGCGGCTTCGTCGTCGACGGCACCAGATCGAAACGCGTCCTGGTCCGGGCCGTCGGCCCCAGCCTCACCGCCGCCGGTCTCCCTGCTTCCCAAATTCTCTCCGATCCTTTCTTCCGCATTCACGACGCCCGCGCCGGCAACAGCGTCATCGCCGAAAGCGACAACTGGTCCGACACTCCCAACGTCACCGAAATGCTCGCCACCGCCCAACGCATCGGCGCCGGCAATCTCCTCTCCTCCGACACCTCCTCCGCCGCGCTGCTCTCCTCCCTCGACCCCGGCGTCTACACGTTCGTGATTTCCCACCGCGGTTCCGGCTCCGGCATCGTCCTCACCGAAATCTACGCCGCCGACTGACGCCTGTTTCCTCCAAGCGTCTGAACCAAGACCGCCGTTCTCTCGCGCCACCCCCCTCGAACTTTCTTTGTCATTCCGAGCGAAGCGAAGTTCGGCCAAAGGCCGCCTGATATCCAGCAGGAGCTTCGACGCCATCCCCCCGGCATAAATCGCGTCCTGCCCTGCGTGAGATGATCCCTCGCTAGCGCTCAGAACTTCTAAGGCCTATTCCCGGGAAGCGCGCTACCCGCCGTCTTCCACGGATACGCCCCCACCACCCGCCGGATCATCCCATCGTCCTTGGTGAGCACGAGCAGATCCCCGGTGCGCTCATCGTATCCGATTCTCAAATGCGCCCGCTGCGCCTTCGCCAGCGCCTTCACCGTCGTCTCCCGCCGATCCCGCACCACCGCCAACTCGTAGATCGTCCGATCCGCCAACTCCGCATCCGCCTCCAAATAGAAGATCCGTCCGTTCACGATATCCCCAAACACATACTTCCCCCGCAGCGCCTCGATCGGCCCGCGGTAAACATACCCGCCCGTCACACCCGCGCCGTCGACGTGGTCGTATTCGCCCCACGGCAGCCGCACGCCTTTCAACTCGTCCTCGGTCGCCGGATACACCGTTTTCAAATCCTTCCGCACATCGATCCGCGTCCGCCCCTCGATCCCCGCCATCCCCCAGCCATACGCGCCACCTTTCTCCACGAGGTTCACCTCCTCCACGTTCGCCTCGCCGATATCCACCGCGATCAAACGTTTCTCATGCGCGAGATCCCAACTGATCCGATGCGGATTCCGAAAGCCATACGCCCAGATCTCGCGATGCACCGTCGCATCCTCGCTCCCCGCAAAGGGATTGTCCGCCGGTATTCCGTAGCGCCCATTGCCGCTGTTTGTTCCCACCGGATCGATCCGCAAAATCGCCCCGAACAACGTCCGGGGATGCCCCGCCATTTCCGGCCGTCCCAGATTCGCCGCCCCGCCATCCCCGATGCAGATATACAATAACCCGTAGTCCGGATCGCCGCGCTCCACCGGCGCAAACGCGATCTCCTGCGCATTGTGCGCCGTCGTCGGCGTGGCAAACCGCAGCACTTCCCGCCGCTCGCCCGCGAACGCCTCCGCCGCGGCATCGCTCAGCTTCCATTCCGTCAACACCCACTCGAGCGGCGGCAGCGGACTCGGCGGCACGTCCGCCGGCACGTCGTTCGGATTGATCACCGGCGACCCGCGCCGCCGCTCCGAATGAATCGTATAAAACACCCCGTTCCGCGCGAACTCCGGATGCAGCGCAAAACTCCCCAGCCCGCTCGCCACCCCCGGATCGCACAAAAATTCCGGGAAGAACGTCCGCACGTCCAAAAACTCCCTCACTTCGTCTCCACGAACCCGATACAAAATTCCCATCAACTCATCGACGAACAGCGCCCCGTCCTCTCGCGGATCCGGCCGCAGCAGGGTGATGCCTTTATACGCCGTCCGCCCCGGCAGCCGCGGAATCTCCACCACGTCCTCCAATTCGATCGCCAGCCCCGACGCCTTCACCGGCGCGCACCACCGCACCGTCTCCGCCTCCGCCGTCGCCCGATCGATCTCCCGCGCCTTCAACCCGCGCGCTTTCGTCTCCGCGCCGATGTGCGCCACGATCGCCGCAATCTCCTCGTCCGCCAGATGCGAGAACGGCGGCATCGGCACTTTGTAGCGCTGCAGCAGCGCCTTCGCTCGTGCATCGCCCGACTCGATGACCTTCATCGGCTCGCGAATCCACGCCCTCAGCCGCTCCTCGCTCAACAGCTCCGTCACGCCGCCCAACGGCGGTCCGAATCCCTCCTCCACCAGCGAATGACACGCCCCGCAATGCTGCGCAAACAACGCCGCTCCCCGCTCCGCCGCTTGCGCCTCGCCCCCCGCGAACACCATCAGCCCGGCGACAACCCGCGCCCGCCACGCCCTCGGTTTTGCGCTTCTCTGCGCCTTTTTGCGGCCCGCCCTCACGGCCCAAACGTATGGCTCGCAAACGCCACCCACCGCCCATCGCGCGACCAGCACGGCACATTCAACGATCCATTCCCTCCCATGAACCGCGCGATCTCTCGCACCTCGCCACCTTCCCCGGTCGGCAACAACCGCAGCACATACTCCCCATCCGGCGGATGGCCCGTGTCGAACGGCACCGTCGTCGACAAAACCAAGATCCATTTCCCGTCCGGCGACGGATGTGGAAACCAGTTGTAATACTCGTCCCGCGTCACCTGCTCCTGCGCGCTCCCATCCGTCTTCATCCGCCACACCTCCACGCCGCCATCGCGCACCGAGTGATAATAAATCCACTCTCCATCCGCCGAATAATCCGGCCCATTGTCATTGCCCGGCGCCGTCGTCAGCCGCCGC
>ENA-UOVV01000458-UOVV01000458.1-compost-metagenome-genome-assembly--contig:-NODE-458-length-48585-cov-14.309973_pt1 | contig 48585 bp, 39 predicted proteins | sample MGYA00238155_ERZ761577 | MGnify/ENA primary metagenome ERZ761577 (study PRJEB28898, sample SAMN06268775) | compost metagenome | isolation source: Emeryville, CA | place: USA:Emeryville, CA | collected... | reverse complement strand
ATTTATGACGACCCGATTCATAAGAAATTAAACAATGATATAACCGTAGTCGGAATGGTGAAGGACTATCATATTTTTGATGCTTTCTCACCGATTCAACCCGCTTTTATGCAACATTGGAAATCCTTTGAAAATAACATGATTTACAATATGGGCAATGTCGTCATTAAATTTCAACCGGAACATTTGGACGAAATTCTTCAAAACTTAGAAAAGTATTGGCCGGAAAATGTGGTGAAAAACCAGCCTTTTTCTTATTCTTTTTTGGATAAAAACTTTGAGAAAACCTACGAACAATATGTCCGGCAACAGCATATTTTCGGAATTATGACCGGAATTGTCATTCTGATTGCGCTCTTGGGATTGTATGCATTGTCATCTTTTATTATTGAACAAAGACTCAAAGAAATCGCCATCAGAAAAACACTTGGCGCCAAATCTCAAGATATTATCGGAAGATTCGCGAGGCCTTATTTACTGATTGGAGCTTCTTCTATTTTACTCAGTTTTCCTTTGGTGGTTTATTTTGGAAACGAGTGGTTGCAGGATTTCGCCTTTCGTGTTTCCATGCCTTGGTTGGCGTTTGTAATTTGTTTTTTCGTTTTGTTGATGCTCTCATTTTTGGTCGTCAGCATCAAGGCATGGTCAGCAACGAGAATCGATTTGGTCAAATATCTGAAATATGAGTAAAAACCATGAAGATTGATAGGATTGATAGGATTGAAGAAGATTGACAGATTGATAGAATTGAAAATAAACTTAATGAAAACCTTAATTTACTTCATGCCTTAATGGTGAAAAAAAATTAAAACCATGAAGAAGTTAAGGAACATGAAGATTGAAAGAGATTGAAGAAGATTGAAAAAGATTGAAATTAAACTTAATGAAAACCTTAATTCCCTTCATGCCTTAATGGTGAAAAAAAATTAAAACCATGAAGAAGTTAAGGAACATTAAGATTGATAGGATTGAAAGATTGAAAATAAACTTCATGCCTTAATGGTGAAAAAAAATTAAAACCATGAAGAAGTTAAGGAACATGAAGATTGAAAGATTGAATGGATTGAAAATTTTAGAGAATGAAAAAAATATTTACAATAATTTATATAATAGCCGGTTGCGGATTAAATGCTCAACAAAAAACTTGGTCGTTGAGCGATTGTTTGAACTATGCTTTGGAAAATGATTTTTTGCTCAAAGAAACCAAACTGAATTCGGAGATTGCCGACCAACAAATCACGGCTGCCTACGGAAATCTTTTGCCCAACGCTCATCTCTACGCCGACCATCAATACAACTTTGGTTCGGTCATCGATCCGACAACCAATGCACGGGTGAGTTCGGATATTCGTTCCAATTCGTTCAGTTTCTCGTCCAATATTTCGCTTTTTAATTGGGAAAATTTCGTCCGAATTAAATCGGCCAAATTGCAAAAGGAAAAAGCAAAATACGATTTGGAAATCAAAAAAAATGAATTGATTATCCAAATTGTACAAGCTTTTTATCAACTGATGTATGACGAAGAACAATTGAAATTACTTGAAAAACACAAAGAAAATAATCTCAAAAATTTAGTGCGTGTTGAAATCGAAGTGGAATTGGGCAACAAGGCAAAAAGTGATTTGTACGAAATGCAGGCAAGTCTTGCCAATGACGAACAAAACATCGTTTCGGCAGAGAATTCGGTTCGCCTTTCAAAATTAAACTTAATGAATTTATTGAATCTCAAAGAAGTGGTAAATTTTGTTTCATTTGATTATTCATCCACTGAATTACCGCTTCAATCCTTGGATTTGCTCTATGAAAATGGATTACAAACTCGACCCGAAATTAAGGCTGCTGAGTTGCAAAATTTGATTTCAGAAAATGCAGTCAAAACAGAAAAAAGTCGGTATTTGCCTACTTTGAATGGAAATTATTCGCTTTCGAGCTTTTATGTAGATGTTGAATCGGCTTCATTAAGTGACCAAATCCGAAACAACAAAAATCATTATTTGGGCGTTTCATTGAACATTCCAGTTTTTAACCGTTTGCAAACGCGTACTTCTGTACAAGAATTAAAAATCGAATCAGAACAAGCGAAATTGCAAGCCGAACAACAGAAACAAGCCTATTACAAAGCCTTGAGCCAAGTGTACACTCAAGCATTGAATGCTTATGAAACATGGCAATCTGCCGAGAAAAATGCCATTGCTCAACAAAAATCTTTTGAAAAAACCGAAGAGAAGTTCAAACAAGGAATGATAGATGCTTATGGTTATTTCGCCGCAAGAAACAACTTACTCAGTGCGCAAACCACTTTGCTTCAAGCCAAATTTACATTTCAATACGAAAACGCTTTGTTGCATTGGTATGTGACGAATGAAGTGAAGTTTTGAAGTTGGAAATCAGAGAAAACAAATAAGGTTTTCAACAACGACATTGGTTCCTTTTTTTACTAATTTTGATTTCAAATCAATACCATGAATTTCAATTTCAGAAAAGCAAAACCGGAAGATGCAGCGGCCGTTTGGGAAATTCTCCAACAAGCTATCCGACGCAGAAAAGAAGACGGAAGCACACAGTGGCAGGGCGGTTATCCCAATGCGGATACGGTAAAAAATGACATTGAAAAAGGGTATTGTCATGTCTTGTGTCATGGAAATGAAATCATTGCATCGGCGGCATTGATTTTTAATGACGAACCTACTTATGCGGAGATTGACGGTGCTTGGCTGACGCACGGCGATTTTCTGGTGGTACATCGGGTTGCGGTTTCTGACCAGGTAGCCGGAAAGGGAATTGCCACAAAGTTTTTTAGACGGATGGAAGATTTTGCGAAAGAAAATGGTGTTTTCAGCATCAAGGTGGATACCAATTTTGACAATCATGCAATGCTCCACATTCTCAAGAAACTCGATTACAAATATTGTGGTGAAATTCAGGTTTATGACGGACCGAGAAAAGCTTTTGAAAAGCTGTTAAAATAATTACAAGAAGAAAAAAACTTTGACAAAATTTGGAACTTTTTCAAAGTTGAATAAAATAATCCCTACTTTCACTTTCTGTAATTGAGCCGATGAAAAACAATTTATTCCGAAAAAAATCAATTGAAAATTTAATTGAGGAAGGTCGCCAAAGCAAAAACTCTCTCAACAGGGTGTTGAGTGTCAAGGATTTGACATTCATGGGAATTGCAGCAGTGGTGGGTGCAGGAATTTTTTCGACCATCGGTTCTGCGGCTTACAACGGCGGACCGGGCGTTTCCACCCTTTTTATCATCACAGCCATCACTTGTGGATTTACCGCCCTTTGTTATGCTGAATTCGCCAGCCGTATTCCAGTGGCGGGCAGTGCTTACACCTATTCCTATGTGGCTTTTGGCGAAATTATCGCTTGGATCATCGGTTGGGCATTGATTCTGGAATATTCCATCGGAAATATTGTCGTGGCGATTTCGTGGAGCAGTTATTTCAATAATTTGTTGGTTCATTTCAATATTCATCTGCCTGACTGGATGCTGATTGACCCGGTAACCGCAAAAAATGCATTTCTTGAATCTACTGCTGCATTGAATTCGGGTGAATTGCTAAGTCCCGATAAAATAAGTGCTTATGAGTTTGCCATCAATGCATACAACAATGCACCCATGTTGGGTGACACAAAAATTTTCTTCAATCTGCCGGCACTGATCATTGTCATTCTGATTACTTGGCTGGCTTATATCGGCATCAAAGAAAGCAAGAAAACGGCGAATTTCATGGTGTATTTCAAGGTTGCAGTGATTATTTTCGTGATTGTAGCCGGTGCATTTTTTGTCGATACCAACAACTGGCGACCGTTTCTGCCGAATGGATTTGAAGGTGTGCTGCGCGGCGTTTCCGCTGTGTTTTATGCTTACATTGGATTTGACGCCATTTCAACGATGGCCGAGGAAACCAAAGACCCACAACGAGATATGCCGAGGGGAATGATTTATTCGTTGCTAATTTGTACCGGTTTGTACATTCTCATCGCTTTGACACTGACGGGCATTGAGCATTATTCCAACTTCAAAAATGTCACCGACCCGCTGGCATTTGTGTTTGAAAAACGCGCGCCTTGGATAGAAACCATCGTTTCCATCAGTGCGGTAGTTGCCACCACAACGGTTTTGCTGGTATTCCAAATCGGACAACCGAGAATCTGGATGAGCATGAGCCGCGACGGATTGTTGCCAAAGAAATTTCAGAAAATTCATCCCAAATACAAAACGCCTTCTTTTGCAACCATTGTCACCGGTGTGATTGTGGGAATTGGTGCCTTGTTTATAGAAAGTGATTTGGTTACGGATTTGACGAGCATTGGAACTTTGTTTGCGTTTATTTTGGTCTCCGGTGGGGTTTTGTTTTTACCGCCCAAAGAAAAAGAATCCGGAAAATTCAGTCTGCCTTATATCAACGGAAAGTGGATAGTGATTTTACTTTACATAGGTTTTGTTTTGATTTTCGAAGAAAGAGTGATGGCTGCGTTTATTGAATTTAACTTTGACAACACAGAAGAAGTTTTGTTCATTGTATTTCTGATTTTTGCATTGGCAACTGCTGTCATTACATTTATCAAAAACTACTCGCTTATCCCGATAATGGGCGTGCTGACTTGTTCTTATCTGATGTTAGAAATCCCGATGGTCAGTTGGAAATGGTTTGTACTGTGGATGGCTTTAGGAATTCTGATTTATTTCCTGTACGGATACAGAAACAGTCGGTTGGCGGTTGAACCGGTTAAAAAATCAGAAAACAGAACCTAAACTTTTTAAAAATCACTTCTTAGGCGGCACCAACAGTATCGGCGTTTTGGTTCCCTTGATCACCTCATTGGAAACGCTGCCTATAAAAACCTTGTACAAAGCACTGTGATTGATCAATCCGAGAATAATCAAATCTGCGTGAATTTTATCGGCGAGTTTCAGGATTTGAGTATAAGCTTTTCCTCTGAGTAAATGCACCTCGCAGAGTAAACCCGCATTGGTAAATCTCGATTTGAAAGAATTGAGAATATCCATCTCTTTTTCAAATTTTGAAAGATTGTCGGTCGAAATGTATTCTATCTCAAAATCATTGTCCTTCTTGTTTTTATCAACCGAAGTCACATGCACCAAATGAACTTTTGATTCGAAAGCCTCCGCAATTTCAATGGCCTTGTTGGCGACCAAATCACCTTCTTTGTTAGAATCTATGGGGACAAGTATGGTTTTCATTATTGCTTATTTTGTCATAAAATTACTCAAAAAGAAATGAATCCTTATTGTTTATTGAAAATTAATTTACATTGTATTCCGTGCCGTCTTTTCCATCTTTCAAATGAATACCGACCTCGCTCAATTCATCCCTGATTTGATCGGACAAAGCCCAGTTTTTATCGGCCCTCGCTTTGTTCCTAATTCTAATCAGCAGTTGCATCACTCCATCGAGTTTAGAGGAATTTACTTCGGACTCTGCATTCGATTTCAATCCCATCACATCAAAAACAAATGCACGGATGCTTGTTTTCAAAGTCTGAATATCGTCTGCCGTCAATTTTTCGGTACCGTCTTTCGCAGCATTGATTATTCGTACCGCCTCAAACAAATGTGAAATCATAATCGGGGTATTGAAATCATCATCCATGGCGGCATAACAATTTGTCAGCCATTCATTTACATCAAAGGTGGACTGTGAGGAAGCTTGAATCAAATCTAAATTTTTGAAGCCGTCCATCAAACGGTTGAGTCCTTTTTCACTGGCCAGCATGGCATCGTTGGAAATATCCAAAACGCTTCTGTAATGTGCCTGCAAAAAGCAAAATCTGACCACAGAAGGCGCAAAAGGTTTTTCGAAAAAATCATTTTCACCGCTTAGCAACTGCATTGGCAAAATATAATTTCCGGTCGATTTGCTCATCCTTTGTCCGTTCATTGTCAGCATGTTGGCATGCAACCAGTATTTGACGGGCTGACTTCCGGTTGCTCCTTTGGCTTGTGCGATTTCGCATTCGTGGTGCGGAAATTTCAAATCCATACCACCACCGTGGATGTCAAAAGTTTCGCCCAAATATTTGGTACTCATGACAGTACACTCCAAATGCCAACCAGGGAATCCAGCACCCCAAGGCGAATTCCAACGCATGATATGAGCGGGAGAAGCGTTTTTCCACAGTGCAAAATCAACTGGATTTCGTTTTTCATCCTGACCGTCCAAGTCGCGGGTATTGTTGATGAGGTCTTCAATGTTTCTCCGGCTCAGTTCGCCGTAATTCAGTCCTTTTTGGTTGTATGCTTCCACATCAAAATAAACCGAACCGTTGATTTCATAGGCCAATCCGAGTTCAATTAATTTTTGGGTCAGTTCGATTTGTTCCACGATATGTCCGGTCGCTGTGGGTTCAATGGTAGGTGGTAGAGCGTTGAAAGTTTCGAGTACTTTGTGAAAATCGACGGTGTATTTCTGAACGATTTCCATCGGTTCCAATTTTTCCAAACGGGATTGCTTCACAAAGCGATCATTGTCCACATCTCCGTCGTCGGTCAGGTGTCCGGCATCGGTGATGTTTCGGACATAACGGACATTGTAGCCCAAGTGCAACAGATATCGATAAATCATATCAAATGACAAAAAAGTACGGACATTTCCCAAATGCACATTGCTGTAAACAGTTGGCCCGCAGACATACATTCCAACTGAATCTTTGTGAATCGGAACAAATGTTTCTTTCTCGCCGCTTAGGGAATTGTGTACTTTTAAGTTGTGGGGTTTTATCATTTTGGGTTAATTATTTTTGAATATTTCTATTAATTAAGCTTTGAAAAGCAATCATCTCTGCATCATTATTGAAATGTCTTTTGGGAATGACAAATGCAACAAGTGTGTCAATATTGAGGAAATAAGCATTTTTATTAGATTCGAAACTTTTTATAATTGACCAATTTACTTTGCCTTCTGAATTATGCTTATTGTAAATAATTCCGTCATCCAGAAATTCATATTCAGTTTCCCCTAAAATGCTTCCATCTTCCAATGGTATTTTTTTTAATCTATTTATCCACCTATTTACTCCAAAGTAAACTATTATAAAATATATTAAAGAAAAAATTATAGTTTTAGTCCAACCAAACTCATTTAAGTTTATAATAAATAGGCAGACAACTAATAAAAACATATAAAAAACAATAGTCTTCCTAAAACCGGTTTTCATAAAATGAAATTTGGAAAAATCAGCATAATCTTCTCTTGTTATATCTACAACTATTTTCATTATGTCAGAATCTCATTTTAAAATCTAAATTTTTGAACTCCCCTTCTTTGGAGGGGTTGGGGGAGGCTTACACATTAAACTTCGTTCTCACGCCAATGTAATGCAGGAATTCCCTTCTCGTGGTCGGGTCGGTGCTAAAAACGCCGCCCAATTCGGCGGTCACGGTACTGCTGTCGATGTCGCGGATTCCTCTGGAATTTACACACAAATGTTTGGCGTCAATCACACAGGCCACATCTTGGGTTCCCAAAGCTTCCTGCATGGCTTTCACGATTTGCATGGTCAACCGTTCCTGCACCTGCGGTCTTTTCGCAAAATAATCCACAATCCGGTTCATTTTGGACAAACCGAGGACCCTGCCGTTGGAGATATATCCGATATGCGCTTTGCCAACAATCGGCAGAAAATGGTGTTCGCAGGTTGAATATACGGTGATGTCCTTTTCCACCAACATTTGGTTGTATTTGTATTTGTTGTCAAAAGTGGACATCTTGGGCATATTGTCGGGTTTGATGCCTTTGAAGATTTCTTTCACAAACATTTTGGCCACCCGTTTGGGTGTACCTTTCAGACTGTCATCGTTCAAATCCAGCCCGAGTGTCAACATTATTTTTTTGAAGTCTGATTCGATGGCTTCGATTTTGTCGTCATCGCTCATTTCAAAAGCATCTTTTCTCAGCGGTGTATCGCCGGCAGACAAAAAGTGGTCATCGCCCATCTCGTCGTATAATTCATTGTCAGACATAATCATTGATTTAAGCTGCAAATTTATTGAAACTTAGCCACATTAAAAATACAATTTGTCGCATTTAGGGTTTCTTCTCGGTGGGATTCATTAATTCTCGCCGATGGATTTGTTCAATTCCAAATGGGATAATTTTATGTAATTTTGGGCTTCAATTCAATTCATCATGAATCAAAAAACATACGGCATCGACCATTGGGCTTATTCAGACGCAATCAACATACTGAACGGCAATACCCAAGCCATTCTCAGCAAAGAAGCCAGACAACAGATTTCTAACTCATCAGCAAATGTACAGACCATCATTGATTCCGGTAAAACGGTTTACGGTATCAACACCGGTTTTGGTCCGCTTTGCGATACGCTGATTTCAAAGGATGAAACCCGTAAGCTACAGGAAAATCTGCTCATCAGCCATGCAGTTGGTGTGGGAAATCCCATTGACAAAAAAATCTCAAAACTAATGCTGATTACCAAAGCTCATGCACTCGCCAAAGGTTTTTCGGGGGTTACAACTGAGGTGGTCGAACGAATTCTTCTGATGATAGAAAGAGACATCATTCCAGTGGTTCCCGAACAGGGTTCGGTAGGTGCTTCGGGCGATTTGGCTCCACTGGCACACCTGTTTCTTCCATTGATTGGCGAAGGAAAAATTTGGGATGGAGACAAAATAATAACCGCTGGTGAAGCTTTGCAAAAACATGGTTTGGAGCCGATTGTACTTTCGGCCAAAGAAGGTTTGGGTTTGATCAACGGCACCCAGTTCATACTTTCGCATGCATTAATCGGGCTGGACAAATTCAATGATTTGCTCAATCTGGCGGATGTGGTAGGGACAATGAGTCTGGAGGCTTATTCCGGGTTGAAATCACCTTTCATGAAAGAATTGCATGAACTTCGCCCATATGAAGGAACCCGACAGGTGGCCTCTCGAATCAGAAAATTACTTACAGGCTCTGAAATTATTGACAATCATGATTTTACTCGAGTGCAAGATCCTTATTCGCTTCGTTGTATGCCACAGGTTCACGGTGCTTCAAGAAATGCTTGGTTCCACTTGAGAGACATGAGCGAAATAGAATTGAATGCTGTTACAGACAACCCAATTGTGCTTGATGATAAAACAGCAATCAGCGGAGGAAATTTCCACGGACAACCGATGGCAATGGTTCTGGACTATGGCAGTTTAGCGGCTGCAGAAATCGGCAATATATCCGACAGAAGAAGCTACTTATTGATAGAAGGAAAATTTGGACTGCCCAGATTTCTGAGTGCAAGCTCCGGACTGAATTCTGGTTTTATGATTCCACAATACACAACCGCTGCCCTGGTGACCGAGAACAAAACGCTTTGTTTTCCGGCTTCTGCAGACAGCATTCCGACTTCTATAGGTCAGGAAGACCATGTTTCAATGGGAAGTATTTCAGGCAGGAAATTCATTCAGGTGTTGAATAATCTCGAAAAAATTCTCGCCATTGAACTTATGCTTGCCTGTCAGGGAATTGAATTCAGAAGACCGCTGAAAACCAGCCCAATATTGGAAGAAGTACATGCGTTGGTTCGGTCAAAAGTTCAAAAGCTCGATGATGACAGACTCATTGGTGAAGACATAGAAAAAATGATTGAATTGCTAAGAAATAACGAACTGAGAGAACTTTTGGAATAGCAAAATTTAAATCTCAATTTTGAATTCATTTTCTGCAATTCAACATAAGAATTGTCTTAAGCATAAGCCATTTCCAAAATGGCATTCGAGTCAAAACTTTTTTTCCGGATGATTTTAATCCAAAGACTGTTCCAAATCGGCCAGCAAATCATCAGCATCTTCGATACCTACACTCAACCTGACCAAGTCATCAGAAATTCCTTGTTCCGTCCTGATTTCTATAGGAATAGAAGCGTGCGTCATACTTGCTGGATGATTGGCCAGCGATTCTACTCCGCCCAAACTTTCTGCCAAAGTGAATATTTTGAGCCGCTCAAAAAAGCGAAAGGCATCTTCTTTTTTACCGCTTTTAAAATTGAACGAAACCATTCCACCAAATCCCTTCATCTGCTTTTTTGCAATTTCATGGTTGGGGTGCTCGATCAATCCCGGAAAAAACAGCTGTCCAATTTTGGGGTGTGTTTTGAGGAATTCTGCTACTTTCATTCCATTTTCACAATGCCTCTGCATACGCACATGAAGCGTTTTGATGCCCCTCAAAATCAGGTAAGCATCCTGTGGGCCGAGTATGCCGCCGCCTGCAAAAAGCGAAAAATGGATTTTTTCGGCCAATGACTCGTCTTTCACCACCACTGCACCTGCCACCACATCTGAATGTCCGCCTAAATATTTGGTGGCAGAATGCATTACAATGTCGGCTCCTAAATCCAGTGGGTTTTGAAGATATGGCGATGCAAAAGTATTGTCCACGGCTACCATAATTCCCTTGTCCTTGACCAAATCGCAAACCAGTTTAATGTCCACGATTTTCATCAGCGGATTGGTAGGGGTTTCCACCCAAATCAATTTCGTCTGAGGTGTAATTTTGGCCAGTATATTTTCGGGGCGAGTCATATCGACAAAAGAAAACTTCAGACCAAAGTTTTGATAAATCCGAGTAAACATTCTGAATGATCCTCCGTACAAATCGTCCATTGCAATGACCTCATCCCCGGCTTTCAGTAACTTCAGAATGCCATCGGTGGCTGCAAGTCCGGAGCCGAAAGCAAAGCCATGGGTTCCATTTTCAATGGCCGCAAGTGCGTTCTCCAGTGCAGTTCTCGTAGGGTTAGCCGCCCTGGAATATTCATATCCTTTGTGTACTCCCGGACTGCTTTGAGCAAAAGTTGAAGTCTGGTAAATCGGTGTCATGACAGCTCCCGTAGAAGGATCGTGTTGTTGCTTGCCGTGTATTGTTTTTGTATTGAATTTCATTTGAATTATTTTTGATTGAATGTACAAACTTAACTTAATTTATTGGTTGCTCAGTCAAAATGCTTTTTCATCGACATGATATAACCGATGTGCAGTCCTTCGTGGATATTGTTGAACCTGATGGCGTCTTCAACCGTTTTTAGTCTTATGCCGAAACTGGTTTGGTAGGTCTGATAATTCGAAAATCTTTCGGCAAAATAATCCATACGGGTTTGACTTACTGTTTCAGAAAGAAGCTCCGTTAGTTTTGTTACATCATTTTCGTTGATGTTCTGTTCGCCGAAAGTCCCTTTCTTGAACCTGAAAACCCAATCATTGTCAATGAGCAAATTGTTGCCCGACAAATGATAAATCAACAGTTGCTGAGTGACCAACGCATGGGCACAATTCCAAAAAATATGATTTTTGAACCCCATCGGAATATGGGTGAGATGTTTCAAATCATAATCTTCCAAATAGCGAATAAAATGCTGACGGATAATACTTAAATCTTCAAAATGTTTTTTCATTATTCAAAACTTTGTTGACAAAGTTACTAAAGGCTGAACCGAAAAGACGAACACATAATTAAAATCATTCTAAATAATTTTATAAATGCTTCTTTAATGCTTAAATTTGAACCTATTTTATTAAAATGAGTGAATTGAAAAATAAAGCATACGGTCTTCTTGAAGAACTCGGTTTGGAAAAATGGATAAAAAACTTACAAATCATGGGTGATGAAGTCATGCTTGACATAATTTCGCATTCACCTGCGATGCATGAACGGAAAAAATTAGAAAATGCGCTGAAAACCACTTTCTCGCAAAGAATGCCCGAAGCAAAATTAAAACTGAAAATATCGATTGACGCCCAAGAAAAGCCCATTGAAATCAAAGGAAAACCGATTGACGGAGTCAAAAACATCATTGCCGTTGCCTCTGGAAAAGGTGGTGTCGGCAAATCTACCATCACAGCCAATCTGGCGGTGAGTCTTCAAAAAATGGGTTTCAAGGTCGGCCTGTTGGATGCAGACATTTATGGTCCATCCATGCCTACCATGTTTGATGTTGAAGATGAAAAACCTTATTCCATAACAGTGGACGGGGTGAACAAAATGGGTCCGGTAGAGAATTATGGCATCAAAATCCTATCCATTGGTTTTTTTATTTCTGGAAACGATCAAGCGGTAGTTTGGAGAGGACCGATGGCGTCCAAGGCACTGAAGCAAATGATTTGGGATGCGCATTGGGGGGAACTCGACTTTCTGCTGATTGACCTTCCGCCCGGCACAGGCGATATTCATTTGTCCATTGTTCAGCAGGTTCCTGTTACCGGTGCAATCATCGTCAGTACACCTCAGACAGTTGCGTTGGCAGATGTTCGAAAAGGAGTAGCCATGTTTAATATGGACTCCATCAATGTCCCTGTACTCGGACTGATTGAAAACATGTCCTATTTCACGCCCGAGGAACTTCCTGAGAATAAATATTATATTTTCGGAAAAGACGGAGCCAAAAATATGGCAGAAAAATTCAAACTTCCGCTTCTCGGCGAAGTCCCTTTGATTCAAAGCATCAGGGAGGCTTCGGATGTGGGTCGTCCGGCTGCTTTGCAGGACAATACTGCGATTGCTGATATTTATGAGAAAATTACCCAAAATATGGTCGAAAGCTTGGTGGAACGAAATGAAAATTTACCACCCACCGAGGCGGTAAGAATTACTACCATGGCAGGTTGCTCCAGTCCGAGAAAATTTTAAATTTGTAGTTATGAACCAGCAGGAATTAATTGATAGAATCGAAAAAGCATTGACGGAGATTCGTCCTTATCTGAACAATGACGGTGGAGACATCGAATTGGTCTCGGTTGAAAACGATACTCTTCATGTACGGCTTTTGGGGAATTGCACAAGTTGCACTGTCAATCAGATGACATTGAAATCAGGAGTGGAAATGATGGTGAAAAAATATGCGCCTGAAATTTCAAAGGTGGTCAATCTGTCCTCAGATGTTTAATAATAATTTATTAAGTAGCTGATATTGAGCGTGTAGATTTTTGGCAAAGAGTTTGCAAATATTTGAAATAAAAACACTATGAGATACAGTCTGGCTTTTTTATTTCTGACTTTTATTTCTATGTCGTTTACGACAAGGCCTGCAGTTCCGCACAATAACTTTCAAACGGGTGAGTTTCTGCAGTATAGAATCCATTACGGTATTCTCAATGCCGGCTTTGCTTCGCTTGAAATCAAAAGCTCCAACTACGACGGACGCCCACATTTTCATATGATTGGTCAGGGTTCCTCCTCAGGTGCTGTACGGGCATTCTACAAAGTAGATGACCGTTATGACTCCTACATGGACCTTTCTACCGGGAAACCAACAAAATTCATTAGAGACATCAATGAGGGTGGATACAAAAGATACCAAGTAATGACTTTTGACCACAAAGCAAAAGTGGCTAAAGTTGATGACCGGCTAAAAAACGAAATTTCTTACCACAGTTTTCAACAAAACATTCAAGACCTGATTTCGGCATTTTATTATTTAAGAAATTCTGATGTTGACGAATTGAAAACCAATGACTTCATCTCGATAGATGTGATGATGGCAGACGGTGTTTACAAATTCAAACTCAAAGTACTTGGCAGAGAAACAATGAAGACAAAATTCGGTAGCATAAAATGTATCAAGGTGAGGCCTTATGTTCAATCGGGCAGGGTGTTCAAGGCATCAGAAAGTGTGACCATGTGGGTTACCGACGACGAAAATCTTGTGCCTGTTCAGATCAAAGCACAACTTGCAGTAGGCTCTCTCAAAGCCGACATACACGATTTCAAAAACCTAAAATATCCGATTAATTTTATAAAATAAACTGGTCTATTCCTTCGATTTGTAATAAACCAGTTCGCTATTATAATCCCGGAATGAACCTACATCACTGAGGGATTGGGCGGTTTCGATTTTTAGAGACAACTGCCTGAGAAGTTCCTTCTTGGGACCTTTAATCTCCATAAACAAAGTCCTTCCAACCGCATTGTTGTGCAAGTCCATCTCACGGTCAAAATCTTGATTTTGAAAAAGCTCCTCGTGCAAATCTGTAATTTTTTTTGCCCAATCGACCGATTTTTCAGGACTTGAAACCTTGGAACAATAAAGGGCTGTCAACATATTCCAAACCGCATGTCTGTATGCATTTGCCAAACCGTTCCCTCCCGATTCCTCCTCAAAATTTTCGTCGGCCAGTAACAACGATTCTACCGTTGCCCAAACCGTGGGAAGTATAAACAAAGGGTGAGCAACAAATATTCGGACGACCTTCCATTTCAGGTTTTTAATGAGCTCAGACAGAATTTGTATGCCCTTTTTCATCATGTGAACCTGCTGCAAATAAACGACAGCCGGCTGAGGGTCTCATCTTTTCCGAGCAACTCCATGATGACCGGCACATCAGGCCCATGCAATCCACCCACCAACGAAAGCCTCACGGGCATCATCAATCTTCCAAAACCAATTTCTCTGCTTCCCACAAACGCCTCTGCAAGCTCACGAATGTCCTTGTGTTTAAACCTTTTGAGTTTTGATAATTCACCAGAAAAATCATTTAAAATATCGGCAGTGTCTTCCTTCCATGCTTTTTTGACAGCTTTTTCATCAAAATTCTCAGGTGCATGATAGAAGTAGATGCCCTGGGTATAAATTTCTTTAATAAAATTCACTCTTTCCTTAAGCAGTTCAATGACTTGCAGATTAAACTCATCATTTGCTTTTACACCGATTTTTTCCAATTCTTTTCTATAAATCGTTAGAATTTCCAAATCAGATTTTAACTGTATGTATTTATGATTGAACCAAAGTGTTTTTTCGGGATTGAACCTTGCCCCAGATTTGCTGACTTTTTCGAGCGAAAACAATTTGATGAGTTCTTTCATCGAAAAAATTTCCTGTTCATTGCCGGGATTCCATCCGAGCAAGGCAAGCATATTGATCAATGCGTCGGGCAGATAACCTTCTTCTCTGTATCCAGTGGCGGATTCATCGGCTGTTTTCCATTCAATCGGAAAAACCGGGAAGCCGTGTTTATCACCGTCTCTTTTGCTCAGTTTTCCCTTACCTTCGGGTTTGAGAATCAATGGCAAATGTGCAAACTGTGGTGCCGTCCAACCAAAAGCCCTATACAATAATTCATGAAGTGCCAGTGAAGGCAGCCATTCCTCTCCGCGAATGACATGACTGATATTCATCAAGTGGTCATCCACAATGTTGGCCAAATGATAGGTTGGCATTCCGTCTGATTTAAAAAGCACCTTGTCATCCAAGGTGTTTGAATCGATTTTGATTTCACCTCTGATCAAATCATTGAGTACAAGTGTTTCATTTTCGGGAATTTTAAATCGGATGACGAAATCAGTCCCAGCATCTATTTTTGCTTTCGTATCTTCGGCCGAGAGTTTAAGTGAATTGTTTAAGTCGTTTCGGTTCGCTGAATTATAAATAAAGGTTTCCCCATTTTTTTCGGCTGCTTTTCTTAATCTGTCAAGTTCTTCTGCGGTATCAAAGGCGTAATAACCATAACCCGATTCAATGAGCTTTGTGGCATATTCAGCATAGATTTGCTTGCGTTCTGACTGGCGGTAGGGACCGAAATCACCACCAAATTCAACCCCTTCATCTGGTATTAATCCCAGCCAATTAAGAGATTCAATGATATAAGCTTCCGCACCTTCCACGAAACGGTTTTGGTCGGTATCTTCTATCCTCAAAAGGAATTTACCACCATGATGTCTGGCAAACAGATAATTGTACAAAGCAGTACGGACTCCACCAATGTGGAGCGGACCCGTCGGACTGGGTGCAAAGCGAACTCTGATTTCTGACATTTTATTTTTTTTGCGAAGTTAGTGAAAAGCTGATGAGTGAGTAAAACCACAGCTATCAAAATCGAATGAGTTGAATCATTTTGTGAATTCTAAACCTCAATAAAATGATTTGGCTGAGTTTTTGTGTGGAAGCGCACATTCATCAATAATAAAAATAATGAAAAATATTTTAATCAGCATTTTGGTCGTTTTTATTTTTTCAAATCTATGGGGGCAAAAACTCCCCGAAGCTGACAAAAAAGAATTCACTCGGGAAGCATTGAACCAAAAGATTCAAGATCGCGATGGACACATCACTACCATAGGTGAAATTTTTGACGAATACCGGGGCAAAGTCATTTTGCTCGACATCTGGGCCAGCTGGTGTTCGGATTGTATTACCGGTTTTCCGAATCTGAAAAAAATTCAAAAAAAATATCCTGATGTGATTTATCTTTTTTTCTCACTCGACCGCGTCGGAAAGGAGGAAGTCTGGAAAAATGCAATCGATAAATATGAACTCGAAGGTGTACATTACTGGTTTAATTCAGACTGGAAAAATGACTTCAACAACTACATAGACCTCAACTGGATTCCGAGATATATGCTCATTGACCAAACTTCAAAAATCGCTTATTATTATTCTATCCATGCCGATGATCCACGGATGATTCAGGTGCTCGAAAAAACGCTTGGAAATTAATTAATAGGCGTAAAACAAGGATTTCACCCCTTTTATGACACCTGTTTTCTGCTAAACAAAAAGCCTTTATTTTTGCAATATGTTATCCGTACAGAATTTAGGAGTTCATTTTGCCGGAAATTATCTTTTCCGAGATGTTTCTTTCAGAATCAATAAGGGCAACCGTATAGGCTTGGCCGGCAAAAACGGTGCAGGCAAATCCACCCTGCTCAACATACTCGCAAGAAAAAGTGAAGCCAGCGAAGGAGAAGTGGTTTATGAAGGTGAAGTCAATGTGGGTTTTCTGACCCAAGACATCGACTTTGAAAAAGGAAGAACTGTGTGGCAAGAAGCCGGCAGGGCCTTTGAGAGATTGAATACAATTCAGGAAAAAATTGATTATACCAACCAACAATTGGCCGAAAGAACCGATTACGAAACCGAATCCTACGCCAAACTCGTTGAAGACATAGCCCAATTGACCGAGAGATTCCATTTGCTCGGCGGTTATAATACCGATGCTGAAATCGAAAAAATATTGATGGGACTGGGTTTTCGCAACAATGATTTTCACAGACAAACCACAGAATTTTCTGGCGGATGGAGAATGAGGGTCGAACTTGCCAAACTGCTTTTGCAGCAAAACGATGTATTGTTGCTCGACGAACCCACCAACCACTTGGACATTGATTCCATCATCTGGCTGGAGGATTTTCTCAAAGACTATCAAGGCGCAGTGGTACTGGTTTCACACGATATCCAATTTCTGGACAATGTGACCAACCGAACCCTTGAAATTGCCAATCGTCAGATACATGATTACAAAGCCAATTATTCAAAATACATTGAACTTAGAAATGAAAGACGCGAAAAATTAGAACAAGCACAAAAAAATCAGGAACAATACATCAAGCACACCGAACAACTCATCGATAAATTTAGAGCAAAAGCCAACAAGGCTTCGATGGCACAATCGCTAATAAAAAAATTAGATAAAATTGAAAGAATTGAGGTTGAAAATAAGGATATTAACAAAATGAACATCCGATTTAATTCGGCAGTTGTACCGGGAAAAATTATTTTCGAACTCAAAAATGTAGGCAAGGCCTATGGTGAAAATCAGGTGTTTGACGGGGTATCGTTCTTTATCAATCGAGGCGAGAAAATCGCCTTTGTTGGTCAGAACGGACAAGGAAAAACCACTTTGGCAAGGGTATTGGCTGATGGATTGGACCACAGTGGCAGACTCATCAGTGGGCACAATGTTGAAATAGGTTACTTTGCACAGAATCAAGCTGTTATACTGAATGAGAAACAATCTGTTCTCGAGGAGGCTGAGGATGCGTCCACCGAAGAAACCCGCAAAAATGTCAGAGATGTGTTGGGTGCATTTCTGTTTGGCGGTGAAGATGTTGAAAAGAAGGTTTCGGTGCTCTCGGGTGGTGAAAGGAACCGGCTGGCACTTGCCAAACTTCTGCTCAAACCCTTTAATGTATTGGTAATGGACGAACCCACCAACCATTTAGACATACAGTCAAAGGAAATACTGAAACGGGCACTGAAGAACTTTGACGGTACCCTGATTCTGGTTTCGCACGATCGTGAATTTCTGGACGGTCTGGCTGAAAAAGTGTTTGAGTTCAAAGACGGCAAAGTCAAGGAATTTATGGGGGGCATCAAGGAGTTTTTGGAGAACCGTAAAGTACAAGGATTCAGGGAAATAGAAGCCCCTACAAAACAGGAGCAAAATCAGAAAACTAAGCCAGAAAATAAAGCTCAATTAAGCAGAGAAGAGCAAAAAGAACAGAACAGAATAAAAAATAAAATTGGAAGAACTGAAGAAGAAATAGTATTGCTCGAAAACCGGATTTCTGAACTGGAGAGAAAATTCGAAACAGCACATTCTAACGAAGATTCAATGAATTACACCAAATTACAACAAGAACTCGAACTGAAAATGAACGAGTGGGAAAAATGGATGAAGCTGTTGGAGAAATTTTAATAAAATGCCAATAAAAAAGCGAGCATTCCGTCAGAAATGCTCACCTTTAATTGTATAAAAATATCTTTATTCTTCTGTATTCTCGTCTGTCTGCTCTTCTTCTCCAACTTCCAACATTCCTTTTGATTGAAGGATATTGTACCACTGAAAAAGTTTTTTCAAGTCTGAATCATACACTCTGCCTTCATCATAATCAGGCAGAATTTCTTCTAAGTAAGCCCTAAGTTTAGCACCTGATTCTTTGTGACTGATGGTCGGCCCACCATTCTCCTTTTTAAAAATTTTTATGAAAACATCCTTCAGCGGAAATTCTTCGGACATACCGTAAATCGCCACATTTTCCAACAAACTCACATTGTTGTGGGCAGAAATAGAAGTCTTTTTTCCCTTGTCGAGGTCTTCAACGATAAAGCCGGCTTTGGCTTGCGAAATCAATTTGTAAAGTCCCGGTTTGCCCGAGATGGCAATAATTTTTGTTAAATCCATACAATTATACATTATTAATTAGAGCGGAAATTTCATTTGATAATCCGCCTTCACTTTCCCTTTTGAAATGTTCCTCAATTTGTTTTGTGCCAATCTTTTTTTGAAAGGCGACAGATAATCTGTGAACAATATGCCTTCAATGTGGTCGTATTCATGCTGAATCACCCTTGCACGAACATCAGAAAACTCTTCTTTGTGAAACTGCCAATGCTGGTCATAATACTCAATCACAATGGTTTCTTGTCTTTCAACATCCTCACGAATACCGGGAATACTCAGACAACCTTCATTGAATTTCCATTTCTCCCCCTTCCTCTCAATCATTTTGGCATTGATAAAAACTTTTCTGAAATCTGCGAGCTCTTTGCTGATGTCAGCATAATCTTTGTCCTCCGAAAACGGACTCAAATCAACGATAAACAAACGAATCGGTAGCCCAATCTGAGGTGCAGCCAAGCCCACACCATATGCATTATGCATGGTGTCAAACATATTCATAATCAACTGATTAAGGTTTTTGTAATCCTTGTCAATGTCTGTTGCTTTTTGCCTCAAAACCGGGTCACCGTATGCCCGAATCGGTAAGATCATCCTTCAAAAGTTTTTGCAAAACTAAGGCTTTTTGACAAATCCGGTACTGAAAGATTCTTCTTCGTGAATAAAATTTTCTCGTTTCCTTTCTTGCGCTAAATATTTTGCGGCTTGATTTTTGAATTTCTGACTCCATCACACAAGAACCACGAACAATATGTTTGCATCTTTATACATCAAAACCACTCTCTTCCTTTTTTCTGCAGTTTTCATGAACCCATTTGTCTCAAGCAACAAACCCGAAATCCTTATCGGAAAAGTTTATGATGCAAGTGGTGCAGCTGCCGCCGATGCCGAAATCATCAATCTCAACAATCACTTTGCAACAGTAACCAATGCAGAAGGTTCCTTTGCACTAAGAGGAAAAAAAGGGGACAAATTGCAGGTGAAATTTAAAAACCAGTCGTACAATCATGTCGCCGAAAAAATCCAGGGACTGGAAATACACCTGATAATAAGTGATACGAAGACCGAAGCTGACTACAGCAGAGATGGTATCGTCTCTGAAGAACGAACTGCTGCTATAAAAATCAGAGGCTCAAGTTCTGTTTCGGAGGCTTCCGGAACAACTACTGTGGGTGCTGTATTAGAGGGCAAAGTCTTGGGAATGAGTACCAGTGGTGAAGTTGCACACGAAAAGGTGGATGTTTCTTCAGCCCGTTCATCCGACAGAAGCGTATATTCGGACAAAAACATTGCAGCCGGACAGTTGACCGCAGGTGAAGTCAACGATTTCAGCCATTTTGAATATTGGCAGGATTTGTCAGAAAATGATTTGGAAAAATGGAAAAAGCATTGGGAAATCAATCCGGCTTACCGTTATTCTGCCGTGCTGACCAACCGAGACGGTTATCCGATGGTCAACCGAACGCTGCATCTTGCCGGACCTTCGGACAATATTATCTGGACAGCCAAAACCGACAATACGGGTCGTGCGGAATTGTGGTATCGACCCGAAGATTTGTCCATTCAAAGTCCACCTCGGGATTTGAAAATTCTGGATGAGCAAAAAAATATGTTGGTCTCCAATGCGGTGGAATTCAAAAACGGCATCAATTTTTATAGTTTGGACGAGGATTGCAGTGATTCACAAAAAATAAACATTGCTTTCATGATAGACGCCACCGGTTCAATGGGCGATGAATTGGGTTATCTGCAGGCAGAGTTGTACGATGTCATCGAGCGAACAAAAAAGGAACTCCACAATTCGGATTTGAAAATCGGAAGCGTTTTTTATAGAGACACAACAGATGAATATTTGGTGAAAAATTTTGATTTCACTTCCAGAACCGAGGATATCATTTCCTTTATCAAAAAACAACGCGCCAATGGCGGCGGCGATTATCCTGAAGCAGTAGTGGAAGCCTTTGAAGAATCTCTGAATCAGCTTTCGTGGGAAGATGATGCTGAGACCAAACTACTTTTCGTTTTGTTGGATGCGCCCCCGCACTACAATCCGGAGAATCTGGACAAACTAAAAATATTTGCGAAAACAGCAGCCCGAAAAGGAATCCGAGTAATTCCTCTGGCAGCCAGTGGCATTGACAAAAGCACCGAGTTCCTGATGCGCTCCATTGCCCTCCAAACCAACGGTACTTATCTGTTTCTGACCGACCACAGTGGTATCGGGAACCCGCACATCGAACCATCGACCGAAAGTTATCAGGTGGAAATGTTCAATGACATGCTGATGAGAATCATTCTTCAGTTCACTGAAAAAAGGAGCTGTACTAACCGAAAAGACTATCCAGAAAACAGTCAGATGGAAAATAAAATCAAGGCGGCTTCCGATATCAAATGGAGTTTTTATCCGAATCCGACCAAGGAATTTCTCAATGTAAAAACCAACAAAGAAGCAGATGGAATTTTCCTTTTTGACACCTCCGGGAAACTGATTTTCTACAAAAACCATTCTTCCAAAAATTATCGGTTGAATCTGAGTGGCTTGCCCGCTGCGGTCTATTATCTGAAGGTAATTGTGGACAAGCGAGAATTATACGGAAAAGTTATCAAACAATGATGGAATAATTGGATGGAATCAATTATTTGCCGATTTGAAGAGCACAATATAATCGTCAGATTTTAATGCATCGAGCAGGGTTCTTCCGGTAGAATGTGCTACTCTTATAATTCTATAGTCGTTCACTTTCATGCAAACAAACCTTTTACCGTTCAAACCACTGATGCAAAATTTCCAACTTACGGTATAAAAATGTAGTTTTGCACTCACAGTTGACAAAACATGGAAAATTTAAAACCAATCATAGAAACGGCATGGGAGAACCGAGAGCTTTTGTCTCAAACACAAACCCAAAAAGCAATCAGAGAAGTCATCCGTTGCTTGGACGAAGGCAAACTCAGAGTGGCCGAACCGGCACAAAGCGGATGGTTCATCAACGAATGGGTAAAAAAAGCAGTCGTGATGTACTTTCCAATTCAACAAATGGAGACCCAACAAGTCGGGATTTTTGAATTTCACGACAAAATTCCGCTCAAAAAAAATTACGCAGAAAAGGGCGTCAGGGTTGTGCCACACGCCATTGCTCGTTTTGGTTCCTTTGTGGCAAAAGGAGTCATCATGATGCCTTCGTATATCAACATCGGTGCATATGTAGATGAAGGAAGTATGGTCGATACTTGGGCCACAGTGGGCAGCTGCGCACAGATTGGAAAAAATGTACACCTGAGTGGTGGCGTGGGCATCGGCGGCGTACTCGAACCTCTACAGGCGGCTCCCGTCATCATAGAAGACAACGCCTTTATCGGTTCGCGCAGCATAGTAGTTGAAGGAGTGAAGGTTGGCAAAGAAGCGGTATTGGGTGCCAATGTGGTACTGACTGCATCTACCAAAATCATTGATGTCACAGGCAGCAGTCCGGTGGAACTCAAAGGAGAAGTACCCCCTCGCTCTGTGGTCATTCCCGGAAGTTATACAAAAAAATTCCCTGCCGGCGAATTCAGCGTGAGCTGTGCCTTGATCATCGGCCAACGAAAAGAAAGTACCGACAAAAAAACCTCATTGAACGATGCGCTCAGAGAGCATAGCGTAGCCGTATGATGTATGAATAATTACAGTTCTTCCATAAAACTAATTGCCAAACGACTACTGCTGGTTTTTGCTTTGTATCAAATCAGCAGATTGCTTTTCTATTTCTGGAACGCATCGACTTTTGACGGAGTTGGTTGGCGCGAATTCATCGGTGGAATGCGTTTCGACCTTTCAGCAATTTTTTACATCAACTCGGTTTTCATATTGGCACACATAGTGCCTGGAACATTCAAATACAACAAACTCTATCAAAAAATTCTGAAAATTGCCCTTTATGTTGTGAACCTGGCTTTCATTGCCGTAAATTTTGTGGATGTACAGTATTACAACTTCACCTCCAGAAGAAGTACTTTTGCCTTGATTACCGCTTCGGGCATGGAGGAGGATGTGCTCAGACTGATTCCTGCTTTTGCCAAAGACTATTGGGTACTGTTTGTCGGATTTTTTATTCTTGCCTTTGTCTTTTGGAAAATCCTGCCTGACTTACAAACCAAGACAAGTCTTAAACCCGATTACAAAAACCTACTTCCTTGGTTGATTTTCCTGATATCTATTCCACTGATTATTCTGATTGGCAGAGGTGGTCTGCAAAGGGTACCGCTCAAAATCGCACATGCGGTGCAGTACACCGAAAATCCAGTCAATACGGCTCTCGTATTGAATACCCCTTTTTCAATCCTGAAAACCATTTCGAAAAACGACAACCTGAAAACCCTCAATTATTTCACCAACGAAGAGGTTTCAAAAATCTATCAACCATTGATTAAACTAAGAAATGAGGGTGGATTTGAAAATAGAAATGTGGTACTCATCATCATTGAAAGCATGGGAGAAGAAAATCTATTTCTGGAGTTCGAAGGTAGAAAACTCACTCCCTTCCTCGATTCTTTGACCCAAAACAGTTTGTATTTTTCGAGGGCATACGCAAATGGGCGCAAGTCGATTGATGCAGTACCCTCAACCATCACTTCCATTCCGTACCTGATGGAGATTTCCTACATTTCATCTCCTTATTTCTTCAATGACATCGACGGGCTGAGTAAAATTCTGAAACAAAAAGATTACCACACTTCTTTCTTTCACGGTTCGTTCAACGGCAGTCAGAATTTTGATGAATTTGCGCAAATTGCCGGCATAGACGATTATTACGGAAAAGACCAATATGACGGTGCAGAAGCCCAAGACGGTTATTGGGGTATTTTTGATGAAGATTTTCTTCAATTCACCAATCGCAAGTTAGCCACTTTTGAATCTCCTTTTTTTGCTACTATTTTCACAATTTCATCGCATATGCCCTACACCATCCCCGAAAAATACAAAGGGAAATTCCCAAAAGGCAACCGCATTATGCATGAATCCATCTCCTATACGGATTATTCTCTGAGAAAATTTTTTGAATCCGCACAAAATGAAAACTGGTACCAAAACACGGTCTTCGTCATTACCGCCGACCACACTTCGGGCGATGACAAAACTGACCCATACTACATCAGTGCCATGGGAAATTATAAAATCCCCATCATGATTTTTGACCCTGCTCGTCCGGAAATCAACGGTGAAAACAGAAAACTGTTGCAGCAAATCGACATCATGCCAGAAGTACTCGATTATCTGAATTATTCAGGAAATATTTTTAGCTTTGGAAATCCACCAGAAAAGACGAAAGGCAGAATGGTAGCAGATTTTAACGAAGGGCTTTACCATTTCATTATTGACAATTACTATGTTTGTTTTGATGGTGTATCGATGGTGAAAGTTTGTGACATATTAAAAGACCCATTGCTGAAAAACGGATTGAATGAATATCCGGAGGATTTATTGACCAAAACACGGGCATACATACAACAATACAACAATCGGATTATTAAAAACCAAACAACACTGCAATACATTGAAGAAAGCCCTAATTATACAAAATAAATTCATTGGGGATGTGCTCGCTTCCTCGTTGATTGCCGAAAATCTGAAACAGATTTATCCGGACATCAGGGTAGATTTTTTTTGCTACAAACCTGCATTGTCTGTCCTCCTAAACAATCCATTCGTAGACCGGGTCATTGATTTTAAATACAAGGAATTAAAAAAAATTTCTGTACTCAATCGATATGCAAATCTCATCCGAGAGGAAAACTACGACATTGTGATTGACCCTTATGCCAAACTTCAAAGCCGGTTCATTACGCTCAAATCCGGTGCACCCTGCAGGATCAGTTATGACAAACCCTTTTTCAAATACATATACACCGATCGGGTAGAAAAAGCAAAAGTCTCTAGTTCTGAAGCCAATTGTACCGCCATCGACAACAGAGTAGCGCTGGTCCTTCCGCTCGTTAAGGAAAAATTCAAGCTGAAACTTGATATGAAAATCTACCTGAGCCCTCAAGAAAAAGAAGAAGGACGAAGAATGCTGGAAGAAGGCGGCCTCGATTTTAACAGAAAAACGCTAATGATTGGAATCATGGGAAGCAGTGAAGAAAAGTCCTGGCCCATCGAATACATGGCGCAACTGATTGCACACATTCATAAATACTACAATTTTAATTTATTATTTAATTACACTCCCGACCAGAAAGAAGTCGTAAACAAAATCATGGCATATCAAGAATCTGACGAAAAGATTTATACCCACATCATTGGCAACAATGTACGAGATTTTTTGAAAATACTCTGCCATTGCGATGCATTTATCGGCAATGAAGGAGGTGCGGTCAATATGTCTAAAGCATTGAATCTACCCACTTTCAGTATTTATTCACCACACAAATTTCCTGTGGACTGGGGTTGCTACGAAGACGACCACACACACATGAGCGTACACCTACAAGACCTTGACAAAAGACTAATCAATAATCACAACGACAAACAACTGTTGAGGATGACTCCGAAAATCTACAAAAAACTGAATCTACCGTATGTCCGTACTGAAGCCGACAAATTTCTACAGAAAAATTTCGACAAAGTTGATTTGCCAAAAGAGCTGGTTCCCGAGCTGCCCAAAATTTCGGCACTGTTGATAACCTACAACGAGGAGAGAAACATTCAAAAATTCTTAAACGAAGCTTGGTATGCAGATGAAATCATTATTGTGGATTCCGAAAGCACCGACCGAACTGCTGAAATTGCAAAAGAGCATCCCAAGGTGAAATTCATTGTCAGACCGTTTGACAATTTCACCGACCAGAAAAACTTTGCCATCGATCAGGCAAAAAATGAATGGGTGACTTTCTTTGACGCTGACGAAAGGGTTCCCAAAGCATTGGTTTATGAAATGATTTCAGAAGTGGAAAAGGAAGATGCGGACGCTTTCTTTGTGTACCGCAGGTTTTATTTTATGAACAAATACATTAAACATTCCGGCTGGCAAAACGATAAAGTCATCAGGCTGTTTAAAAAATCAAAAAACAGATACGGCAGCGGCAGGTTGGTTCACGAACTCATCGACAGCAAAGGAAAAACCAAGTACCTGAGAAATAAACTCGACCATTATTCTTACTTTTCTGTAGAAGAATACGACAAGAAACTCACACAATATTCCATGTTGAGGGCCAAGGAACTGTTCATCAAAAAGCTGAGACCCAGTGCCTTCCATTTCTGGGTAAAACCATGGTACCGTTTCATGCACCATTATGTGATTCGGCTTGGAATTCTCGATGGAGGCGAAGGCTACATCATCTCAAAACTCCATGCCCACTCGGTGTTCAAAAGGTATTTATTTTTGTCAAAGATGTGGGAAAATGAGGACGAAAAGAAATTGAAACATAAAAAATAATTACATTTAACAGATAAACAGAAATCAACTATGAAAGCATTCGTTTTTCCGGGTCAGGGAGCACAATTCACAGGGATGGGAAAAAACCTGTACGACCATTCAACCATTGCCAGAGAGATGTTTGAACAGGCCAATCAAATTCTCGGTTTTGATATTTCTAAAATCATGTTCGAAGGAAGTGCTGAAGAACAAAAACAGACAAAAGTTACCCAACCTGCAGTTTTTCTGCACTCTGTAATTCTTGCAAAAACACTCGAAAATTTCACCCCCGACAAGGTGGCAGGTCATTCGCTCGGTGAATTCTCGGCTTTGGTCGCTGCAGGTGCAGTGTCTTTTGAATCGGGTCTCGACTTGGTTCACAAAAGAGCGATGGCTATGCAGCGGGCTTGCGAACTCCAACCTTCTACCATGGCTGCCATACTCGGATTGGAGGATGAAATCGTTGAAAAAATATGTGCTGAAACCGATGGTATCGTCGTGCCAGCCAATTACAACTGCCCGGGGCAACTCGTGATTTCTGGCGAAACCCATGCTGTGGAAGCTGCTTGTGAAAAAATGAAAGAAGCAGGTGCCAGAAGAGCTTTGATACTCTCTGTTGGCGGTGCTTTTCACTCGCCACTGATGAAACCGGCTGAAGAAGAGCTCGCTGAAGCCATTCATCAGACCGATTTCAAGAAACCGGTCTGTCCGGTGTACCAGAATGTGAGTGCAACGGCCGAAACCAACCCTGACGAAATCAAAAAAAACCTAATCACCCAACTGACTTCTTCGGTGAAATGGACCCAGTCTGTGCGAAATATGATCAAAGAGGGTGCGGTTGAATTCATTGAAGTCGGACCGGGCAATACACTTCAGGGATTGGTCAGAAAAATAGACCCCGGTGTTTCTACTTCCACCGCTGCATCCAGTTAAACTCATTGTTTTGAATTCCTTCAGTGCCAACGGAAAATTGCTGATATCGGGCGAGTATGCCGTACGGAATGGTTCGCTGGCATTGGCAGTGCCTTGTCGTTTCGGACAGACTTTGCGGGTCACTCAAGGCGATATTTCCCAACATCCTGAATTGTTTTGGGAGGCATTTTTGTCGAATGGAAGTTTGTGGTTTTCTGCAAAAATTGATTTGAAAAATCTTTGGCTGAATGCGGCAACCGATTCAAAACCCGCCAAAAAACTAATTGAAATTCTGGGTTTCATCGAAAAATTAAATCCCGGATTCTTTGCCCGGCAACATAGGAATCTACATTGTCAAACCCATTTGGAGTTCCCTTTGGACTGGGGATTGGGAAGCAGCTCAAGCCTTGTCAGTATGCTGGCGCAATTTTCAGGTACCGATGCCTTTGAACTGAACAAGTTGAGTTTTGGTAGCAGTGGTTATGACATTGCCTGCGCAAGCGTTCATTCACCAATTTTGTATCAACTCAAAAACGGCAAACCCGAGATCGAAATGGTTGATTTTGACCCGGTTTTCAAAAAAGATTTGTTTTTTGTACACCTCAACCGAAAACAAGATACCCAAATCAGTATTTCAGAGAATTACAAAAACTTCAAACCAACCAAAGAATGGCTGAGCGGGATTTCAGACATTTCACACAATATGCTGAAAACCAGACGGCTCGATGAATTCGAACAACTGATGAACCTGCATGAGGAAATGATTTCTTCGGTCTTAGGTATGGAAAAAGTAGCTGATTTGTATTTTCCTGATTATCGGGGCAGTGTAAAAAGTCTGGGTGCTTGGGGTGGGGATTTCGTGCTAATCACTGCCCGCGATGGTTTCAGGGAATATTTCATCGACAAAGGTTTTTCCACTGTCTTGTCTTTTGATGAGATGGTGTTGAATCGTTAATGGATTCATACTCACAATCATCCCAACAAATTTTTCAGTGCAGCATCCAGATTGTCAAATTTAAATCTAAATCCACTTTCCTTAATTTTCTTATTAGAAACTGCGCTCCCCTCCAACATGATGGACGAAGTTTCCCCGAACATCATTCTGAGAACAAAGCCCGGGACATTCGGCAAAATAACTTTGGTGCCCACGGCCTTGGCAAGTGATTTTGTAAATGTTTTGCTGTTGACAATCTCGGTGGCCGCAGCATTAAATGCACCCGACAAATCCGGACTTTCTAACAATCGGACATAAATCTCAATCAAATCGTCAATATGTATCCATGGTACGATTTGATGGCCACTGCCCAAAGGCGAAACCAAACCGAGTTTAGCCAACGGCATCAGTTTTTTGAGCATCCCACCTTTGGGTGAAAGCACCACTGCAGTTCTGACACAGCACACCCGGCTGCTCATGTTTGTGAATGTTTGGGCTGCAGCTTCCCAATCGGCACATAGTTGCCCCAAAAAATCATTGGAAGCCGGGTCTTCTTCTACAAACAAATGCGAACGGGTTTCTGTGCCATAATAATTGACTCCCGAGGCAGAAATGAAACTGCTGAGTCTTATTCCTGCTTTTTGTACGCCATTGTACAGTAATTCTGCTGATTTGACACGGCTTTCGTAGATTTTATTTTTGTTGGCTTTTGTCCAGCGTTTAGAAATGGGAGCTCCTGCCAGATGGACGATAGCGTCCAAGCCCTCAAAGACACTTGAGTCGATTTCTTCTTTTGCGGGATTCCAATAGTACTTTCCAATATTTTTTTGGGTGGTCAGTATTCTTACTTCATGATGGAGTGCGGTCAATCGGTTAGAAAGACTGTTTGCCACCAATCCACTTCCACCGGTAATCAGGACTGTTTTCATCTTTTTGTTTATTCGGGTTGAGTGTTATTTAATTTTTGAACGGTCAATTACAAAAAAACACCCAATTCATAAATTATGATTAATTTCGTAATGACAAATGTACATCAAATGGATTTGGAGGATGAATTGATTTTTCCAAAACTCGAAAAATCTAAGGGTACCAAGAAAAAGGAAAAGATATTTGAAATTATTTTTGAAGCAGATACCTTTTACGGAAAATTGTTTGATGTAGTTCTGCTGATTACGATTCTTATCAGTGTGATGCTGGTGATGCTGGAATCGGTTCCTACTTTCAACGCAAAATACCATCATGTACTCGTCATTTTTGAGTGGATAATCACCATATTATTCACGGTTGAGTATGCGCTCAGACTTTACTGTGTGAGAAGGCCTTGGAGGTATTTTTTCAGTTTTTACGGTATCATTGATTTGCTGAGCATATTGCCGACCTATTTGGGAATTCTTTATCCATCCACCAAATATTTGTCGAGCATACGGATACTCAGGCTATTCAGAATTTTCAGAATTTTCAGACTGACCAAATTTCTCCGGGGTGGCAACATTTTGATTGGTGCGCTCAAGCGGACTCAGGCTCAGATTGTTGTGTTTCTATCGTTTGTGCTTTTGGTAGGAGTTGTACTCGGTTCCTTTATGTATATTCTTGAAGTTGACGCACCGCAATCGAGCATTACCACCGTTCCGACTGGAATTTATTGGGCATTGGTCACATTGACCACCATCGGCTACGGAGACATTACGCCGGTCACTTCTTCGGGTAGGTTTTTGGCATCGATTGTAATGGTATTGGGTTATGGTGTTATTGCTGTACCGGGCATATTGGCGGTTGGAGCCTTCAAAGAAATCAAAATGTCTCAAATCAAAAAAAACACTCAGGTTTGTCAGCACTGCCATGATTCCAACCACATGGACGGTTCCAATTTCTGCAAAACTTGTGGTTATCCTTTGCACAGGGATATAGAGAAGCCACATTGACATTTGGGTTTCAATCCATTTCCTTCAGTGCTTGGAGCATGTCCCTGAATTTGGCAGCTTCAATAAAATCAAGATTTTGGGCTGCTTTCTCCATTTTTTTCTGAAGTTCGACCAACTTTTTCTCTTTGTTTGTTCCACTCAATTTTCCGATTTCTTCTCTTTCTTCTGCCGCAAGGTTATATATCGTTTTTCTTTCGTACGGATTCAATTCAAATTGCTCTGCTTTTGTATTGATGACCGTAATTTTCTTTTTGAGCGGCTGTGGGGTTTTGTTATGCTCTCTATTGTAGCGCATCTGTAGTCTTCTTCTTCTCTCTGTTTCGTCAATTGTTTTTTGCATGGAATCTGTGACTTTGTCAGCATACATAATGACTTTCCCTTTGACATTTCTCGCTGCTCTACCAGCGGTTTGGGTCAGTGAGCGGTGATTTCTGAGAAAGCCTTCTTTGTCTGCGTCCAGAATGGCCACCAACGAAACCTCGGGCAAATCCAATCCTTCTCTCAGCAGATTGACCCCCACCAGCACATCAAAAATACCCGTTCTCAAATCCTGCATGATTTTCACTCGCTCCAGCGTATCCACATCCGAATGTATGTAACGGGTACGCACACCGAAGCGGACCAAATATTTGGTCAGTTCTTCGGCCATCCGTTTGGTGAGTGTTGTCACCAGTGTCCTTTCGTCTTCTTCGGCTCTTCTTTGGATTTCATCCATCAAATCGTCCATTTGATTCAATGATGGCCTGACTTCAATCACCGGGTCGAGAAGACCTGTGGGGCGGATGATTTGTTCTACCACAACTCCTTCTGACTTTTGTAATTCATATTCGGCAGGTGTGGCAGAAACATAAATCACTTGATTCTGCATGGCTTCAAACTCTTCAAACATCAATGGGCGGTTGTCCAATGCAGAGGGCAGGCGAAAGCCGTATTCCACCAGATTTTCTTTACGGCTTCTGTCGCCACCATACATGGCTCGTACCTGTGGCAGGGTGACATGCGATTCATCAATGACCATCAGAAAATCTTCAGGAAAATAATCGAGCAGACAGAAAGGTCTGGTTCCTGGCAATCTGCCGTCCAAGTAGCGGGAGTAATTTTCAATCCCAGAACAATAGCCGAGTTCCTTCATCATTTCCAAGTCAAATTCTGTTCTTTCTTTCAATCGCTTTGCTTCTAAGTTTTTTCCGATTTCCTGAAAATACACTGTTTGCTTTCCCAAATCAATCTGAATATTTTTAATCGCTTGTTGCAAGGTTTCGGGTGAAGTGACAAATAGGTTGGCAGGGTAGATGTTGATTCGTTCCAGTGAACTGATTTTGCTGCCTGTAGTAGGGTCAGTTATTTCGATTTCATCAATTGTATCACCAAAAAAAGTTATCCTGACCGACTGATCGGAATAGGCGGGAAAAATCTCTGTCACATCTCCCCTGACCCTAAAAGAACCTCTTCCGAAGTCCGTTTCTGAACGGGAATAAAGCGAAGCTACAAGTTGTTGCAAGAACTGGGTTCGGCTGATGTTCTGTCCGGTTTCCACCAGAATGATGTTTTTATGAAATTCTGTTGGATTTCCAATGCCATACAAACAAGAAACCGAGGCGACTACAAGCACATCTCTCCTGCCCGACAACAAAGATGAAGTTGTACTCAATCTCAATTTTTCGATTTCTTCATTGATGGATAAATCTTTTTCTATGTACAGTCCACTGGACGGCACATAGGCCTCCGGTTGATAGTAATCGTAATATGAAACGAAATATTCCACTGCACTTTCGGGAAAGAACTCTCTGAATTCCATATACAACTGGGCGGCCAGGGTTTTGTTGTGTGCCAGCACCAGGGTGGGTCTTTGCACCCTTTCCACCACATTTGCAATGGTAAAGGTCTTTCCTGAGCCGGTTACTCCCAACAGCGTTTGGTACTTTTCGTTGTTGAGAATGCCGTCAGTAAGCGATTGAATCGCTTGGGGCTGGTCGCCGGTGGGTTGGTAATCCGATTGAATTTTAAATTGCATAGTGCTGTTGAAAGTAATGACAAAGTTACCACTTTTGTATTCTATCGCAACTTGCACGACTTTGAGTTTGCATTTAAATCAATCCAAAATCATGATTCTGCTTCCTCTGTTCTTTTTATTTCCACCGAATTTGTCCAGTTTGAAACCGAGTGAGAACATCACATAACGGGTCAGCACATCGTCCTGAATATCAGAAATCAATGTTTCTGAAATGTTTCTGCTCACCCCGGTATTCTGTGCGAGCACATCATAAACTTTGACTTTGAAGGTCAGCTGGTCTTTCCAGAAATTATATGCAAGACTGGTATTCCACAGAAAGAAATCCTTTTTGAAACCGGCTGAAACATTGGAATTATAGGTGTAACTGAAATCGTTACCGAATACAAATTTCTTTGGCCAATAATTGGTGGTAGCCAATTTGAACATATGAGCGATGTTGTTGCTTTTATCGATGCTATAATTTTTGTATTGTGTAAATCCATAATTAAGGGTGTAACTGGGGTTGAAAATCAGAACATCTGCAAGTTCCCAATTGAAATTGATTCTCGGTCTCAGGCTGTAGGAACGGGCATCGTACTTGACTGTGTTGATGTATCCTTGACGGAAATTATGCACTCCGCTCAAACCCATTCCCAATCTGAATTTGCTCTTGCCGCTTTTGAACGATTTGTTGACATTGGCACCCGCCCAAAAGTTATAATTGTCATTGATGTTGACATAAGTGGTAGTGCTCTTGAAGTTCTCGTCAACCGTTTTGTAATTGACAATGTTTCTTTCGTTGTACCGTCCGCCCAAATAGATATTGTATCCGGTTCTGTTTTGAAAATTAAAATTGTTCATTCCCAAGTAAATTGTGTGTCCCTTGTTGGCTTTCAAATCGGGATTTCCGACAATGGTGTTGAGCGGATTCGACAGGTTCTCGATGGGGAGCAACTGGGCCGAAGTGCCGTAGTTTTCTTCCAATGAATAATTAAAATAAATCGATGCGCTCTTGCTAAACCGGTAATTACCACTGATTCTCAATGAAGGCAATACATCGTTGAGTTTCAACTCATACCGTTCGTCCATATATATGCCACGATTGTTTTGGTTCAAAAACCGCACACCTGTACTCAGATTAAAATAAAATTTCTTTTTTTGTAATTTAAGAGAAACAAAGGGGTTCAAATTATAAAAATCAGAGGATAAATCGGACGAGAGCAAATTGTTCAGGATGGAATATTCTCCTGTATTTTCATTAAAATCATAAGTATTTTGGAAACTTTCTTCGTTTTTAATTTCATAAACCGAACCTATTCCCAGACGAAGTGAGTCAGTTACGGGCAATGAAAACTCAAAGTCAAAATTATAACTGTCCGATTTTTCATTTTGGTTGCTGAATTGATTTCTCAGGTCATCCGGGTCATCTGTCTGATAAAAATAAGTTTTTGAAATATTAAACTCTCGGTTGGTTTTTCTGTTGTTGGAGTTCGAGAATCCGACACTCAGCTGAAATTTGTTTCTAAATGCTTTAAAATATTCCAAACTGTTTGAAAACAATTGGCTGAGGGTTTCTGTATTTGTCTCACCGTTGGTTTCATTGAGCCATTCACCCGATTCATTTACGGTATGTTTCTCAAAGTTCGAAGATGAAACGATTTTGTTGGAGCTGTATTTGGGTTCAAACCAAAGGGTAGATGTAGAATCAATCTTGAACTCAAAACTTGTACTCAAATTATTGGAGAAACTCCGGTTTCTCATGTTCGTACGAGATTCGGTAGTATAAATATTATCGGGCAACAAATTTTGTTGACGGCTGTAGTTGTTGTTTCTGGTGTCGGTTTGTGTATAGAAATAATTCCCATTGACTTCCAGGTTTTCTCCAAATGTATCTGAATAGCTGATTCCGCCCAAGGCCGATTCTGTTATGCCTTTGTCGGCGCCGAAACGCATTCCGTTGATCGAAAAACTTCCACCGTCGTTGACCCATAGTGAGGAGCTGCGCATGCTTCCCATATTGTCAAAAATTTCGTTCATTGAAAATCCAACAGAATTAATGTTGTTGGCAGAACCCAATATGCTGACCCGTGAATCTCCTTTGAAATAATTGAGCAGCAAACTCGATTCATAGCGATCTTCGGTCCCGTAACCTGCCATTGCTTTCAACATGATTCCCTTGTTTTTGTCTTCGTCAATGGTAAGATTGATGGTGGAATTGCTCGAACTTCCCTTTTCGCCTGACAATTCTTCTTTTTTGGTTTTGGTATCGGTCACTTGAACCTTGTTGATGATTTCGGCCGGCAAATTTTCCAAAGCAATCTTCCCGTCTTTGTCAAAGAAGGGTTTTCCATTGACCAAAATTTGGTTCACTTCTTTTCCGTTCACAGTAATTTTTCCGTTCTCATCAATGTCCACGCCTGGCAATTGCCGCAGCAGGCTCTCTACATTGGCATCGGGCCTGACTTTGAATGAAGAAGCATTGAATTCCAAAGTATCATTTTTGATTCGGATGGGTGCGGAGGCAGTGATGATTGCACCGTCCAAATCAATTTTGTTGGTGAGTTTAATGTTGCCCAAATCGGTGTCATTGTTCAATGATTCCATTTCTAATTCATAATCACCAAACATTTCATCGGAGACAGTAAATACGACGGCTTGATCAATTTTCTTTACTTCGAGGCTGAATTTACCATCGGTGTCGGTCAGAGTGTATTCAATCAGCGTGGAATCTTTCTTGGTGGACAAATAGACCGTAGCAGCTTCCACTGGCAATTCGGTCACTTCATCTGTGGCCACACCAAAAATACGGACTGTGTTTTGTGCGTGTACAGATGCCGAAATCATAAAAAATAAGGCAATAAAAAAAGGAAGTTTGTGAGGGGAAGTCATAGTAAAATTTTTGACTCTTAGTGTTCTGTTAATTAAATCCGGGTTACTTCTTAGCAATTTTGATACCGTTTATTGAATCCGGCCCGTATTTCCGGATTTGAATTGAGTCATCACAAATTTCCGATAAACGACTACCACTTTTAGTCTTATGGAATTTAAGATAAAAAAAACAGCGTTAGCTTTGGGTAACGCTGCTTTTATGATGACTATCAATCAGGATTATTCTATGGTGAAATTGTCAAAATGCAAATCGTAATTTGCGTTTTTACCAATTTTTAGTGCAAACAGATTTCCCGAAGTGTTACTGATATTCAAATCGTTGATTCCCGACAAATCCAGCGTAATTTGTATCCATTCTCCACCGGTATTGATGGTTCCGGTATATTGATTGTTTCCAGCCTGCTGTATTACAGAACTTGTAGAAATCGTACCAAGGTTGAATTTGTAATAGGTCGTGTCATCCACATACAGATTCAGTGATACCGATTTATCGGAGCTTCCTTTCATAAAGAAGGTTACTTTTGAATATGAAGTGGGTAGGCCCGAGGTTGCCAATGAAGTAAATACATAATCGTTATTGTTGGTGGTATCAGGCTCTGTGGATATTTTGAGCGATGCACTGCCGTCCATACCTGTTCCGCTACTTTGGGTTGCATAATCTTTGATTCCGAAGCTGTTCAGGCCGCCGATGAAAGCACCCCAATCTTCAAAATCATGTCCTGCAAACAAAGGAGTGGCATCACCAGAGGGTGGTTCCGGGTCACCCCCGCCTCCGCTTTCACAGTCGGGGTCATCATTGTCGAAAATTTGTATGTCGTCAATCTGCATGGTGGTAGTGATTCCGCTGGCACTTCCTTCGTATGCGAAAACAATCACGCCGTTGCCGGAAAGCGAACTCAGGTCATAAGTCCCCGACTCCACAAAATCATCTCCATATCCCGAAGTATTTCCGGTAGAGATATTGAATGAAGAAGTGATGTTGACCAAGGTGGCGTTGTTGATGTTACCTCCCGGGGCATAGTTGGTGGAATAGTAAACTTTCAGTGGGTCGCCGTTGTTGTATCCGTCTTTTGTTTTGAAGGAGAATTCGTCTGCATTCGAAAAATCAACCGGAAGTACGAAGTAAGAGACTACTGCACCTGAACCGTTGAAGGCACTTACCTGAATGTATTTGTTTCCTCCAAATTCGGTAACTCTCCATTTTCTCCCTCCCTGAATGGACAGATTTTCGTAATTCGGGAAGTTTTCAACATCCTCTGCAAATGACTCAAAGTTCTCGTTCAGGCAAGCCATAAATTCGTAATCCCCGGGGTCTCCACCTCCGTCGCCGAATCTTGGTTGATCGAATTGTACATCATTGGTATCTCTGATGTATAACTGATATTCGCTTGGTGAAATGGTTCCGTTTTGATTTTGGTCATAACCACTTACTACCACAGTTATGCTACCGCTTCCTTCAGGCAAGAGCTCGCCTGCAAAAGTCGCATAAGGGCTGTTTCTGAGTACAATAGATTTACCGTCTTCGTCGATTAATTTTCTATTAACGGTTTGCATTCCGACAATGTCCGCATAGGTATTTCCCAGTTCGGAATCATCAAACTGAATGTTATGAATCACTGCCAGGGTATTGAAAACACCTGAGTTCAACAATTCTTGTACACCATTGAATTCAACCGGTGTAGCGTATTCGATTGGGTCACAGGATTTTTTGACATGTCCGTCAATTTTGATTTCAGCCATCCGTCCCACGCGGGTATTATTGTCAAACAAGTCTCCGATTTTCAGCATTCCTCTGTCGTATCCGACATGCAATCCTTTCAGGTTCACTTTGATTTTGGATCCGAGTGGAAAATTATTAAATAAGTTGGGTCTGTCCATTTCCACTTGTAAACCTCTGCTGGGGTTAGTCAAGCTGTTTTGTATAGAAACGGTCTTAAAGAAATTTCCAGTGCTGTCGCTTGAAACGACAAAGCCTTCAATGATGATTTCTTCGTCAAACCCGATGATTTCACCGGCGTTGTCCACCATGGCAAAGAGTTCTTCCAAGCTGAGATTGGCTTCCCAGTCATCGGCACAATCAGCCACCGGAGGCAGGGACCAGTCGTCGTCTTTCACGCAGGAGTTGATGGTCAGAAGACCTAAGACCGCGATTAAAGCAAATTTAATTTTTTTGATTGTATTCATTTTAGTTCAAATTATTCGTTTGTATTCATTAAAATCTAAAGAAAGCGTTGATGAAATATGATCTTCCTCTGTCATACCATAGTTTGGGTCCGAATATCTTGGCATAAGAGGGATTGTCTGCCAATACCTGCAAACTTCCCACACGGATTTGTTCGAAACCTCCAGTAACATAATCTCTGTTGTTCAGGACATTGTTTACACTTGCGCTGATGCCTGCAAAATATCTACCGATTCTGAAAGTTTTGCCTACATTCACATTTAGCATGAATTCGTCAGAGAATTTTTCTTGGGTCAAGAATGATTCAGCAAATCCTTCCGGGAAATCCTGTGGTGTTGAGTTTCCCCAAACCGCTGGCGTTCTTCTGAAAGGCGCTGGGTCGAGATAGTTGGCTGCCAGATAATTGGCCGTGGCACCGATCCACCAGAATTTGGGTGATCGATATTGAAGCCCTAATGAGTATCCCTGTTGGGGTCCGTTGGCCACTCTGTAATTTTTTAGGTAAGTGGTCTGTGGTGCAGTAGCTCCAACAGTAGAGATTTCGAGATCAATGTCGTTGAGATTACGGCTGTCAGAGAATCTCTGATGGCTGGGATTGTTAGCATATGTGTATTGTCCGACCGAAGCCACTGCGCTCAGCGTAATTGTTGAGGTCAACTGAGCTTCCAGTGCCAATTCACCGCCTATAAATTGTTTATCGATATTGTATGTATAATCTGCTGCGAAAAGGTTGCTTGAACCTCCACCTTCGTCTATATAGCCAAAATTCTTTTCGTATTCGTCAAAAAATTTGGTATAAAAGCCGCTCAGGCGGCCTTTGACTCTCGGTGCTCTTATTATGTAGCTCAAATCCGAAGAAAACACCTGAGGACTTTTCAAATTGTGGGCACCACTGGTGAAATTATTTTCGTCAACTGTATAATCGTTTGAACGGGCATTAGGGAATATTTCATCTGTTGTTGGTGCGTAGTTCATGTACATGGTATTTAGCTGTAGGAAGTTTCGTCCGTCCAGTTTGTACAATACTTGGGCTTTTCCGCCAAAATTCCAGAAATCGTAGGTTTTGCTTTTCCCTTTTGAATTGTCCATGTATTGTTCGTGTCTATAATTGCCAAATCTGTAAACGCTGGTATAAGAGGCTTTAGCGCCAATGGTAAAATCGAATTTACCGGCTGCAATTTCAAACTGTGTAAACAGATTGCTATGTTGATGACGCATTTCATAATCGTACTGGTATTTGTCTCCTTCGCCCACTTCTCTACCGGCTTCCTCATCGGTGTTGTAGGATACATTTTCAAAGTCATCATAGTTCACAAAATGATGCCCACCCAGCAAATCAATTACCTCTCTGTACAGGTGAGAGTTGGTGTTCTGATAGGTAAGACCAATGGTGTATTTGATGTTGTCAGTCAGTTCTGATTTAAAAATGGAAGTGGCCGTCCATACTTTGTCCTCGGTTACATCCCCTGCCAGCACATAAGCTGCGCCACCATCTCCCCTGTTATAGTTCTGGTTGTAGATGTCACTCCAATCAATCTGAGAAAATGTCTGGTCGTTTCTCCATCTGTAATATACCCAATCCATCAATTCAGGAGTGGTATTATCGAGCGATTCGTAATAGCTTGGTAGATTTCGATAGTAGGTTGGGGAAGGGTTATTTGTGTTGTTCCAGTCGAGACGGCTTCTGCTGTCTTTTCCGAACTGATATCCCAAAGTGGTGGTCAGTTTACTTTTATTGTTGATGGTCCAATAGTGGGTCAATAAACCAATGGGTTCGTGAAATTTTCTGATTCTTTCGCTTCGCTTTTCACCATCCTGCCACCCCCAGTATGCGTTGTAATCCTTACCCATCAGGTCATAAATTTCTTGGGTATTCGGGCTGTTGGTGGATCTTCTGGTAGGTGAGCCAAAGCCGGTCAGTGTAAGGGTGTGGTGGTTATTGATTTTCTTTTCAATACCCAAATAATAAGCCCAAGAATCATAGAAAGTACCTTCAATCACACCTTCTTCTGCCCATCTTCTGGCAAATGAACCCATGATTGCCCAGCCATTTTTCATCATACCGGTGTTGTAAGTTGCCAATACTCTTTGGTTATATGAGCGATTGGTAAAAGAATAAGCCAAGCTTGCTCCCTTTCTCATCAAGGATGGACGGGTATCAATATAAGTGGTACCTCCCACGCTTCCGAATGCAAATTCAGAAGGATTGATGCCCGATGTCTGTTCATAAGGTCTTCTTGTTACATCATTCAATCCGCCCCAATTGCCATAATTTACACGGTTGTTGTATATTTTGTTCATTCTGACACCATTAAAAAACACATCGTTGTATCTGTTGTCATATCCCCTCACTTTGAACCAATATGCGCCAAGTTCAAAAGCAGCGGTTCTGTCAAAAACATCCCGAGAAGACTGAAGCAAACCCGCAGAAGATTGTGAAGAAGTTTCGTCTGCATCCAGCTCGTCTTCGGTAAGTGTAATAACTCCCATCGCATCACTGGCAGGGTTAAAAGTAACATACAAATCACCCAAATCAACGATTCTCTCACCGCTGGTTCGTACTGTTCGTTCTATGCCTTGATAGCCTACACCTGAAATCCTTATTGTGTAGGTACCTTCCGGAACATCTACGAACTGGAAATAACCAATCCTGTCCGTCTGAACTTCCTCTCCGGTTTCAACCATCAATACATTTAGATTATAAATTTCTTTTTCAGTTGAACTGTCTTTGACAATTCCTGAAATTTTGGTCTGCCCCATCAAACCGATTACAGTAAGCATAAAGAGGGACATTGTTAACAATAATTTATTCATTTAAAGAATTTTTATCTTTACTTTGCAATCTCAATTTTCGTATCAGCGGCAAATTTAATAAATTGTTATGTGTAAATTTAATAATTCCAAACGAATCACTCTTATTGCACTGTTTTTCTTATCAACAATTGTTTTTTCACAACAAAAGTACCAGTCTGCAACAATCGCTTTTTATAATGTTGAAAACCTGTTTGACACCATTGTATCAGTTGGCTATATAGATGGAACAAGACAACCCGATGATCCTCAATACCACATAAGCATACCAAAATCTGATATTTCAAAATATGATACCGTCTATTACAGACAACGATATGAGTACGACAAAATCAATGGTAAAAAAATCATCAGACCTTTGATTCTACAAGAAGATGAATTCTCTCCTGGTGGGAAAAAAGAGTGGAATTCAGAAAAATATCTACGCAAATTACATCAGCTATCTAAAGTGATTTCACAAATCGGAAAAGATGAGACCGGTACACCGCCGGTCATCGTTGGGCTGAGCGAGATCGAAACCCGACAAGTAGTGGAAGATCTGGTCAATCAACCGGCGTTGAAACCATACAATTATGGAGTGGTTCATTTCAATTCAATGGACGCCAGAGGAGTGGATTTGGCATTGATATATCAGAAAAACAGGTTTCGAGTAACTCTTGAAAAACCTTATCCACTCGACCTCTATGACCTGAGTGGAAAAAAAATATATACACGAGACATACTGAGGGTAACCGGCATTATGGACGGTGAAGAAATCACCTTTCTGGTCAACCACTGGCCTTCCCGCTCGGGCGGCGAAAAGAGAAGTCAGCACAACCGGATGAAAGCGGCTCAAAAAGTAAAAGCCATATTTGATGAAATCAGAGCAGAAAACCCCGATGCAAAAATTATTGCTATGGGAGACTTCAATGACGACCCTGTCAATGCAAGTATCAAAGAAGGCATTGGAGCCATCGGCAAAAAAGAGAAGGTCGGGAACAAGGACATCTACAATCCCATGGAAAGCATGTACAAAAAAGGACTCGGGACACTGGCTTACAGAGATTCGTGGAACCTTTTTGACCAATTCCTCATCAGCGGTTCATTGGTGGAAAACCAAAAAAAATTCAATTCGTTCAAAGTTTATAAAGTAGAAATCTTTTCGCCGCCATACTTGTACTCTCCCGAAGGTCCATACAAAGGATATCCCTACAGAATGTTTGGTGGTGATACCTATTATCCCAACGGTTACAGCGACCATTTTCCTATTTACACGATTCTGCTGAGAGCAGTCAACTGATATCGTCAGTTCATGTTATAAATCTAAAACCTAACTTTATAAAATCCGGTCACAAAAGAATTCAATCCGGTGCTTGTTCTCATTTTTCATTCACTATTTTGAAATTTGATGTCATACCTTTGCAGAATATGAGATTCCGCTTGAGGTATATATTATTTTATTTAATGGCATTTGGCGCAACAGCCGCTCATGCACAGCAAAAAACACCCAAAGTGGGTGTGGTGCTCAGTGGTGGAGGTGCAAAAGGCTATGCCCATATCGGTGCTCTCAAAGTAATTGAAGAAGCGGGTGTAAAAATCGATTATATCGGCGGGACGAGCATAGGTGCCATTGTAGGAGCGCTCTACGCTTCTGGCTATTCGCCAGACGAACTAGAAGAAATCATGTATTCGCTTGATTTGAGCAGTATGATTATGAACGAAAAATCAAGAAGAGAGCTTCCTTTTTTTGACAAAACCTACCGCGAAAAATACCTACTTGAATTACCATTTGACGATTTCAAATTAAGGTTTCCAAATGCATTGTCAAGCGGTCAAGGTACAGCCGATGAACTGACTTATCTGTTCAGACATGTGCACGACATCGAAAATTTTAATGAACTGCCTATTCCTTTTGTATGTGTTGCCACCAAACTCAGCAATGGCGAATCGGTGGTGTTTCACAGCGGTTACCTGCCCCAAGTCGTACAGGCCAGTGGTGCTTATCCCACTCTATTGGAGCCGGTCAGGATTGACAACGAACTCTATATTGACGGTGGGGTGAGAAACAATTATCCAGTGCGTGAAGTACTGGATTTAGGTGCTGATTTCATCATTGGTATAGACCTTCAAGAAGGTCTGCTCGAAGATGCAGAACTTAATTCAGCTACCAAAGTAATCGAGCAAATCATCACTTACAATATAGCCGAAAAATCGGTGGTGCAAAGCAAACTGGTTGATCTGAGTATCAAACCCGATTTGAAAGGCTTTACAGTAACGAGTTTTGATAGTAAAACAGAAATCATCAACTCAGGCGTGGAAGCTGCAGAACTCAAGCTTGACGAATTGAAAAAAATTGCGGCTGCACAAGGAAATCCCAAAATCAAACACCATTCACAAGACGAATTTGAATTTGTGCTACTCACCGATGTGAAAATCAAGGGATTGGAAACTTTCAGTCGGTCTTATGTCAAAGGAAAACTCGGCATCATACCACCGCAACTGGCATCATACAAAAACATTCGCGACGGCATCAAATCATTGTATTCTTCAGGCAACTTCAACAAGGTTTATTACCGTTTGCTCGACAACGAAGCGGGACACAAAACGCTGTCGATTTTCGTGGAAGAGAACCCCAATCGTCAGTCGATAAAATTCGGACTTCATTACGACGATTTGTTCAAAACCGGTTTGTTGCTCAACTACAGCAGCCGTCATGTGATTTTTGACAATTCTGTGTTTTCTGCTGACTTCATTTTAGGTGATTTTCCGCGTTACCAACTGAATTATTTTGTTGACAATGGTATTTATCCCAGCTTTGGATTCAATTCAAATTACAAAAGATTTGATTCAAAAATCAGTGCTTCCAATTTTGACGAAGACGCCCAAGGTGTGGCTTATAACTACAATTTCAGTGAATTTCTTAATAAATTTTACCTACAATCCACACTCTATGACAAATACGCATTGGGCGGAGGAATTGAGCATCAGTATCTGAGCGTTAAAACCGATAATCTGCCCATTAACAATCCGCTACGGGTCATCGAAAACAGTTATTTTTTAAGCCTATACGGATTTTTAAAAATTGACAATCTCGACAACCCAAATTTTCCAATGAATGGTTTGAAACTAAATGGGCTATTCAAATACATACTCAAATCTAACACCGATGATTTTGAAGAATCCCCCGTTTTTTCAGTTTCATTGGATGCCAACAAATCACTTAACAACTGGTTAGGTATCAAGGCATTCGGGAAGTTTGGCACATTTTTCAGCAGTCAACCCAAATTGGCACAAAGTTTTGCACTTGGTGGATATGTTGAACAAGAGTTCATGAATTACTCCCGCTTTTACGGTTTGCCTTTCTTCACCATTGGTGGCAACAATGTGCTGATTATTGGTGGAAGACTTCAGGCAAAGGTTTTAAAAAATCACTATTTCTCCTTTGTCTCCAACTTCGCCAACATTTCCAATCAAATTGAAGATTGGAAATTTTTGAAATACCATTACTCTGGCTTTGGGATTGGCTATGGATATGACAGCCCGTTGGGGCCAATTAACGGTTTGTGGATTTATTCACCAAATACAAAAAAGGGAATCTTCAATGTATCTCTCGGATTTTGGTTTTAAATTTGCAAAATGATAATGTTTTTCAGTGAAACCAATTTTGAAACCGAAGCCATTGAAAGTTGGAAGGAGTGGATAGAATCAGCCACAAGGAAAGAGGGTTTTGAAACAGACAAAATCAACTATATTTTTTGTAGCGATGATCAACTCCTTCAAATCAACATTGAATATCTACAGCATGATTATTACACAGATGTCATTGGGTTTCAGTATTCCAAAGGAAACAAACTTTCGGGCGATATTTATATCAGCATTGACCGGGTCAGAGAGAATGCAACTGAAAATTTGGTGAGTTTCGAAAAAGAACTCGCAAGAGTTATGATTCACGGCATACTTCACTTTATGAATTACAAAGACAAAAATGAGGCAGAAGTCCAACAAATGAGACAAGCAGAAGACAAACATCTAGCTTGTCTGGATGAAAATTACTAAATGTTCCACGTGGAACATTCAAAAATAACAAGAAACAATGTTTTTAAATGATTATGACATAATTGTGGTGGGAGGCGGCCATGCGGGGGCAGAAGCAGCTTCTGCAGCTGCAAAGATGGGCTCCAACACCCTGCTGATTACAATGAACCTGCAGGCCATAGCACAAATGTCCTGCAACCCAGCCATGGGCGGGATTGCCAAAGGACAAATCGTGAGAGAAATAGATGCCTTGGGCGGGATGTCGGGCATCATCACCGACAAAACAATGATACAATTCAGGATGCTGAACCGCTCAAAAGGCCCCGCCATGTGGAGTCCAAGGGCACAGTCAGACAGGATGAGATTTGCAGAAGAATGGCGTCTCACCTTGGAAGCCAATCCAAAAGTGGATTTTTTTCAAGACATGGTCAACGGACTTTTGGTAGAAAATAACAAAGTTTGCGGCGTAAAAACAGGAATGGGATTCAACATCAAATCAAAAGCAGTCATACTGACCAATGGCACTTTTTTGAACGGACTGATTCACATAGGTGAAAAGAATTTCGGCGGTGGAAGAATGGGAGAAAAAGCAGCCACAGGCATCACAGAACAACTCGTTGAATTGGGATTTGAATCGGGTAGAATGAAAACAGGAACTCCACCGAGAGTGGACGGAAGATCGCTTGATTTTTCTAAAATGGAAGAACAGGGCGGAGATGAATTCCCACAGAAATTTTCATTTACCGATACCCAGACACTCAAAAAACAAAGAAGTTGCTGGATTACCTATACCAATCCTATGGTGCATGAATTGCTCAGAGAAGGATTCGACCGTTCTCCCATGTTCAACGGGGCTATCAAGAGTACCGGACCCAGGTATTGTCCGTCCATAGAAGATAAAATCAATCGATTTGAAAGCCGTACAAGACACCAAATATTTGCAGAACCAGAGGGCTGGAACACTATTGAATATTATGTAAACGGATTCTCTACCTCTCTGCCAGAAGACATACAAGCAAAAGCATTGAGGTCAGTACCCGGTTTTGAGAAAGTGAAATTTTTTAGACCTGGCTACGCTATTGAATACGACTATTTTCCCCCAACGCAAATCAAACATACGCTAGAAACAAAACCAATTGAAAATCTATATTTCGCAGGACAAATCAACGGCACAACCGGTTATGAAGAAGCCGCCTGCCAAGGACTGATCGCAGGCATGAACGCACACTTGAAAATTAACGAAAAACCTCCATTTGTGCTAAAAAGAAACGAGGCCTACATAGGCGTTCTCATCGATGATTTGATAACCAAAGGGACAGAAGAGCCCTATAGAATGTTTACCTCCAGGGCCGAGTACAGAATACTGCTCAGACAAGACAATGCAGATGAAAGACTAACCGCACTTTCACATTCGGTAGGGTTGGCATCAGAAGAAAGACTCAAAAAAATTGAAAACAAATACAAAAAAGCCAGAAGCCTAATTTCTTTTTTGAAAGAAAATTCAGTGCATCCAGAGGAAATCAATCCGGTGATTGAAGCAAGAAATGGCACTCCATTGAAGCAAAGCTACAAAATGGATGTGGTGCTGAAAAGGCCCGAAATTAAGCTGGAAGATTTTGAAAAATTCGAACGAATCCAACGGTTCATTGCCGAAAATCAGCTTGGAGAAGAGGAGTTAGAGCAAACAGAAATCCATATCAAATATGAAGGATACATAAAAAAAGAAAAAGAAAATGCCGATAAATTAAAGCGACTCGAGAATCTTAAAATCCCAACAAACTTTGATTATTCGCGACTGAAATCAATTACTGTAGAAGCAAGGCAAAAACTGACAAAATTAAAACCCGAAACCATTGCCCAAGCATCCAGAATCAGCGGAGTTTCTCCTGCAGATATTAGTATTTTGTTGATTTATTTGGGCAGATAAACAATTGTTCCACGGGGAACAATTTGATAATACATTGTTTATGAGATGATTGAATCGAATTTATACATAAAAACAAAGGACTATTTTCTGTCGGGAGAAGAATTCAGCCTATACAAACATCCGGAATTGGATTACCTACAAACCCATCCTGCTCCGCTTGATAGGCTGATGGAATACTACAAAAGTGAGGAATATATTTCTCACTCAGATGCAAAAAATAGTTTGATTGAAAGAATTTATCATTGGTCAAAAAAATACAATATAGCTTATAAATTTTCAAAACTGGGTTATGAGAATGGCGAAAAAACATTGTTGGATTATGGATGCGGAACAGGTGATTTTTTAAAATATGCACAAAAAAAAGGGCTAAATGTTTACGGCATTGAACCCAAACCTGAAGCTCTGAAACTCACTCAAAAAAAAATAGGAGAGAACTGCGCAAGTGATTTGAAGCTGACAGAACTTGACCAAACTTTTGATTACATTACACTTTGGCATGTATTGGAACATGTTCCAGATTTGGAAGAATTCATTGAAGTGTTGAAATCCAAAATAAAACCAGAAGGAAAAATTCTTATTGCCGTTCCTAACCATCATTCATTTGATGCCCGGTTCTATAAAAAATACTGGGCGGCTTGGGATGTTCCCAGACACCTCAGTCATTTTTCCATTGCAAGTTTTATAAAATTTGCATCCAAACATGAACTCGAAGTTCAAAAAATCTATCCTTTGTATTTGGACAGTTTTTATGTGAGTCTTTTGTCAGAAAAATATATGAAAACCAACATCGGATTTGTAAGAGCAATAATGGTGGGGCTAATTTCTAATCTAAAAGCGGTTTTTAACAAAAATTATTCATCTGTCATTTATAAAATCACTAAAAATTAAAATAACCGTTCAGGTTTTACTAACTTTGCACAAGGCAAACCATTACATCACTTTGTTGAGAAAATCGTTTAAATCAAATTTAAAGGGCATGTTTTTTGGTTGATTGTATTATCAAAATTTAAATATTATGAAGAAATTCTTATTTCTAGGTGTCGTTTCAATGCTTATTCTGACATCTTGTGCGGGTTCTAAAGTTGTAGTTGACAATGAAAAAAACATGCGGGGAGACTGGACAATCACCAATGTTTCATTTGTCGGAATTGACGAAGCCCATGTAAACGCACAGGTTTTTGATGAAGCGGATCCTAAATGCTACATTGGCAGTGATTGGCATTTGGTTCAAAATAACAATTCGGGCAATTACACCATGAACGGCCCCGGCAACTGCCCTGGCGGTACCACCAACATCAAATGGTTTGTCAGTGAAGAGGGCGGTAATGTGTATTTCAACTTCAAACGAATTTATGACGGAGAAAAACCCAAAAATGTGCTGGATGGTTACCGATTGAAAATCACTGCAAATGACGGTTCCTACATGGTCATGCGACAAGACATCAGTTTTGAAGGGAAAATTATCGGTATAAATTATTCATTCTCAAAGAATTAATCAATAAAAAAATAAATAATGAAAAAATTAAACTCAAAAATAGGTGTTATTCTCGTTACTGCAGGGCTTTTACTGAGCAGTTGTGACGCAAACAATACTCAGAAAGGAGTTGCAATCGGGGCAGCTGCAGGTGCAATTATAGGCGGGGTTCTCGGTAACAATGTAGGCAGCAAGGACAATGCGGCTGCAGGAGCCATTGCGGGTGCAGTCATCGGAGGTGCCGCAGGGGGAATCATCGGTCACAAAATGGATAAACAGGCCAAACAGATAGAAAATACGCTGCCGGGTGCTGAAGTGGTCAGAAGCGCAGAGGGTATTCAGGTCATTCTTGATGAGAACTCAAATGTCCGCTTTGAATACAACAAGGCAAGCCTCACCGCCGATGCAAAAAGCAATCTTCAAAAACTTATTCCGATTTTTAATGAATATCCGGATACAGATTTGCTGATTATTGGTCATACCGACAGCATTGGTTCACAGGAATACAACCTACCTCTTTCTGAAAAAAGAGCAGGCTCGGTTGTGGATTATCTCAAATCACAAGGCATTGCATCTTCCAGGCTTTCTCACATCGGCCGTGGCAAGTTGGAGCCGAGAGCTGACAACGCAACAGAAGCAGGTAGAGCCCAAAACCGAAGGGTAGAATTTGTAATAACCGCCAATGAGAAAATGAAAGCGGAAGCAGAGCAGGAAGCGGGAAATTGATTCATGTTTCAAAAAAATTATAAAAACTACCACCCATTGTGGTAGTTTTTTTTTAAGTCTTATTGGAAATTATAAATTAAATAAGAGTCGCATTATATAGAGAAGATGGGACTCGAACCCACGACCTTCCCGACATCCATCGGGACGCTCTATAACAATGTAGCTATTGAGAACCAATTAAATACTCAATATACTTCCTGCTTTTTTTGGATTTAATTTCTTGCTCACGGTGCATTGCTTCGCCACGACTAAGGTACTCTTCTGTGTATTTCAAAATCCAATCGCTCGCTTTGCTGGTATAATGACCCTTTGCAGTAGAATGTTTAAGAAGTCTTGAGCCTAAATCATGGGTATGACCAACATAATAACGATCAAGCTGGGCTGAGTATAATATGTAAACATAAAATACTTCCATCTATGAGAAAAAGTGTGGAGAAGATGGGACTCGAACCCACGACCTTCCCGACATCCATCGGGACGCTCTATA
>ENA-UOVV01000457-UOVV01000457.1-compost-metagenome-genome-assembly--contig:-NODE-457-length-48748-cov-15.320128_pt1 | contig 48748 bp, 49 predicted proteins | sample MGYA00238155_ERZ761577 | MGnify/ENA primary metagenome ERZ761577 (study PRJEB28898, sample SAMN06268775) | compost metagenome | isolation source: Emeryville, CA | place: USA:Emeryville, CA | collected... | reverse complement strand
GGCTTCGCGCGGCCGTTCATAGCGGACGCCGGGAAAGAAGACGATCGCCGCCGGCTTTTCGGACCGGAACGGCGCTGTCGCCGGCGACCGGCGACGCTGCTCAAGTGAAATGATCTCCGCCATGACCTCGCGCTCCTCGGCAACCCGACGCAACGACGCATCCAACGCGAAATCGAACCGCATCGATAAGCGCATCATAGGGTTAACAGCTTGTTAAAGCATTGCGGGCATATTCGGTGGCGCCGCATCCCCGTCCGCGGGCGCGGCGTGTGCCAGTTTCAAGAGTGTGCTGCGTGCGTTCCGATCCCTCCCTCCAAGCCGCCGGCGAGGATTGCCCTTCCAAGTCAGATCGCCTGTTCAGGGCTGCCGTCACCGCCTATTGCGCGCTGACCCGGCCGACGGGGCGCGACGCCGCGCAGCTCGATGACCTCGCTTTGCCGCTATTGCCGCTCGTCGGGGAAGACAGCAAGCGCTTCGCCGCCGCCTGCCTGTCCGAGGTCTTTCCCGCCCCGCCGGCGCTTCTGCGCAGGCTCGCCGACTGCCCCGTCGCGATCTCTGCACCGCTCCTGCTGCGCTCGCGCGCCTTGGCCGACATCGACCTCATCGGCCTGATCGGCCGCAACGGCATCGCGCATGCGCGCGCCATCGCGCGGCGGCCCGGCCTCAACGGCAACGTGGCGGCGCTCGTCAACGCGTTGGGGATCGCCCCGCTCGGCGAGCTTCCCCTTCCCGCGCCCCTGCCGGCTGCAACCGCGGCGGCCGAAGCGGAAGCCCCCGGGCACGAGCCCGCAGGCACCGCGGCCGAGGAAACACGCGAGGAATTGCGTGCCATGATGGTGCCCGCGCAGGCAGCGGCTTCGTCCGCTGCTTTGCACCGCGAGCCGATCGACTGGGTCGGCGCGCACGCCGCCTATGGGCGCATGGTCGCCACCGGCCTCACCGGAATGGCCGCCCTGTTCCACACCACGATCGCCGACGCCTTCGACATGGATTTCGAGGCGGCGCGCCGGGTGGTCGAGGCCGACGACGGCACCGACCTCGCCACCGCCCTGAAGGCGGCGGGGCTGAGCGCTGCCGAGGCCTTCCTCGTCGCCTCGCTCGCGTTTCCGCCGCGCATGGGCTCGACCGCCGCCATCCGCGCTTTCATCGAGCGGTTCCGCGCGCTCGACATCGACGAGGCGCGCAGGCAGGTCACGGCGTGGCGCGACCACGCGCCGCGCCGCGCCGCCGTGCCGCAGCAGCCGCCGGCGCCCGCCAACACCGACGCCGCGCCCCCGACGCAGGCCCTCAAGGCGTCCTGACCGGCACCAGATCCGCCAGGGTCGTTTCGTCGATTTCCACCTCGACCAGCCACAGATCGGGATCGAAGCGGGCCTCGCGCGCGATCCGCGCGGAGATTTCGTCCGCCTCGCCGGTGTCGGCCAGTTCGGCGAACAGCCTGTCGGACGGGCCGGCGCCCTCGTAGCTGGACTGCGGTGCGGGGCCGAAAAGCCGCAGCCGGCCGAGGCGCGAGCGCGCCACGACGAAGATCGCGCCGGCTTCCGTGGCGCCCCGCCGTTCGACCGCGGCGAAGCCGCCGGCCGCGAATGCCCTGCGCACCAGCGCCGAAACCCACAGGTCGGATGTCACCCTCATGGCGGCGCTCCTGCTCCGAAAGGCCAGCCGGGGGCGTCCGCCGTGCGGCCGCCGCCTAGTTGGTCAGGCCGATCTCGCGCATCTTGGCATAGACGGCCGCGTCGGGCTCGCCGGTCACCTGCAGGCCGAACAGCGACTGGAATTCCCGGATCGCGGCACGCGTGCGGGCGCCGACCACGCCGTCGAGCTCGATCGCATCGTTGCCGAACGCCTTCAGCCCCGCCTGGATGCGCATCACGGTCGGGTCCGGCGCCCTGTAGGCCGCCTGTATGATCCTGGCGTCGGTTTCGGGGCGCGGCTGCGGCAAGGGCGCGCTGGCGGGAATCGCCAGGGCGGGGCTTGCCGCGCTGCCGGCGACCTCCGGCTCAGCGGCCGTGTCCGATGCGTTCCCGGCGACCGGCGACGTACCTTCGACGCCGAGCTGGCTAAGCAGCACGGCGTCGATCCGGCCCGTCGCGGCGATGCCGACAAGGCGCTGGTAGTGCTCGACCGCCGCCGCCGTCCTCGGCCCGGCCAGGCCATCGACCTCGCCGTCGTAGAGCTCCAGGCGCTTCAGCACCTGCTGGACGAGCGCCACATCCGGGTCGCCCGCCGGCAGCGACGCCGTGGTTTCCGCGGTCGGCCGCGAAGCGGCCGGCTGGACGTCGAAGCGCTGCGGCGCCGGGCCGGGCTGCGGAGACGCCGCCTGCGGCTCCGCGGCCGCCGCCGGATGCCGCTCGATCACCGCGCGGGTCGTGAAGAAGGCGCCGGTGTGCTGGTAGGGCTGATACCACAGCGCATTGGCCGACACGAAGGCCGTGGCGACCAGGAAAGCGGTCGTGCCGCCCACGAGCGCAGGGCGCGAGAGGATCGCCGCGCCGGTCAGCACCAGCCCCTCCCGCAGCAGCTCTCCAAGGCTCGACGGCTCCTCAAGCCGACTTGCGGATTTTCTCATCAAAGCCTCCGGTCTCGATCCTCGGCGTTCCGGGCGTGCGGGGTGCCGGTTGCGCGGGCGCCTCGGCGCCCTTCGGCCCGGCAACCGGCAGCAGCACCGTCACGGTGGTTCCCTGTCCCGGCGCGCTCTCGATCGTCATCTCGCCTTCGTGCAGGCGCACGAGCCCCTTGACCAGCGACAGGCCGAGGCCGGCGCCGTCGAACTGGCGGGTGAAATCGTTGTGGATCTGGGTGAACGGCCGGCCGATGCGCGCGAGCTCCTCGTCGCTCATGCCGATGCCCGTATCGGCGACCGAGAGCCGCAGCCAGGCGCCGCGCCGGCGCGCGTCGAGCACCACCTTGCCGCCACGCGGCGTGAACTTGATCGCGTTCGACAGCAGATTGATGATGATCTGCTGGACCGCGCGCCGGTCCGCGCAGACCTCGCCGGCGCCGGGCGCCACCTCGGCAATCAGGCCGAGCCCGTTTTCCAGCGCCTGCTGGTGCGTCATCGAGCGGCACAGCTCCACCGCCTCGCCGACGGCGAACGGCTCGGGCCTGATGCCGTACGCGCCGGCCTCGATCTTCGACACGTCGAGGATCGCGTTGACCACGGACAGAAGATGGTCGCCCGACCGGCGGATGAGATCGACATATTCGCGCTGGCGCTCGTCGGCCAGCGGCCCGGCGATGCCGTGGATCAGCATGTCCGAGAAGCCGATGATCGAGTTCAGCGGCGTCCGCAATTCATGGCTGACGGCGGCGAGGAAGCGGTTCTTCGCGATGTCGGTGCTCTCGGCTGCGGCCTCGGCCCGGGCCAGCGCCGCGCGCAGTTCGGCAACCTCGGAGACATCGCGCAGCAGGAGGCAGGCCGCGCCGTCGGCGATGTCCGGCGCGAAGGACAGGGCGAAGGGTCTGTAGGTCGCGGCGGCGCCCTGCCCGGCAACGCGCAGCCTGACCTCGCAGCCGCCCCGCTCGCCGCGCCGCTGCGCGTCCGCGAGCGCGCCCAGGAACGCCACCCGGTCGGTCACGTGAACGCGGTCGAGCAGCGTCGTCCCGACGAGCAGCTCGCGGGCAACGCCGAGCGCGTCCGCCGCGGCGGCGGTCGCCGCAACGATCTCGCCATTGGCCGCGACGATCATCGACGACGGGTCGAACGGCATGCCGGACACGGCACGTTCCGCCGCTCCCGCGCCCGCCCCCGCAATCATGTCGCGCAGGCGCGGCCACGAAAGGCCGACATAAGACAGCGGCGCCAGCCATTGCCATGCCCCGCCATCGGCGGCGTTCGCGCCGGGCAGCCAGCCGGCGGCGGCGATCCCCAGCGCCAAGGCCAGCAGCGCGGCGGCGGTTCCTGCCGCGGCGGCAGCGCGGGTCCTGCCCACCCAGAAGGCTTCGAAGCCGATCGCGCCCGCCAGAAGGGCAAAGGGCGAGGCCGGGCCGAGCCAGGCGATGGCGGCGGCGATGCCGGCAACCGCCAGTCCGAGCCCGATCCGCTCGGCATGCGCGCGGCGCCCTCCCAGCGAGACCGCCAGGGCAAGCGCCCAGGCGATGGCCGCGACCGCGCTCGGCACGCCGAGAACCAGGCCGACGCCCGTCTCCGGCGCGAAGGCGAGTGCGATCCCCGATGCGAAGGGGGCCGCGAGCAGGACGGCGATCAGCCGCGCCTGCCGGTCGCGCTCTCCCGCCGCGTCGATGCGCGGATGCACCAGGCGATCACAGGCAGCCAGCAGGCTTGCCGGGACGTCGCTCAATCTTGCAATCGCTGTACTCACTCGAGGCACTCGCAAGGGGCCGCGGGGCGCAGCCGACCTGTTCCAGCCGAACCTGTCATCCAGCTTTTAATGAATGGATAAATGAAGGCCGTCGCCGCCATCGTTCGGCGCGACGAATTCGCCCGCAGCCCCGTTTCGCGCCCGGCTTTTTCGCTCATGGTAAACAGAGCGTAAGGCTGCGGTCGCGGCGCGACGACGGCCCCGGCAGCCTGAAAAATGGTGCCATGCGTGCGAATAAGCGCCTGTTTTCAACAGGTTGTCTGGTTGACACATGCTTTGCAAAACCGCTCGAATATGCTCCCAACTCGATTCAAAGCCGAATTGCTAAAATTCGAATCAAAACCGGCTCAAATGCGCGCGGTCCGGGCAATCGGTCCTTCGCCCGGCGCGTGTATCTCTCCGGCGCATAGGGGACATCCGCCCGGCCACGGCCGGCGAGACGATCGAGGGACGTCATGGGCTTCATCATCAGATCCATCTTCTGGCTGTCGCTGGTGCTGCTCGTCATTCCGTTCGGCACCGGCAACGAAAGCCGGGACGAGGCCGTCAGCCCGATCGAGGCGCTGATCGCCGCGCGCGGCGCCATCCAGGACGTCGCCGGCATGTGCGCCCGCCAGCCGGAGGTCTGCGAGACCGGCAAGGCTGCGCTGCACACCATCGGGGTGCGCGCACGCGAAGGCGCCAGGCTCGCCTACGAGGCGCTCGACAGCCATTATGGCGAGGCCGATGCCGCCGTCGCGCAGGATCAGGTCGCGGACCTGATCGCGACGGGCTCGGTGGCCGAGACGCACTGAAGCCGGACACCGCGTCGCATGCCGCGCGGTCGTCGGGGTTTTTGCGTGACGCAGCGGGCTGCCGGCACTATATCCCTCCCGGGATGACAAGTATCGACGCCATCAGCCAGGATTTCGCCTTCCTCGACGATTGGGAGGAACGCTACCGCTACATCATCGAGCTCGGCTCGGAGCTGGAGCCCTATCCCGAGCAGTTCCGCGACGACGCCCACAAGGTGCCCGGCTGCGTCAGTCAGGTCTGGCTGCATGTCGAGACCGGCCCGGGGACCGACCCCGTCCTCGATTTCCGCGGCGATTCGGACGCCCACATCGTGCGCGGCCTGGTGGCGATCGTGCTGGCCATCTTCTCCGGCCGGCGCGCCAGCGAGATCCTTCGCGCCGATGCCGAGGCGACGCTGCGCACGCTCGGCCTCGAGCAGCACCTGACGCCGCAGCGCGCCAACGGCCTCAGGTCGATGGTCAAGCGGATCCGGCAGACGGCGGAAGCCGCCGCCGCACAGGACCGGGCACAGGCCTGACACGGCTCACAAGGCGGGACGATAACCCTGCGCGCCCCAGTGGAGCGTCTGCGGCCGGCGTCCGGACGGCGGCTCGTAGTGGCGGTGGAGGGCTGCAAGCGCAGCCTTCAGCACGACCTTGGCGGAGCGCACCGGCCAGCCCCGCTCCCGTTCCACCGTCTCCAGGCCCTTGAGGAAACAGCAGACGTCGACCAGCACGCCCGACAGTTCGGGCCCCACGGCGACAAGCGCCTTTTCCACCCTGAAACGCGCTGCCAGCGCGGCATCGGTCAGGTCGCCGATGCCGCCGCGGCCGTCGCGCCGGCCGGACGCGACCGCCGCCTGCCAGTTGGCGCCGAGCCGCGGCATCATCTGGCCGCGCGTGTAGTCGGCGCGCAATCGTTCCCCGGCCGCGACCTCCTCGTCGGCGAGCAGCCTGCGGCCATTGCGGTCGAGCCGGCGCGCCAGCGCGCGCAGCGGCGATTCGTCGAGATTGACGGTCACGCGCCGCGGGCCGTCCCCGTCCGCAAGCTCCTGCGCTTCCAGCGTCCGGTGCTGCGTCAGGAACGCATCCGCACCGGCCCCGGCGCGGCGCCGGTTCGCCCGGCCCGCCGCGGTGATGGCGAGGCGGCCGCCCGCGCGCCGGCACAGGCCCCGTGCCACCATCTCGTCGACGGCGGCGCGGCCGATCCCGATCGCCCCGCGCTCGCCGGCCTCGAGCACCATACGCCCCGTCGCGGCACCTGAACGCAGGCATGCGTCGCCGGCGGCCAGAAACCGCAACGCCCTCTGCACGTCCTTCTCAATCATCCGCAGCCCGCTCCCCATGGGCTGCGGCATCGGCGTCGGCGAAGAGGCGGTGGCCCCGGAAGGCGGCGCCCACGACGCGTTCCATGCGCAGGACGATGGCATCGGTGTCCTCGTCGTCGCGCATGTCCTCGATCGTGTGGCAGGCATGCATGACCGTGGTGCGGTCGCGCCCGAACCCCTTGCCGACATCGGCCATCGAAAGGCCGAGCACGACATGGGCCACGTACATCGCGATCTGTCTCACCCGCGAGATGTCGTCGGCGCAGCGGCCCGGGCGCCGCAGCTCCTTGCCCGAGACGTTGAAGAATGCCGATGCGAGATCGATCACGCATTCGCAGCTCGCCATCACCTGTTCCCCGGTAATGCGGCGCATGTCGGCTCGACAGGGCGCCTGGCCCGGATCGGCATCGCCGTCCTCTGCGTGCCGATGCACCCTCGCCGTCGCGTTCCTGGTCATCAATGCCTCCGATATAGGAATTTCTTCTTATATCGGTACCCGTCGGAATGTGAACAAAAATAGAACATGCAGTGCCGACGGGCCGCGTCAAACCGTTATGCCAGCGGCGCTTTCCGCACCCGGCGCGCGGTCCCCGGCGCCGAATCTATCCACGTTGCCACATCCGTCCCGGATAGTCGGGCGGCAACGGGGACCGCCAGGATGGACCGGATCAGCAGCGAGATTGCCGCGTTTCAGCAGGAAAAACGGGAGACGGCCGCGCAGGCGCGGCAGCGCGCGGCGCTGCAGCTCGTGTGCGGGATCGATCTCGCGGCCGCGCTTTCCCTGCCGCCGGCCGGCCGTGCCGGCCTCGTGGCGCGGCTGTCACGCCGGTTGCGGCGCGAGCGGCTGAAAGGTCTGTCGCGGCACTGGAGCTACGACCTCGACCGCCACATCGCCCTCAAGCAGGCGCTCGATCGCCTCGTGCGCGCAAACGAAAGGGGCGGCACTCGTGCCGCCCCTGATCCTTGCCGCTCCCGGTCCTGAAGCGGCCGAAACGCTTCAGCGGGTCTTCCGCTTGCGCCCCAGGCCCATCTTCTTGGCAAGTGCCGACCGCGCAGCGGCATAGCTGGGCGCCACCATCGGATAGCTCGGATCGAGACCCCACTTTTCGCGGTATTCCTCGGGCGTCATGTTGTAGTGGGTCATCAGGTGGCGCTTCAGCGACTTGAACTTCTTACCGTCCTCAAGACAAATGATGTAGTCGTCGAACACCGAGCGCTTCGGGTTGACGGCCGGCTTCGGCTTCTCGACGGGCGCCGGCTCCGCGGCGCTGCCGACGCGCGCAAGCGCTGCGTGGACATCGGCGATGAGGCTCGGCAGGTCTCCGACCTGAACCGGATTGTTGCTCACATAAGCTGCGACGACATCGGCGGTCAGCTCGATGAGGGAGTCTGCATTCTGCAAGGTGTTTTCTGTCTCGTTCATCTGGGGCCCCAATATTCATCCAAAAGGAATTTCCACTTCCATGCCTGTGCGGCACGAAGCGACCCGGAAGGCATCTTGAGCATGATTTGTTATGATTCGAGCCGCGTTGCTCCTAATGCGCCAGTGGAACGTCGCTGTCAAATGACCTGCGCAATAAATCGTATCGCGACCATGCGTTGATCTGTGAATACACATCGCCGGCAAGTTAAGGCAGGCTAAATCGTACAATTCGAATTCGACATATCCGGGCGCGCGGGAGAGATGCACTGGAACGGCGGCGGGGATGCCCGGCGGCGCCGGCGAGACCCCCACATGGCAGCGGCGCGCAGGCAGATGTGGATAGTGCCCGGCGGCACGCACGGTGCCTTTGCGCGGCCGCCGCAGCCGATGCAGATTGCGCCGCCGCGGCCTGCGCGGCGCACCGGAACCACGCGATGTTTCTCATCGAAGTCTATCTCGACCGATCGCCGATCGAAGGGATCGGCGTCTTCACGAAGCACCCCCTCGCCAGCGGCGAATTGATCTGGAGGTTCGATCCCGTGATCGACCGACTGATCCCGCGCGAGTTCTACGAGGCGCAGCAGGGCCCCTTGCGCGCCTTCCTCGACCGCTACTGCTATCCGAGCAGGACGGACCCGAGCCAGCTCGTCTACGAAGGCGACGATTCACGCTACATGAACCACGCGGACGGCCCCAATTGCGACATCAGTGACGAGAAGGCAATGTATACATACCGCGAGATCCGGGCCGGCGAAGAACTCACCTGCAATTACGGCGTCTTCTTCAATGACGGCGGATTCGAACTGCTGGGCGGACGTTAAAACCTTTCACGGCTGCGCGGAACGGGTCTCCCCGGCCCGCGGGGTTTCCCGCCGGCGGCCCGCACCGGGTCAATCGGCCACCGGCGGCACCGCCTTGAGATAGGCCGCGATGGCGTTGCGGTCCGCGTCGGGCAGTTCGGCCGTGTTCAGGACGACCTCGGCCATCGCGCCTCCGGCCGAATCGAAATCCGGCGTGAAGCCACTGCTCAGATATTCGGCGATCTCGTCCTCGCTCCAGCCGCCCACCTGGGCGGCGCCGGGCGTAATGCCGGGCACCCTGCCCGGCCCCGCGGCGGCCGGCGCGCCGGCGAGCCAGCGCGTCCTGTCCGGCCCGCCGAGGAAATTCCGCGGCGTATGACATTCGCCGCAATGGCCCAGCGCCTCGACGAGGTACTGGCCGCGGGCGACCTCGGGCGACGGCTCCGGAAGCGTTACCGCCGGCGCCGGCGTCAGGTACAGCCACTTCCAAAGCCCCAGCCCGCGCCTGACATTGTAGGGAAAGCCGATCTCGTGGCCGGCGGCCCTGCCCTCGACCGGCGGCAGCGTCCGCATGAAGGCATAAAGGTCGGCGACATCGGCGATCGTCATGCGTGCATAGGACGTGTAGGGAAAGGCCGGATAGAGATGCCGCCCGTCCGGCGCGACGCCGCGCATCAATGCATTGGCGAAATCGCCGAACGACCAGCCGCCGATGCCGTCGCCGGGGTGCGGCGAGACGTTGGGCGCGACGAACCGGCCGAACGGCGTGTCGAGGGCGACGCCGCCGGCCAGACGAAGCCGCGCCTCGCCGGTGACGCCGGGCGCGGCATGGCAGGAGGCGCAGCCGGCCGCCCAGAAGACGTGCTCCCCGCGCGTGGCGTCGCCGGCCGGTGCCGCCGCGATCACGGCCGGGTCGAGCCGGTCGGGGGCGCTCGCGAACCAGAGCGCGGCCGCGCCGGCTGCGGCGAGCGCGGCCACTCCGGCCAGGATCGTCCGGCGCCGCATCGGAGGCGGCTAAAGCCTGTATTTCTGGTGGCAGGCGCCGCAATTGGCGGCGACGGCGCCGAACACGTTCTGGAAGGTCGCCAGATCCTGCGGGTTCGCCGCCAGCGCGGCCGCGACGTCCGCCTCGTATTTGTCGGCGAGCGCCTTGAAGCCGGCCATGTCCTCCCAGATCCGTGGCGAGGATTTGGTGTCGCCCTTGTCCGTGCCTTCGGCCCACATCACGGCCACATCGGTGGCCTTGGCGTTGGCGTCGAGCTTCTCGAGGGCGTCGAGGACCACTGCCGCGTCGAAATCCGCCTTGCCCTGGGCGATGGGGGCGAGCACGCGCAACAGGCCTGCGCGCTCCTTCATGTCGGCCTTGCGGTCGGCGATGGGGTCGGCGCTGGCGGCCGTGGCTGCCGCGAGCATGGCGGCGGACACGACGAGGGCTGGCAATCGCATGCGTTTCTCCTTGATCTGGCCCCCCGGGAAGGGCTGCGTCCGATCTTCCCCGAATGCGGCCCGGCGAAAAGTCAAATCCGCCTGACCGCCCTTCACGCTTTGGTGAAGGCGCTCCGGTCCGCGCACGGCGAAAACGCGGAAGCCCCGGAAAGACCGGGGCTTCCTGAAGGCGATGCCGGAAGACGGATCAGCCGCGCGCCGCCTCGTAGCACTCCAGCACGTAGTCCCAGTTGATCAGGCTGTCGACGAAGGCTTCGAGATATTTCGGCCGCGCGTTGCGGTAGTCGATGTAATAGGAATGCTCCCACACGTCGACGCCCAGGATCGGGGTGCCGCCATGGACGAGCGGGTTCTCGCCGTTCGGCGTCTTGGAAATCTCCAGCTTGCCGTTCTTGACGGAAACCCACGCCCAGCCGGAGCCGAACTGGGTGGCGCCGGCATTGGTGAAGTCGGCCTTGAACTTGTCATAGCCGCCGAGATCGCTGTCGAAGGCCTTCTGCAGCGCGCCGGGCAGCTTGTTGCCGCCGCCGCCCTTCTTCATCCACTTCCAGAAGTGGACGTGGTTGTAGTGCTGGGCCGCGTTATTGAAGAGCCCGGCATTCTTGCCGAAGGACTGCTTGACGACCTCCTCCAGCGACAGCTTGTCCATGCCGGCCTCGGCGGCAAGCTTGTTGCCGTTGTCGACATAGGCCTTGTGGTGCTTGTCGTGGTGATATTCGAGCGTCTCCTTGGACATGTAGGGCTGCAACGCCTCGTAGTCGTAAGGCAGGGCGGGAAGTTCGAAAGCCATGATCTGGTCTCCCTGAAAATCTATCAACAATCGTCGGCGGCTGCCGTTTTGGCGCGGCCAGAATCCGTCAACCACGCGGCTTATATATCGTTCGCGGCGCGCGTCTCAACCGGTCGGCGTGGAATGGGCCCATTCCCAGTAGAGTTCGCGCAGCTTCCGGGCGACAGGGCCCGGCTGCAGGGCGCGATCCTCGATGCGGGTCACCGGCACGACCTTGGAATGGTTGCCGGTCGAGAAGATCTCGTCGGCGCCCATGAAGTCCGCGACGGAAAGGGTCGCCTCGGCCACGTCGAAGCCGGCCTGCCGCAGCAGGCCGATTGCGCGATGGCGGGTTATGCCGGCGAGGAACGTCCCGTTGGCCGCCGGCGTGACGATGCGGCCGTCCTTGACCATGAAGACGTTGGAAGAGCCCGTCTCGGCGACGTTGCCCAGCATGTCGCGCACCAGCGCGTTGTCGAAGCCCCGCCCCTTGGCCTCCATGATGATGCGCCCGTTGTTCGGATAGAGACAGGCCGCCTTGGCGTTGGTCGGCATCGTCTCGAGCGTCGGCCGCCGGAACGGCGAGACGGTCACCGAAAAGCCGGAAGGCGGCAGCATCGGCGATTCGTACAGGCACAGGCAGAAGCGCGTGGTCGCGGGATCCGCCGGCACGCCCATATAGCCGCCGTCCTCGGCCCAGTACATCGGCCGGATATAGACGGCGGTATTGCCATCGAATTTCTTCAGCCCGTCCCAGGTCAGGCCGACGATCTCCTCCGGCGCCATCGTCGGCGCCAGGCCGAGCGCGCTTGCCGAGGCGTTGACGCGCGCCGCGTGCAGGTCGAGATCGGGCGCCACGCCCTCGAACCAGCGGCCGCCGTCGAAGACGGACGAGCCGAGCCACAGCACGTGGCTGCGCGGGCCGACGAGCGCGACATTGCCTTCGTGCCAGTCGCCGTCGACATAGGTCCAGGTGAGCGAGGACGCGGGCCTTGCAAGGGTCATGTGAACGGCTCCCCTCCCGTTTGCGCGGATACGCCGCATTCATCGATAGACCGTCACGCCGCGAGGTCAATGTCGCCGGAGCCGAAAGGACTGGGCCAGATGCGTTCCGCAACTTGACCGCGAATGGCGCTTGCGTTCAAGTCGGCGCCGCGATTGCGAGGCCAGATGAAGCACTCCGCCTATGTCTTCGATGCCTACGGCACGCTGTTCGACGTGCATGCGGCGGTGCGCCGCCATGCCGCCGAAGCGGGGCCCGAGGGCCAGATCCTGTCCGAGCTGTGGCGCGCCAAGCAGCTCGAATATTCCTGGACGCGCTCGATGATGGGCGCCTATGCGGATTTCTGGAAGCTGACCGAGGACGCGCTCGATTTCGCGCTGGCGAAGGTGCCCTCGGTCCGGCGCGACCTGCGCGGCAGGCTGCTCGATGCGTACCGGCATCTCGACTGCTATCCCGAGGTGCCGTTCGTGCTGAAGGCGCTGAAGGCGGACGGCGCGCGGCTGGCCATTCTCTCCAACGGATCGCCCGCCATGCTTCAGGCGGCGGTGCGCTCGGCCGCGCTCGAACCGCTGCTCGACGCCGTCTTCTCCGTCGACGAGGTGCGCCGGTTCAAGACGGACCCGTCCGTCTACGAGATGGTGACGACCGGCTGGCGTCTCTATCCCGGCAAGGTTTCCTTCCATTCCTCCAACCGATGGGACGTCGCCGGCGCGCGCAGGTTCGGCTTTCACACGGTGTGGATCAACCGGACCGGCCAGCCCGACGAATACCGGGACCTTCCGCCGCACCTCGTCCTGCCCTCCCTCGAAGGCATCGCCTGAAAATAGTCCCGCTTCGGCGTTAGCGGTTCATTCACCATGCACGGGGCAACATCTGCCCAACAACCAGCACGCCAGCCGAAACCGGCCCGCGGCTGCGGGAACCCCGCCAGCCACAAACCGTTCATTGGCGGCAATCGACGGGACCGACATGAACGACACGCATTCCTCCACGATCCTCACGCGCCGCGGCCTGCTCGGCGCGGCAGGGGCCAGCGCCGCGACCCTCCTCTTGGGCGGCTGCGCGACCTCGACCCGCGTCCGGACGGACAGCCCCATCCCGCAGCCGACGGCGCTCGACGGCTACCGCGCCATGTATGCCGAGGTCGTGGACGAAGGCTTCGTCGTGCCCGCCGTGCCGATCGAGCGGGTCGACCGCCAGTTCTACCGCCAGGTCGTGCCGGATCCCACCGGCGAACGGCCGGGGACCGTCGTCGTCGACACCAGCTCGCATTACCTCTACCTCGTCCGCGAGAACGGCGAGGCGCTGCGCTACGGCGTCGGCCTCGGGCGCGCGGGCTTCGCCTGGTCCGGCCGCGCCCTCATCCAGTGGAAGCAGAAATGGCCGAAATGGACGCCGCCGGAGGAGATGATCGGCCGCCAGCCGGAGCTGGCCAAATACAGCGCCGCCAATGGCGGCATGGCACCGGGGCTCGACAATCCGCTCGGCGCGCGCGCGCTCTATCTGTTCCAGAACGGGGAAGACACGCTCTACCGCATCCACGGCTCGCCGGAATGGTGGTCGATCGGCAAATCGGTGTCGTCGGGCTGCGTGCGCCTGATGAACCAGGATATCATCGATCTTTACGATCGCGTGCCCAACCGGACGCCGGTCGTGGTCACCGCGCTGGCGGGCGGCGCCGCGGTCGCGTCGCTGGGCTGACTTCGGCAAAAAGCCCGGCGCTCGCCGCCCGGCCTATCTTTTCAGGCTGCCCAGGATGCCGCGCACGATGGCGCGGCCGAGCGAGGAGCCGACCGAGCGCACCACCGACTTGATGGCCGCTTCGGCCACCGTCTGGCGGTTCGACGTGCGCGGCGCGCGGGTGCGCGTCGAGCGGCGGCGCCGGTATTCGTCCTCGAAGTCGTCGTCGCGCCGGCCGCGATTGTCGAAATCCGGCAGCGTCCACGGCCCGCTCCGGCCCGAGGTCCCGGCTTCCCGCGCCTTCGCCTCGTCCTGCTCGTCCTGCGCCTTCACGGCCTCGGCGGCGCGCTTCTGCAGCATCTCGAAAGCCGATTCGCGATCGACCGCGCGGTCGTACTGGGCCGCCACCGGGCTCGCCGCCACGATGCGGCGGCGTTCCTCGTCGGTGATCGCCCCGATCCGCGACGATGGCGGGCGGATCAGGGTCCGCTGCACGACCGACGGCACGGCCTTGGCCTCCAGCAGCGACACCAGCGCCTCGCCCGTGCCGAGCCGGGTGATCGCCGTCGCGCAGTCGAAATCCGGATTGGGGCGAAACGTATCGGCGGCGGTGCGCACCGCCTTCTGCTCGCGCGGCGTATAGGCGCGCAGCGCGTGCTGGATGCGGTTGCCGAGCTGGGCAAGCACCGTGTCCGGCACGTCGAGCGGATTCTGGGTGACGAAATAGACGCCGACGCCCTTCGAGCGGATCAGCCGCACCACCTGCTCGACGCGGTCGACCAGCGCCTTCGGCGCCTCGTCGAACAGCAGATGCGCCTCGTCGAAGAAGAATACCAGCCGCGGCTTGTCGGGATCGCCGACCTCCGGAAGCTCCTCGAACAGTTCCGACAGCAACCACAGAAGGAAGGTCGCGTAAAGGCGCGGGTTCATCATCAGCCTGTCGGCCGCCAGCACGCTGATCGCGCCGCGCCCGTCCGGCGTTGTGCGCATCAGGTCGGGGATGCGCAGCGCCGGCTCGCCGAAGAAGTTCGCGCCGCCCTGCTGCTCCAGGATGAGCAGCGAGCGCTGGATGGCGCCCACCGACGCCTTGGTGACGTTGCCGTAGCGGCGCGAGATCTCGTCGGCCCGCTCGGCGAGGTTGGCGAGCAGGGCCTGCAGGTCCTTCATGTCGAGGAGCAGCAGCCCCTCCTCGTCGGCGATGCGGAAAGCGATGTTCATCACGCCTTCCTGCGCCTCCGTCAGGCTCATCAGCCGCGAGAGCAGCAGCGGCCCCATTTCCGACACCGTGGCGCGGATCGGGTGGCCCTTCTCGCCGAACAGATCCCAGAAGATGACGGGAAACTCGCGATGGTCGTAGGGCGAGAGCCTGATCGTCTCGGCGCGGCCGCGCAGCGGCTCCTTGTCCTCGCCGGCCATCGCGATGCCCGACAGGTCGCCCTTGATGTCGGCGCAGAACACCGGCACGCCCGCGTCCGAGAAGCCTTCGGCAAGGATCTGCAGCGTCACCGTCTTGCCGGTTCCCGTCGCGCCGGTGACGACGCCGTGGCGGTTGCCGTATTTCAGCAGGAGCTGCTCGGCCTTCTGATAGCTGTCGTCCGGCTTGCGGCTGGCGCCGACAAATATCGAGGGATCGTCGCTCATTCCCGCCTCTCCTGCTGGAGCACGGCCGCAAGAGGCCGTTCCTCCCCTATAGTCAGGCACGCCGGCACCGGCAATGGAGCGGCCGGACTGTCACCGCAAATCCACGCCCGCGCGCAAATGGCCGGGGTCGGACAAGTCGCCGTTGCGTGGGCGACGGCGTGACCTTAAAGTTCCGGGCGACGTTCGGGCCGTCGGGCGGATGCGGGCCGTCGCGGCGGCAGCCCCGGCATGCCATGCCGGCCGCAGGCGTCACGAAGGAGGCACGATGAGTTCGACGGGCTCCGCCGGACATGGCAGGAAGACGGGCGCGCAGAGCCGGGCTTCAGCCGCCGCTGCCCTGGTGCGCGACCCGCTCACTGCGGCCTTCGAGGCGCCGCAACCAGCGGAGGGGCTGGCCGCGCCCGAATCCCGGCCCGAAACCCGCCGCACACGCCCCAAGATCGTGCAGCGGATCGACGACCCGTCGCCGGAAAAGGCGAACGCTCAGGCCCTCGAGGATCTCGCGTCCGGCGTCGAAGGGCTCGCCATCGTGTTCGAGGGTGCCCCCAATGCGTTCGGCAACGGCCTGCCGGCCAACCCCGAGGCGCTTGCCGTCGCGCTGCGGGACATTCCCCTGATGCGCACGCATCTGCGGCTCGACGTCCATCCGCAAAGCCGCGCCTCGATCGACTGGCTGGTCCATCTGCTGACCGAGCGGCGCGTCAGCCCCGAGCGCCTCGACATTTCGTTCGGCTTCGATCCCGCGGCCCTGTTTGCCGGAACCGGCCGGCTGCGCATGTCGATCGAGGCGATGCTGGCTTCCATGCCGCAGTCGCTGGGGCATTTCTTCGCGCTCGGCGCGCCGGGCATCCTGCTCGAGGCGGACGGCCGCGTCTTCCACAATGCCGGCGCCACTGACGCCCAGGAGCTGGGCATCATGCTCGCGTCCGCGGTCACCTATCTGCGCATGTTCGAGGAGGCGCGGCAGCCTGTCCTCTATGCCGCCGCCCATATCGGCTTCAGCCTGTCGATCGACCAGGACCACCGGCGCGCCATCGCCAAGCTGCAGGCGTTGCGCAGCCTGTGGGCGCGGGTGCTCGACAGCTATTCGGTGCCGCCGCTTGAGCCGGTGGTGCATGCCGAGACCTCATACCGCATGCTGACGACGCGGGCCGCCGACGCCAATCTCGCGCGCGCGACGGTGGCGGCGATGGCGGCGATCGATGCGGGCGCGACCTCGATCTCCCTGCTGTCGCCGTCCCTGCCCTCCGGGGCGCCGGACACGCAGGCACGCCGCTCCGTGCGCAACACGCTGCTGGTGCTGGGCGTCGAGGCCGATGTCGCGCCGAGCGGTGACGTGGAGGATCTGGCCACCGCGATCGGAGAGGCCGCCTGGGCGGAGCTGCGCCGCATCGAGGAGGAAGGCGGCGTGCTGCGCAGCCTGCTCGACGGGCACGTGCAGGCCCGCATCGCCGAATCGCGCGCGGCCCTGGCCGAGAGCCTGCGCACGGGCCGGCCGGCGATCGTCGGCATGAACGTCCATCCCGCCGCAGCGGAGCCCGGCACGATCGCACCGCCCGCGACGGCCGGCATCATCGAGGACGGCGTCATCTTCTGCGAAAGGCTGCCGATCGTGAGGCTGGAGGAACTGCTCGGAGAGAGCGCCTGACGGCTGCCGGCCGGCTCTTCAACCGTCCGCGGCGAGCGCCACGATTTCCCACTCGCGCCCGCTGACGACCGCAATGTCGCCAACCGCTTTTCCGAACAGGGCGCGGGCCATCGGCGACACGTGCGAGATCGACCCCGTTGCGGGGTCCGCCTCGTCCTCGCCGACGATCCGCCATGTCCGCCGGGTCCCCTCCTCGTCCTCTATGGTCACCCGCATGCCGAAGCGGACCACGTCGCTGTCGGGCGCGGGAACGGAGACTTCCGCGCTCTCGCGGCGGGCGTTCCAGTAGCGCAGGTCGCGCGAGACGAGCGCGATCCGCCCGCGATCGGCATCGGCGCCGGCGCGCGCCAGCTCCTCGCGCAGACGCGCCGTCTCCGCCTCGATCGCTGCCAGGCCGGCCGGGGTGACAAGGTTGCGGTGCGGGCTGATCGCGCGCTCGCCGATATCGGCAAGGCCGGCCTCGTTCTGTTCCTCGCTGGTGAATGCTCTGCTCATGGGGCCGAATGTAGGGTCCGGGCGGTGCGATCTCAACGCGCCGCGCGCGGGCTCAGGCCGCGCCGGCGCCGGGTGCCGAAAGCGCGCCTGCCGGCCGCAGGCCGCCGACGTCGATCCCGTTGCGGTTGACGAGCCGGGGCCGGGCGAGCTCGTCGAGCCGGGCGGCCAGTGCCGCGTCGTCGCGCAGGAGCCGGGCGAGCACCGCAGCCACCATGACCTCCGCGGCGCGGGTGGCGCCGTCCTCGCATTTGAGCGCGACGCCGAGGCCGCGTTCGGGAACGGCCGCGCAGAAGACGCCTTCCGCCCCCGTCTTGGTGAAGATGCGGCGCTGCCCCGCCTCCATGATCAGCGTGTCGGCGCGGCCCGTGCCGGCGACGAACCACGGATGCGCCATGCATGCCGCGACGAGGCGCCGCGCGGCGGCGCCCCTTTGCGGAGGCAGGCCGATACCGGTGGCCATGCGCGCAAAGCCGCGCGCCAGCGCGGCCAGGGGCACGGCATAGGTCGGGATCGAGCAGCCGTCGGTGCCGCACACATCCTCGCCGTGCGGCGCGCCGGTCACGGCAGCCAGCGCCGCGCGCACGAGTTGCTGCTCGGCGTGGTCCCGGCGCACGTAGCCGTGAGGATCGATGCCTTCATGCACGCAGGTGCAGAGGAAGCCGGAATGCTTGCCCGAGCAGTTGTTGTGGAGCGCGGTCGGCGCCTCTCCCCGGCGCGCCAGCTCGCGCGTCGCCGCCTCGCCCATCGGCCAGTGCACGCCGCATTCGAGCGCCGAGACGCCGAGCCCCGCACGGGCAAGCAGCGCGGCCGCCTTTGCCGCATGCCCGGCCTCGCCGGAATGGGACGAGCAGGAAAAGGCCAGGTCCTCGTCGGTAAGCCCGAACGCGTCGGCCGCGCCGCTTTCGACCAGCGGCAGCGCCTGGATCGCCTTGACCGCAGAGCGCGGAAAAACCGGCCTTTCGACATCGCCCAGCGACAGCACCATGGCGCCGTCGGCATCGCAGACCGCCACGGCGCCATGGTGCCGGCTTTCGACCAGGTCGCCACGCGTGACTTCGACCAGAACGGGATCGGACATGCTCTCGACGGCTCCGCACGTTCGCCGTATGTGCAAAGCGTCGGCGAAGCGACGCAAGGGCCAGTGACGGCGACCGCGCCCCGCCAGCGGCGGCCGGCCCGGAGCCGGCCGGAGGTTTGCCCTACTTGATGCGTTCCATGATGGAGACGTAGTTCGCCACCGCCGCGCCGCCCATGTTGAAGACGCCGCCCAGCGTGGCCCCCTCGACCTGGATGCCGCCGGCCTCGCCGACGAGCTGCATCGAGGTCAGGACATGCATCGACACGCCCGTGGCGCCGATCGGATGCCCCTTGGCCTTGAGGCCGCCCGAGGGGTTGACGGGAAGGCGCCCGCCCTTCTCGGTCTGGCCTTCGAGGGCAATTGCCGCGCCCTGCCCGCGCGGGGCAAGCCCCATCGCCTCGTATTCGATCAGCTCGGCGATGGTGAAGCAGTCGTGCGTCTCGACGAAGGACAGCTCGTCGAGGCTCACCCCGGCGCTCTTCAACGCCCGGTCCCACGCCTCGGTGCAGCCTTCGAACAGGAGGATGTCGCGCTTCGACATCGGCAGGAAGTCCTGCACGTGCTCATTGGCCCGGAAGGCGATCGCCCGCCGCATCTTCAGCGCGGTCTGCGTGTCGGCCAGCACCAGCGCCGCCGCCCCGTCCGAGACGAGCGAGCAGTCGGTGCGCTTCAGCGGGCCGGCCACGAACGGATTCTTCTCGCTCTCGGTGCGGCAGAATTCGTAGCCGAGGTCCTTGCGCATCTGGGCGTAAGGGTTTTCGACGCCGTTCCGGTGGTTCTTGGCCGCGATCCGCGCCAGCGCGTCCGACTGGTCGCCGTGGCGCTGGAAATAGGCCGCCGCGATCTTGCCGAAAACCCCCGCGAAGCCGGCCGGCGTGTCGCCGTCCTCGGGCAGGTAGGACGCCTTGAGCAGGTTCTTGCCGATTTCCGGCCCCGGCGTGCGCGTCATCTGCTCGGCGCCGACGACGAGCACGACGCGGGCCGCCTTCGCGTCGATGGCGCGGATGCCCTGGCGCACCGCGGCGGAGCCGGTGGCGCAGGCGTTCTCGACGCGCGTCGCCGGCTTGAAGCGCAGCCGGTCGTCGGCCTGGAGCACGAGGCTGGCGGTGAAATCCTGCGGCGAGAAACCGGCATTGAAATGGCCGAGCACGATCTCGTCGACGTCGTCTGGGCCGATGCCGGCATGGTCGAGCGCCCGGCTGGCGACGCCGACGATCATCTCCTCGAGCGTCTCATCCTCATTCCTGCCGAAGCGCGAATGGGCCCAGCCCACCACACATGCCGTCATGGCTGAATCTCCCGGAAACAGACACCGGCGTCGGCCGGCATCGTCGATATCGGCCAATCTATGAACGGACGCGGCCTGCGTAAAGCCTGCAGGACCCCGAGTCGCCCGCTTTTTCTTGATTGATAAGTCAATCAAAATTAACATCGCGCCGGAACGGAGCCCGCCACATGCCCAGGATCGGAATGGAGCCGCTGCGCCGCAGAGCCCTGATCGACGCTACGATCAGCGCAATCGGCCAGCGCGGCTCGCTCGATGTCACCATGTCCGAGATCGCCGGCCGCGCCGGCGTCTCGCCCGCGCTTGCGCATCATTATTTCGGCGCCAAGGACGATCTGCTGCACGCCACGATGCGGCACCTGCTGGCCGAGCTCGGCGCGGACGTGCGGGCCGCGCTGGCGCGGGCCGCAACGCCCGAGCAGCGCATTCGCGCGGTGATCGCCGTCAACTTTTCTCCTACCCAGTTCCGCCCCGACACCATCGCGGCATGGCTTGCCTTCTACGTTGCCGCCCAGCACTCGCGGCCGATGCGCCGGCTGCTCGCCGTCTACGCGCGGCGTCTGCATTCGAATCTCGTCCACGCCCTTTCGCAGCTCCTGCCCCGGCCGGCGGCAGACCGGACCGCGGAGGCAATCGCGGCGCTGATCGACGGGCTCTACATCCGCTGCGCGCTCAGGCAGGGCGAGCCGGATGCCGCCGCGGCGATCCACATCGTGGAGAGCCATCTCGAAACCGCCCTCGCCGCGGCGCGCGGGCAGGCCGCCGCGCCGGGCCGCGGCACCGATCGACAGCCGAAGGGAGACTGACATGATCACCGTTTGGGGAAGGGCCACCTCCAGCAATGTCCAGATCGTCATGTGGGCGCTGGCCGAGCTGGGGCTCGCCTGCAAGCGCATCGACGCGGGCGGGTCGTTCGGCGGCACCGACACGCCGACCTATATCCGCATGAACCCCAACCGGCTGGTGCCGACCGTCCAGGACGGCGACCTGACGCTGTGGGAAAGCGCGGCGATCGTGCGCTATCTCGGCGCCCGCTACGGCGACGAGCGATTCTGGCCCCGGGATCCGGTAAAGCGCGCGGCGATCGACAAATGGGCGGAATGGTCCAAGACCTCGTTCGCGCCAGCGCTGCTGCCCGGCATCTTCTTCCACACGGTCGTCCTGCCGCAGGACAAGCGCGACCCGAAGGTGCTGGAGACGGCGGTGCAGCGCATCGGCATGCTGGCGCCGATGCTCGATGCGCGCCTGGCCGAGAGCCCCTATCTGGGCGGCGAGCAGCTCGCCTTCGGCGACGTCATCGTCGGCACCCTGCTCTATCGCTATTTCACCTTGCCGTTCGACCGCGTCGAGACGCCGAACCTGAGGGCCTATTATGACCGGCTGGCGGATCGGCCCGCCTATCGCGAACATGCGATGGTGTCCTACGAGAGCCTTCGGGCGAAGTGACGCCGGCGGCGGACCGTCATGCCTGAGGCCGATTTCGTCATCGTCGGGGCCGGCTCGGCCGGCTGCGCGCTCGCCTATCGCCTGTCGGAGGACGGCCGGCATTCGGTGATCGTCATCGAGGCCGGCGGGACGGATGCCGGGCCGCTGATCCAGATGCCGGCCGCGCTGTCGATCCCGATGAACATGGGCCGCTACGACTGGGGCTTCGCCACCGAGCCGGAGCCGCATCTGGGCGGCCGCGTGCTGGCCACGCCGAGGGGCAAGGTGCTCGGCGGGTCGTCCTCCATCAACGGCATGGTCTATGTGCGCGGCCATGCCCGCGACTACGACCACTGGGCCGAAAGCGGCGCGGCGGGCTGGAGCTTCGCCGACGTGCTGCCCTATTTCCGGCGGCTGGAGAACGCGGCCGACGGCGACCCGGCCTGGCGCGGCAAGGACGGCCCCCTGCATGTCCGGCGCGGCCCGCGCTCCAACCCGCTTTACCGGGCCTTCGTCGAGGCGGGCCGGCAGGCGGGCTTCGAGGCGACCGACGACTACAACGGCGCCAGGCAGGAGGGCTTCGGCGACATGGAGCAGACCATCCATCTCGGCCGCCGCTGGTCGGCGGCCAGCGCCTATCTCAGGCCGGCCCTGAAACGCCGGAACGTAAGCCTCGTCAGGGGCTTGGCGCGGCGCGTGATCATCGAGAATCAACGCGCGACCGGGGTCGAGATCGAGGCACGCGGGCAGGTCCGGCGCGTCAGGGCGCGGCGCGAGGTGATCGTCGCCGCCTCGTCGATCAACTCTCCCAAGCTGCTGATGCTGTCGGGCATCGGCCCGGCAGAGCACCTTACTGCCAACGGCATCGCCGTGGTCGCCGACCGGCCCGGCGTCGGACGGAACCTCCAGGACCATCTGGAGGTCTACATCCAGCAGGAATCGCTCAGGCCGATCACGCTCAACGGCAGGCTCGGCCTGCTGTCGAAGGGGCTGATCGGCGCGCGCTGGCTGTTCTTCAAGTCGGGCCTCGGCGCATCCAACCATTTCGAGGCCGCCGCCTTCCTGCGCTCGGCGCCCGGCGTCGCCTATCCCGACATCCAGTACCATTTCCTGCCGGCGGCGATCCGCTACGACGGCAAGGCAGCCGCCAGGGGCCACGGCTTCCAGGCGCATGTCGGGCCGATGCGCTCGAAGTCGCGCGGCAGCGTCACGCTGCGCTCGCCGGATCCCGCCGACCGGCCGGTGATCCGCTTCAACTACATGTCGCATCCCGACGACTGGGCCGACTTCCGCCATTGCGTGCGGCTGACGCGCGAGATCTTCGGCCAGAAGGCCTTCGACGGCTTCCGCGGCCGCGAGATCGCGCCGGGACCGGAGGTGGTGACGGATGCCGGGATCGACGCTTTCATCCGCGATCATGTCGAAAGCGCCTACCATCCCTGCGGGACCTGCCGGATGGGCCGCGCCGACGCCCGCGACAGCGTGGTCGACCCCGAATGCCGGGTGATCGGCGTCGAGGGGCTGCGGGTCGTGGATTCCTCGGTGTTTCCGCGCATCACCAACGGCAATCTCAACGCCCCCTCGATCATGGTCGGCGAGAAGGCGGCCGACCACATTCTCGGCCGCGCGCCGCTGCCGCCCTCCAATCTGGAGCCGTGGATCAATCCGCGCTGGCGGACGAGCGACCGTTGAGGCTTTGCCGGGCGCACGATGCGGGGTAGAAACCCGGAGCCAGAACAACCGGAACGCAGTCCATGAAGCAGAACCAGCTCTATACGATCATCGCCGTGCTCGCCATCGCCGTCATCGCGCTCGTCATCTATGTCTGGCGCGAGCAGACGAAGCCGTCGGGCGTCGAGATCAAGCTCGACCAGTCGGGCATCTCGATCGAGAGAAACTAGGGCCAGCCAGGGCCACCGGAGGCACAGGATGAGGGCCCAGCCACGCGCCTCGCACTACATCAACGGCCGCTACGTCGAAGACGAGCAGGGCGCGCCGATCGATGTCCTGCACCCGGCAACCGGCGAGGTGATCGCGCGGGTCCATGCGGCGACCCCCAATGTCGTCGAGCTTGCGGTGGAGGCGGCGAGCGCGGCGCAGGCCGGGTGGGCCCGGCTGAAGCCGGTGGAGCGCGGACGCGTGCTGCGCCGGGCCGCCGACCTGCTGCGCGCCCGCAACGAGGCGCTGTCGCGGCTGGAAACGCTCGACACCGGCAAGCCGCTTCAGGAAACGCGCGTGGCCGACGCGGCCTCGGCCGCGGATGCGCTGGAGTTCTTCGCCGGGGCGGCCGCGGTCTTCAACGGCGAGCATGTCGATCTCGGCGGCCCCTTCGGCTACACGCGGCGCGAGCCGCTCGGCGTGTGCGCCGCGATCGGCGCGTGGAACTATCCGATCCAGATCGCCGGCTGGAAATCGGCTCCGGCGCTCGTGATGGGCAACGCCATGGTGTTCAAGCCATCGGAGACGACGCCGCTGTCGGCGCTGGCGCTGGCCGAGATCTACAGCGAGGCCGGGCTGCCGGACGGGCTGTTCAATGTCATCCAGGGGCTCGGCGATGTCGGCGCCGCGCTGGCCGGGCATCCGGCGGTGGCCAAGGTGTCGCTGACCGGCTCGGTGCCGACCGGGCGCAAGGTGCTGGCGCTCGCCGGCTCCTCGATGAAGCACGCGACGATGGAGCTCGGCGGCAAGTCGCCGCTGGTCGTCTTCGACGACGCCGACCTCGAAAACGCCATCGGCGGCGCCATGCTCGGCAACTTCTATTCCTCGGGGCAGGTCTGCTCCAACGGCACGCGCGTCTTTCTGCAGAGCGGCATTCACGACCGTTTCCTCGAGCGGCTGGTCGAGCGGACGAAGCGCATCCGCCTCGGCGATCCGCTCGACCCCGAAACGCAGATGGGGCCGCTGGTCAGCGCGGCGCAGCGAGAAAAGGTGCTCGGCTATATCGAGGCCGGCAAGGAAGAGGGCGCGCGGCTGGCCTGCGGCGGCGGCACGCCCCGGCTGCAGGGTCTCGAGCACGGCTTCTTCGTCGAGCCGACCGTCTTTGCGGATGTGCGCGACGGGATGCGCATCGCGCGCGAGGAGATTTTCGGGCCGGTGATGAGCGTGCTTCGTTTCGACGACGAGGACGAGGTGATCGCGCGTGCCAACGACACCGAGTTCGGGCTGGCGGCCGGCGTCTTCACCGCCGATCTGGCGCGCGGCCACAGGGTGATCGCGGAGATCAAGGCCGGCACCTGCTGGATCAACGCCTACAATCTGACGCCGGTCGAGCTGCCCTTCGGCGGCTTCAGGCAGTCCGGCATCGGTCGTGAGAACGCGCTGGCCGCGCTGGCGCACTATTCCCAGATCAAATCCGTCTATGTCGAGACGGGCGGCGTCGCGAGCCCCTATTAGAAGGGACGCGCCCGCCGCCCTGCGGCCTTCGCCTTCGCCGCTGCATCGTCCGGAGGCCCAAAATCCCGTCGATTGGGTGTTGCCCGCCGGCAGGGCGGGCGTTATAAGCCCGCCGTCTGGTATCGGAGTGTAGCGCAGCCTGGTAGCGCACATCGTTCGGGACGATGGGGTCGCAGGTTCGAATCCTGCCACTCCGACCAGCCGCCAGTTCCCCGAAAGCCGACATGACGCGTACGACGCAGCCGCGCGCAATAGCCTGCGCACACTTTTAGGTTGTGCATTAACCCAAATTTCTATCTTTGCGTGCTATTCCGCTTCACAGCAACTCCCGGTTGACGGCAGTCTCGGAGGTAAGCCGATGCGGAACAGGGGGCGATGCCTGGCGGGCGCATTCAGGCGCTGCACCGGCGGCACTTCGGCGGTCGAGTTCGCGCTGCTGTCGCCGCTCTATTTCCTGCTCCTGGCGGGGATGACGGCCTACGGGCTTTATCTCGGCACCAGCCATTCGCTGCAACAGATCGCCGCCGACGCGGCGCGCGCCGCCGTCGCGGGGCTGTCGCCGGACGAGCGCCGCGAGATCGCCCTGGCCTTCGTGGAGGCCAACGCCGGCACCTACCCGCTGATCGAAGCCGGCAGTCTTGCCGTCGAGACGCGCGAGGGCGAAGCCGCCCGCTTCGTCGTCTCGCTCGCCTACGACGCCCGCAACCTGCCGATCTGGAACCTGTTCGACGGCCTGCCGCTGCCGCCGGTGGCGATCGTCCGCCGCGCATCGATCCGCGTCGGAGGCGTCTAGCATTGGCCGCGCCGCCCGCCCTGCCCCGTCCGCCGGCCGGCACGGCTTTCCGCCGCTTCCTACCGGCGCGCGGAGGAAACATCGCCACGCTGACGGCGCTGACCCTGCCGGTGATGCTGATGTTCGCCGCCTTCGCGATCGACGAGGGCACGCTCTTCCTGGAGCGACGCGGCCTGCAGGCTGCGGCCGATGTCGCGGCCATCGAGGCGACGTTCGATCCCGGCGGCGCCAGCGCGGCGGCGGCCGCCGCGCTGGCCCTCAACTGGGCCGGACCCGTCGCGCCTGACCCGGCGGAAGCCACGCCGCCCGCACGGGAGGCCGGGGCGAACCCCACGGGGCGAGCCGTCCGCCTGTCGGTCGAGGCCGGCGTCTATACGCCCGACCCGGAGATCGACGCCGCCGCCCGTTTCCGGGCGGGAGCGCAGCCGCCCAATGCCGCGCGCGTGCGCCTTGCCGCCACCGGCACGCGCTTCTTCGCCGCCGGTTTCCTGCCGCAGCCACGCATCACCGTGGCCGCGACGGCGGCGCGCATGGGAGAAGCGACCCTCTTCATCGGTTCACGGCTCGCCGCGCTCGACGAAGGCGCGCTCAATGCCACGCTCGGCGCGCTCACCGGCAGCGCGGTATCGCTGTCGCTGATGGACTACGAGGCGCTGGCCAGGGCCGACGCCAGCCTGTTCGGCGTCATGGACGCGTTGCGCACCGATATCGGCGGCGAGGCGGCCACCTATCGCGACCTGCTGGACACAGCGGTCGGCCTCGGCCCGTTCATCGCGGCGGCCGGGCGGGCGGGCGGCCTCGACGCACGCGCCGAGGCGGCGCTCGGCAGGCTGGCGCGGGACCTTGCCGCATCCGGCCGCCAGCTCAGCCCCGGCAGCCTGCTCGACCTCGGCAAGGCCGGCGAAACCCGCTTCGAGGCAGGCGCGCCGGGCAGAGACCCGGCCGCGAACGCGCTCGACCTCGTTTCGGCCGCAGCGCTTCTGGCCGTGGCCAATGGCCGGCACCAGATCGAGCTGGGCCTCGACGCCGAGGCGGCGGGCCTTGCCGGCCTGTCCGCGACGCTCGCGGTCGGGGAGCCGCCGCAAGGTTCGCCGCCGCTGCGTGCCGGCATGACCGGCGCGACGGTAAGGACCGCCCAGACCCGCCTGCTGCTCAGGCTGCGGATCGCGGGCGATGGCCTGCCGGCCGCGGTCCAGCTACCCGTGGCGATCGATCTGGCGCCGGCCGAGGCACGCATCGCCGCCATCTCCTGCCCCGCGGGCGGCACGGGCGGAGCGAGCGTCACCGTCGAGGCGCGGCCCGGCCTGGCGCGGCTGGCCATCGGCGAGCCGGACATGGCGCATTTCGCCGAAATGACCGCCGCGCCGGCCCGCTCGCCCGCACGGCTCCTCGACGCGCCGCTGGTCAGGATCACCGGCAGCGCGTCCGCAGAGATCGCCAGCCCGCGCTTCACGACGCTGCGCTTCAGCGCGCCCGAGATCGCCCGCGGGGAGGCCAAGCGGGTTTCCAGCCGCCGGCTTGCCGGCTCCCTGACCCGCTCGCTGCTGTCCGACCTGCGGCTGCAGGTCAGCGTGGCCGGGCTGTCGCTCGGCCTGGGCGAGATGACGAAAGCCGCGCTCGAAACCCTGCTCGCGCAATCGGCGCCGGCGATCGATGCGGCGATCGACGGCACGCTCGCCCTCTTCGGGGTGCGGGTCGGCGAGGCGGACGTCAAGGTGACGGGCGCGCAGTGCGGCCGTCCCGTGCTGGTCCAGTAGACGCGGCCGCCCGGAGCGTTTCGCGCCTCAGGTGACGACGCTCGGCGCCTCCCTGCCGGTGTGCCGGCGGATGCCGGCGATCTCGTCGGCGGCGCGGATGAGATCGGCCAATGCGGCCTGCGTCTCGAGCTCCTGCTTGCCGGGGTCCGGCTCGTAGCGCTCGATATAGACCCGAAGCGTGGCGCCCGACGTGCCGGTGCCGGACAGGCGGAAGACGACGCGCGAGCCGCCGGAAAAGATCAGCCGGATACCCTGCCGTTCCGTCACCGAGCCGTCGACGGGATCGTGGTAGGCGAAGTCGTCGGCCGCCTCGATCGCGAGCCCCGCGAAGCGCTGCCCGGGCAGCGTGCCGAGCCTGCCGCGCAGCGCCTCCATCAGGTCGTTGGCCGCGGCGGCATCGACCGCCTCGTAGTCGTGGCGCGAATAATAGTTGCGGCCGAAGGCGCGCCAGTGCTCCTTCACGATTTCGGCCACGGACTGCCGGCGCGCGGCGAGGATGTTGAGCCATAAAAGCACGGCCCACAGCCCGTCCTTCTCGCGCACATGGTCGGAGCCGGTGCCCGCGCTTTCCTCGCCGCAGATGGTGGCCATGCCGGCATCGAGCAGGTTGCCGAAGAATTTCCAGCCGGTCGGCGTCTCGTAGAGGCCGATGCCCAGCTTCCCGGCAACGCGGTCGGCGGCGGCGCTGGTGGGCATCGACCGGGCGATGCCGGCCAGTCCGCCGCGATAGCCGGGCGCGAGATGCGCATTGGCCGCAAGCACGGCCAGCGAATCGGACGGCGTGACGAAGATGCCGCGGCCGAGGATCAGGTTGCGGTCGCCGTCGCCGTCCGACGCCGCGCCGAAATCGGGCGCGTCGGGCGCCATCATCGTCTCGTAGAGCGCCCTGGCATGGACAAGGTTGGGGTCGGGATGGTGGCCGCCGAAGTCGGGCAGCGGCACATTGTTGCGCACGCTGCCGGCGGGCGCGCCCAGGCGCCGTTCGAGGATGTCGGTCGCGTAGGGGCCGGTGACGGCGTGCATGGCGTCGAAGACGATGCGGAAGCCGGAACGGAAGAGCGCGCGGATCGCGTCGAAATCGAACAGGTCCTCCATCAGCGCGGCGTAATCGGCGACCGGATCCACCACCTCGACCACCATGTCCTCGAGCCGCGTGCGGCCGGGCGTATCGATGTCGGGAGCGCCGCCCTCGGCGATGCGGTAGCGGTCGATCGCCTGCGAGCGGGCGAACGCGGCTTCGGTCAGCTTTTCCGGCGCCGGCCCGCCATTGCCGGTATTGTACTTGATGCCGAAATCCCCGTGCGGGCCGCCGGGATTGTGGCTCGCCGAAAGGATCAGGCCGCCCGAGGCCCCGGCCCTGCGGATGATGTTGGAGGCAGCCGGCGTCGACAGGATCCCGCCCTGCCCCACGATCACCCGGCCGAAGCCGTTGGCGGCGGCCATGCGGATCGCCGTGTCGATCACCTCGCGGTTCATGTAGCGGCCGTCGCCGCCGATCACGAGCGTGCTGCCGGCATGGTCGTCGAGGACGTCGAAGACGGACTGGATGAAGTTTTCCGGATAGTTCGGCTGCCGGAACGCGTGCACCTTCTTGCGCAGGCCGGAGGTGCCCGGCTTCTGGTCCGCGTAAGGTGTGGTGGGAACGGTCCTGATCATCGGCGCCTCGCCTTGTTCGGGTCGGCCATTCGGTAGCTGCCGGCCCGGCGCACCGCAAGGGCTGGAACGGACCGGCACCGGATACAGGCCGCGGGCGATTGCCCCGTTGAACCGGCGGCCGCGATGGCATAGCCCTGCGCCAGCCGCGCGATGCGGCGGGAGAAAGCCCATGATCCTGTGCTGCGGCGAAGCGCTCATCGACATGCTGCCGCGCCGGCTTGCGACCGGCGAGACGGCCTTCGTGCCGCATGCCGGAGGCGCGGGGTTCAATACGGCGATTGCGCTCGGGCGCCTCGGCGTGCCCGTCTCCTTCTTCGGCGGCCTGTCCACCGATTTCTTCGGCGCCCGGCTCAAGGCGGAGTTTGCCGCAAGCGGCGTCGACATGAGCCATGCCCGTCTTTCCGGCCGCCCGACGACGCTCGCCTTCGTGCGACTGCGCGACGGCCAGCCCGATTATGCCTTCCACGACGAGAACTCGGCCGGCAGGATGCTGGCGCAGGCCGACCTGCCGGCGCTCGGCGAAGAGGTCTCGGCGCTGCATTTCTCCGGCATCAGCCTGGTTCAGGAGCCTTGCGGCTCGACCTATGAAACGCTGATGCGGCGCGAGCACGGGCAGCGCGTGACGCTGCTCGATCCCAATATCCGCGCCGCCTTCGTTTCCGACCGCGACCGGCATTTGCAGCGCATGCGCCGGATGATCGCCATGGCCGACATCGTCAAGCTGTCGGAAGAGGACGTCGCCTGGTTCGGCGAGCAAGGCTCGCATGCCGGGATCGCGACGCGCTGGCTCGCGGCAGGCCCGAAGCTGGTGGTCGTCACCGCGGGGCCGCGCGGCGCGGTGGCCTATACGCGCAGCGGCGAAATCCACGTACCGGCGCCCCGGGTCGAGGTGGTGGACACGGTCGGCGCCGGCGACACATTCAATGCCGGCCTGCTTGCCTGGCTACACCGCGCCGGCAAGCTCGACAAGGCGGCCATCGCGTCTCTCCCGGCAAGCGACGTCGAGGCGGCGCTGACTTTCGCGGCGCGGGCGGCAGCGGTCACCGTGTCGCGCGCCGGCGCCAATCCGCCGAAGCTTGCGGAGCTCGGCTGAGCGCGGGCGGGACGCTACAGGCCCCGCGCCACGAAGGCGGGGTTTTCGTAGAGCCTGGCCGGATCGCTCCCGCGCGGGCCATAGGCGAGCGGCCGGCCGTCCAGCGTCTCGGTGATGCCGCCGGCGGCGCGCAGCACGGCGTCGCCGGCCGCCGTATCCCACTGCATGGTGCGGCCGAAGCGCGGGTAAAGGTCGGCCTCGCCGGCGGCCAGCAAGCCGAACTTCAGCGACGAGCCGACCGCGACGATCTCGGCCTGCTGCAGCGTGGCAATGTAGCGGTCCGTCTCCAGCACCCGGTGCGAGCGGCTGGCCACGACCGAGACATGCGCGGTGCGCGGCCGCGCCGAAATGACCTGCCGCGACACGGCGCCGCCTTGCGCGTCCACCGTCACCCGCTCGGCCTGACCCGGCCTGCCGGCATAAAGGACCGATGCGGCCGGCGCGTAGACGACGCCCAGCACCGGCGCTCCCGCCCGCACCAGGCCGATATTGACCGTGAATTCAGGCCGTCCGGCGATGAATTCGCGCGTGCCGTCGAGGGGATCGACCAGGAAGAAGGTGCTGCCGGGGTCGGCAGGAAAGTTGCCGGCGGCAACCGATTCCTCGGCCACGACGGGCGTGGTCGGGCACAGTCCGCGCAGGCCGGCGAGGATCAGCCGCTCCGATTCGCGGTCGGCATGGGTCACGGGCGAATCGTCGGCCTTGCGGTCGACGGCGCAGCCTTCCGTGAAGGCGCGCATGACCAGCGGCCCGACGGACAGCGCCAGGCGTTCCAACCCCGCGAGCAGACGGATGTCGTCCATGGATTTTCCCCGCAGGCATCCCGCGCCCGCGATGGCGGACCTTAGCCGGCGCGCAGGCTTTGGCAAGGGCGCTTTCGCGCCGGTGCGCCGTTCCGTCACGGCCCCGCGTCGCGCGGGCGCGCGTGCTCCGCCGCCACGCCGCAGGATGGCGCGCGAGGTCCCCAAAAGCAGGCGGCCCGCCTCGAAAGGCGGGCCGCTGCGGCTTGCCGAAAGGACGCGGGCTTCTAGCGGCTGAGCGCCCATGCGGCCGGCAGCACGGTTGCCGCCAGCGCCGCCTTGACCAGATCGGGCAGGATGAAGGGAACGACGCCGAACTGCCACGCATTTTCCACGCCGAGCAGCACGGAAAGCCAGGCGAAGCCGAAGGCGAGGATGATGACGGTGGCCGCGAGATGCACGGGAAACAGCTTCAGCGCGCTGCGGTCCAGCCCGCGGTCGGCTGCCCAGCCGACGAGCACGGCCGCAACCACCATGCCGGCAAGATATCCGCCGGTCGGGCCCATCATGTAGGCGAGGCCGATCCCCTTCTCGGGCGTCGACTGGAAGACCGGGAAACCCATCGCGCCCTCGGCCATGTAGAGCAGCACCGTCGCCAGGCCGAGCCGCAGGCCGAACGCCCCGACGATCACCAGCACTGCCAGATTGCCGAGATACAGGTCGACAGGCCCGAGCACGATCTTGGTCTTGGCCGCCAGCGTCAACAGCAGGGTGCCGCCGAGCGCGAGGCCGAACTGCATCAGCAGCCGGGCGGTGCGGTTGTCGGGAAGAGCGCCCGAAATCAGCGGGCGAGCCGAAATTGCGGTGGCCATGTCTGTCCTCTCAGTAGGTGGAACGGGTTCCGTGGGGGATGCGGGGTTCCGGTATAGGAGCTTACGTGATAAGCGGCAATCCGCTTGACGCCATTCGCTCCGAAACTCCAGTGACCCTCGAATTCGACATGAACTTCGAACCCGCCTACGGCGAGGCAGTCCCGGTCGCGCCGGGGGTCGTGCGCGTCACGGCCGGCAATGGCGGCCCGTTCACCTTCAAGGGCACCAACAGCTATGTCGTCGGCTCCGACACGCTGGCCGTGGTCGATCCCGGCCCGGAGGACGAGCAGCACCTGGAGGCATTGCTCGCCGCGATCGGCGGGCGGCCGGTGAGCCACATCTTCGTCACCCACACCCACAGGGACCATTCGCCGCTGGCGGCGCGGCTCAAGGCCCTGACCGGCGCGCGCACGGTCGCCGAGGGGCCTCACCGCGACGCGCGGCCGCTGCGGATCGGCGAGGTCGACGCGCTCGACGCCGCCAATGACGAGGCGTTCCGTCCCGACATCGCGCTGGCCGACGATGCCGCGATCGAAGGCGACGGCTGGGCGCTGCGGGCGATCCTCACGCCGGGCCACGCCGCGAATCACGCGGCTTTCGCCCTCGACGGTACCGGCGTGACGTTCTCCGGCGATCACGTGATGGGCTGGTCGACCAGCATCGTCGCGCCGCCCGGCGGCTCGATGAGCGACTACATGGCCTCGCTCGACAAGATGCTCGAACGCGACGACCGGCTGCTGCTGCCCGGCCATGGCGGGCCGGTGGGAGCGCCCGCCCCCTTCATGCGCGGGCTCAAGGGGCACCGCAAGATGCGCGAGCGGGCCATTCTGGAGCGCATCCGGGTCGGCGACAGGACCATCCCGGAAATGGTGCTCGCGATCTATCGCGACACCGATCCGCGCCTGCACGGCGCAGCCGGCCTTTCCGTGCTCGCCCATATCGAGGATCTGGTGGCGCGCGGGCTCGTCGCGGCCGACACCGAGGTCGCCATCGACGGCGCCTTCCGGCCGGCCTGACGGCAACGCGCCGCCGCCTGCCCCCTATTGCAGCGTCGGCGTGATCGCCGCCTGGATCACGCCGTCCAGCGTATCGAGGAAGCGCAGGACCTTGGCTGCGTTGTCGCCGAGGTCGTGCCGGCCGTAGCGGGAGGCCGAGCGGACGTCGACATAGGACGTCTCGCCCTCGTCGACGATGCGGACGGCCACGTCGGAGACGAGCCCGACCACGCGCGACGGCGCCACCAGCTCGACTGTCGTCCCGCGCCCGTCGGCGGACGGGCGCGGCGGCCCCAAGGCGCGCCAGCCGAGCTCGTCCGCGGTCGCCGCGGCCATCTCCTGCATGCGGTCGAGGGGAAGCGCGTAGCGGCGCCCGGTGACGGCCGGATAGGCTTCGGCCTGCATGCCGGGCCGGGGTTCGGTCCAGTCGCGCAGCGGGTTCATCCCGGCCGTGCGCAGCCCAGGCGCAACGGCGAAAACGGGCGGGTTGGCCGTATCGGTCGAGATGTCGGCCAGTTGCGGCAGCGTCGCCGCGCGCCAGGCGCCGAAACCGAACGGCAGCAGGACGGCGACCGCGATCAGCGTCGCGCGGACCGAAGCGCGGCCGCCCTTGTCGCCGCGCTGCCACAGGCGCGCGAAGCCGACCGCCGCCAGCAGCAGCGCCAGCACCGCCAGCCCCGCCACGATCGCCAGCAGCCACAGGAACGGGATCGTCGGAACCGGGCCGAAACGGTGGCCGAGCGTCGAGGTGACCAGCAGCACGGCGGAGAAGATCGCCACCCGCCGCGCCCACACGGCGGATGCCGACAGACGCCGCTCGATCACGACCGGCGCGATCACGCGTGCCCTCCGCCCTGCCTCGCCGCGGACGGAATCACGCCGTGGGAAGCCTGTAGTCTTTGAACGTCTCGCGCAGCGCGGTCTTCTGGATCTTGCCCGTCGCCGTGTGGGGGATCTCGGCGACCAGCACGACATCGTCGGGAAGCCACCACTTGGCGATCTTGCCTTCCATGAAGCCGATCAGATCGTCCTTGCTGGGCGACTTGCCGGCCCTCGGCACCACGATCAGCAGCGGGCGCTCGTCCCATTTAGGATGCGCGATCCCGATGGCCGCGGCCTCCGCCACGTCGGGATGCCCGACCGCCAGGTTCTCCAGGGCGATGGTCGAGATCCACTCGCCCCCGGACTTGATGACGTCCTTGGCGCGGTCGGTGATCTCCATATAGCCGTTCTCGTCGATATGGGCGACGTCGCCCGTATCGAACCATCCGTCGGCGTCGAACTGCTCGGTGCCGGCTCCGCCATAATAGCCGGAGGCCACCGCAGGCCCGCGCACCTTCAGGCGCCCGAACGTCTTGCCGTCCCAGGGCAATTCGCGGTTGTCGTCGTCGGTCACCTTCATCTCGACGCCGAACGGCGTGTAGCCCTGCTTTTCCTGCACATCGAGCTTGGCATCGCCCGTCAGGCCCGCCGTCTCCGGCTTCATCGTCCCCAGCGTGCCGAGCGGGCTCATCTCCGTCATGCCCCAGGCATGGATCACCTCGACGCCGTAATCGTCCTGGAACTTTTCCGTCATCGCGCGCGGGCAGGCGGAGCCGCCGATCACCACCTTCTTCAGGTGCGGCAGCTTGTTGCCCGTCTCCTCCAGATATTGCAGCAGCATCAGCCAGACCGTCGGCACGGCCGCGGTGAAGCTCACCTTCTCCGTGTCGAGCAGCTCGTAGATCGAGGCGCCGTCCAGCCTGGCGCCGGGCATCACCAGCTTGGCGCCGATCATCGGCGAGCTCTGGGCCAGCCCCCAGGCGTTGGCGTGGAACATCGGCACGACGGGCAGCACCACGTCGCGCGAGGAGATGCCCATCGCGTCCGGCAGCGCGGCGATCATCGCATGCAGCACGTTGGAGCGATGCGAATAGAGAACGCCCTTCGGGTCGCCGGTCGTGCCGGACGTATAGCACATGCCGGCGGCGGCATGCTCGTCCATCTCGCGCCAGCGGAAATCGCCGTCCGCGTCGGCCAGCCATTCCTCGAAGGCGACCGCGTTCGGCAATGCCGTCTGCGGCATGTGCGCGGCATCGGTCAGCACGATCACCTGCCGCAGCGACGGCACCTTGGCCGCGATCTTCTCGACGATCGGCACGAAGGTCAGGTCGACGAACAGCGCCCTGTCCTCGGCATGGTTCATGATCCAGGCGATCTGGTCGGGAAACAGGCGCGGGTTGAGCGTATGGTAGACGCCGCCCATGCCCATGATGCCGTACCAGCTTTCCAGATGCCGGGCCGTGTTCCAGGCCATCGTCGCGATCCGCTCGCCGGAACGATAGCCCTCGCGTTCGAGCTTCTGCGCGATCCTCAGGGCGCGGTGGCGGATGTCGGCATAGGTCGTGCGGACGACCGGACCTTCCACCGAGCGCGAGACGACCTCCCGACGACCGTGCTGCAAAGCCGCGTGATCCAGCAGCTTGTGACAGACAAGCGGCCATTCCTGCATCAGTCCGAGCATGGGAGATCCTCCTGTGTGTTTTGGCGCAGTTTGTGCCCCTGGGGTCGTGTGTTGTCCAGTGGATTCAAGCCGTTGATCGGAACCATCGCCGCATTTCGGCCATTGTGGTGCCGAAGCCTCCCGCAGCGGGGTGGCGCAGACAGCGAGGCCGACATGGACGCGCCCACCGAAAGCCTGCCCGAACTCGCCCCGGCGCACTCGCTGGAGACGATCGAGCTGGAGCTCGCCCTGCAGTCCCAGGATACCGTGCAGAACGGTTTCGAAGGCGCGGTCCGCCAGGCGCTGGCCAGGACGGGGGGCGTGCTTCTCTTCCACATGCGCATGGAAGACGATGCCGGCGCGCCGCGCTGGACCGCCGCGGTGGCGATGGGGAACGGCGAGGACCGGCAGTTCTTCATCGTCTCGATCCCCGCCGACGGCGCGGTGCGCATCGAGCCCCTTGCCCAGTCGGACGAGCCGCTTGCGCGGATCGCGCCCGCCTTCGCCGATGTGATGGAGCGGCTCCACGAGACCGCCTGAGAGACGGCTGCCGGAAACCGCCTTCGGCGCTTGCGCGCTCGACAAGCCGCGGCGCGTCCTCTAATAGGCGCGCCAGCCGCGGCGTGCGTCCTGCGGCACGGCCGCAACACCAGCACAGCGCAAGCAGCCCACCGGATGAAGTCCAAGACAGATCGGAACCTGACGGGCCCCGCGGGCCCGAAGCGCATTCTCGTCACCGGAGCGTCAGGCTGCGTCGGGCAGTATCTCGTCGAAGAATTGCTCGCCGAGACGCCGCATCGGCTGGTGCTGGTCGTGCGCACCCCCGGCAAGCTGCCGGCCGAAGTGGCGAGTTCGCCGCGCGTCGAGGTGATCGAGGCCGACGTCGCCGATATCGAGGCGTATCGCGGCAGGCTCGGGCACATCGATCTGGCGTTTCTGGTCGCGGCCTGCTGGGGCGGCCCCGAAGCCTATCGCGTCAATGTCGACGCCAATCTCGCGCTCACGCGCCATCTTGCGGACAATGGCGGGGAGCGGGTGCTTTATTTCGCCACCGGCAGCGTGATCGACGCCGACGGCCGGATGTTGCCGGCCGCGCACGAGCTGGGCTCGGACTATATCCGCTCCAAATACCGGCTCGTGGAAGAGATCGAGAAGCTGCGCGAGCGCATCGCCATCGTCGGCCTGTTTCCGACGCTGATCCTGGGCGGCGGCGACGGCAAGCCGAAGTCGCATTTCGCGAACCTGCTGCACGAGGCGCGGCCATGGGCATGGCTGGCGCGCTTCCTGCGCGCCGACGCCAGGTTCCACTTCGTCCACGCGAAGGACATCGCCCGCGTCGCGCGCCATCTGGCCGATGCCCCGCTCGACGGCCTGCCCGAGCCGCGCCGGCTGGTGCTGGGCAACCCGGCCATCACCGTCAACGCCTTCCTGGCGCAGTTCGTCGGCTATCTCGGCATGCGCATGCCGTTCGGCATCCCCCTCAAGGACTGGCTTGCCGAGGGCGTGATCAAGCTGTTCCGCATCGAGCTGTCGCCCTGGGACCGCTATTGCATGCAGCACCGCGACCTGTCCTACGCGCGCGTCTACGGGCCGGCGGATTTCGGCCTGCCGGTCCATTGTCCGGACGTCGCGACCGGCCTCGCAGGGATCGGGCTCAGATAGGTCCGCGGCGGGTCTCGCCCCGACCTTCCAGCGCTTCGGCCGCATCCGCCTCCGCCGGCCGCGGAAAGCAGAGCAGCAGCCCCGCGACGATCGCCATCGCGCCCGTCATCGGATCCATGTTGAAGCCAATATCGGCGATCATGTAGAGGGCCAGCGCGGCCGCGGTCGCCCGGCCGGCCCAGGCATAGGACTGCAGCCGGCTCGATGCGGCGAGCCGCAGGAGAAGCCAGAAATAGACCGCAAGGAACAACAGGCCGAATATCCCGTACGCCACCATATGGGCGACGTAGTCGTTGTGGATATGGGTGTGGATCGAAAGATCCGGCCCGTTGGGGCCGTTATGGGCGATCACGGCCTGCATGCTTTCAGCCAGGCCGTTGCCGAGGATCGGCTTGTCGACGAAGGCGAGCCAGCCGCCCGTGATCATCGCCACACGCCGGCCGATGGAGCCGTCGGATCCGAAGCTCCCGGCCTCGGCGATGGCATCGGCTTCCATCCAGAAATGTGCGATGCGGGTCTGTACCATCGGGGACCATGAGCTCACCAGCACGACGACCGCCACGCCGAGAAGCGCGGCCGCCGGCGCCACCACGCTTCGCCGGCCCACGATCCAGCGCAGCGCCACGATCCCGTAGGACGCGGCCGTGCAGACCCAGACCGCCCTGCTGCCCGAGAGCACGATCGGGGCGAGCGCGGCGAAGGCGGCGAGGTTCGCCGCGGCCGCCGCCCTGCCCTCCAGCTCGCCCAGCCCGCGCGCGAGCAGAAACGTGCCCCACACCATGACGACGAAGGCATAGGGGATGGGATTGAGGTTGTAGCCGCCCGGGCGCGGGACGCCGTGCCAAACCAGCTGGAAAACCGACATCGCGACAGCCAGGGCAACCGTCGCCATCAGGACACGGTCGATCGTGCCGACCGACACTCCCGAGAGCCTGTATCCAAATGCGAGCAGCGGAATGAGGAGGACCGGCAGGTAGTCCACGAGCGTGGTCAGGTTTCCCATGACGCTTCCGCCGTTGAGCATGTCGACGAGGAAGAGGCCCAGGCAGGCAGGCAGGGTGATCTTGCCGATCCGGCGCAGATCGTGCGGCAGGGGCGTGCCGCGGCGCCATACGACAAGGCCGTAGGCCGCGGCCATCGCCATCGCCACCGTCGCCCCCGGCGAGGACAGGGAAAGCGGAAAGCCCGCGACGAACCAGAAGGCCGCGAACCACTGGCCGAAGGTGCGCCCGCCCCGGCTTTCCCCCGGCACTGTCATCGGCTCCCCCCCGCGAGAAGCGCAAGCAGCCGGGCAAGGATGTTACGTTCGCGAATCCGTCGGTCGCATCTGTCGATCCAGGGATTCGTCGCCGTCGTGACCGCACGCCCCTTTATGCCGACGAACGTCGTTCGTTGGCGAGGCTTGCCGGGCTCGCCGGGAACGAGACTTTCCTGGAACGTCGTGCAGCCGAGGTTCGAAAACAGACGCGCGATCGATTCGCGCGTCAGGTAGATCGCGGTGTTGTATTTGACGGACTGCCAGAGCTTGGCCTTCTTCCGGGCTTCCGACGTCCAGGGCAGATGCTCGATCCACGGGTTGCCGAAATAGGCCACGCCGCGATGCCTGTAGATCGCGTGTGGAAAAAGGCTGATGAAGGTATCCACGATCAGGCATCCGCCCGGCCTCAGCGCCGACATTACCTTTTCGGCGAAGCGGAACGTGTCGACCTTGTCGAAATGGTAGAAAATGCCGAGGCAAAGCACGATGTCATACTCACCCAGATTCGTTTCCAGAATGTCCGCCTCGATGAACTCGATCCGGTCCACGACACCGAACGCCCGGGCCGCAAAACGCGCTTTCTCTATATTGGCTTCGCGAATCTCGACCACCGTGACGAAAGCCCCGCGCAGGGCCAGCTCAATGGCGTAGATACCTTCGAGGCCGGCAATGTCGAGCACGCGCTTGCCCTCGAGATCGCCGCCGGCGAAATCGCTGGCGATCTGGGCGACCCTGTAGATCTTCTCGTCATCGCTGCTGGGCCGGTCACCCAGCGTATAGCCGTCCTCGACACCCTCGATCCGGAAGTTATGGGCGCTAAACGCACCATATCTCGACACCAGCTCCTGATAGTCCACGCCTCACCCCCACCTGCTTATTGTTCTCAAAGCGATCAGTCCACGATCGGGCGCAGCCGGCTTGTGAACGAGGCATCTCCGCATCGAGCGCGGCGAACGCTCATTTGCCGCCACCGGACGCCCCCGTGTCCCGCGCACCTGCCTCGCGGTCGAGCTTTTCCCTCATGGCCCGGCCGGCAGCGATCTCGGTGTGGTTGATCATCAGCAGCCTCCACAGCGCCGAGCCCGGCTCGATGCCGGTCCGGCGCGCATCCTCGATCCGTTGATCGAGCCGGAGCGCGGGCGCCAGGGCGCGGTCGAGCGCCTGGAAGAGGCCGAGCTGCTTGGTTTCGAATGCGACGCTGAGGGTCGGGTGCTTGCTGTAGTAATAGGCACCCATGGCCCCGCGGCTCTCTTCCAGAGCAAGGCGCTGGAAGAAGTCGCGCCGGTAGGCCGCCGGCTTGTAGTGCCAGATCGGGGCGCGCCAGTTGTAGCGCCTGCGCACGCCCGTCCGCAGCAGCCTGCGATACATTTCCGGGTCCTCCCACCCGTAGGCCCGGAACCCCTCGTCGAAGCCCCCCGCCTCGACGACCGCGGATTTCGCCACCGACGCATTGCCGGTGGGAAAGGGATTGGAATGGCGCCCCAGAAAGAAGCCGGGCGCCGGGTTTTCGGCGGCCGGCGGCTCGGTGCATTCGATGATCGGCCCGGCGACGACGAGGCCCCTGCGCGCGCGATGAGGGGCAAGATGCTGCGCCAGGAAATCACTGCGGACGAGCGCATCGTCGTCGACGAAGACGAGGATCTCGCCGCGCGCCACGCCGATCGCGCGGTTACGGGCAGCAGCCGCCGCGCCACGCTCGGCCTGCCGCCGATAAACCATGTTGGGAGCGGCCATCGACGCCACCACGTCCGCGGTATCGTCGTCGGACGCATCGTCCACCACCACGATCTCGTAGTCGCTCGCAGGTACGGTCTGCCGCAGCAGACGCGGGAGCGACAGCCGCAGCACTTCGGCCCGGTTCCTGGTGGGCATGATAAAGCTCGCGGCCAGATTCATCTCGAACGAAACCCATCGTTGCCGGTGGTTGCTGCGCGGCATCGTTGCGCCGACGCGGGTCCACATATGTCAGAAGCCGGCTCGACGGTCGACAGCGAAGGCATGAGCCGAGACCCATCCGAAAAACTGACACAACCTTCCAGTATTCGCAGCCAGGGGCGGTCAGGCCGCTATCAGCTTGACAATATCGCGGTCGTCCTTGCGAATGGCGACGTAGTTTGGGCCCGAGCAAAAATCGTTCATGTAATAATTCCAGGGGGTGAATTTTATTCCGCCATCCCTCAAAACACCCACCTGATACCCCAATTCCTCGAAGAACCTGAAATAATCGCGCATCAGAAATCCTGCGTCTGCACTCGTGTAGCCATATTCGAACTGGACGATCCTGATCGACTTCCTCTCCAGCATATCCCTGAAGCCGCGCATGACGAATATCTCCGCGCCTTCTACATCGATCTTCAGGAAATCGATCGTATCGATCTTGCTTTCCAGGCAATAATCGTCACCACGCCGTACACGTGTCCTCATCGTCTTTGCCTTGAGGCCGGCATCGTCGTGGAACACGGAATTGGTCAGGGTCGTATTGACCGGCTGATATCGGCCGTAATCCTTGTATTCGATCTCGCGATCGACGTCCGAAAGGCCGAATTCATTGACCACGACGGCCGGTGGCACCGTCTTCCGGAGCTTCGCGAGCGTCGAGGAAGAAATTTCGAACGCGTGAACGCGCGCATTGGGGAAATATCGGACCGCCTCCTTCGACCACCCTCCAACATTGGCGCCGACATCGAAAACGATGCGGAAATCAAGCGGTGCCAGCCGCTTCAGAAGCCATTCTTCGCCATTCTTGTCGAAATCGTAGGAGAATCCCTCCTTCTTGCGAACGTAGAATTTGCAGAAATGATAAAGCCACCCGCCAGACAATCCCGTTCCTCCCCGGTTTCACTGCTTGTTGTAGGCCCTCGCGGCCGACATGAGCACCGTCAGCGTTCGACCTCGTTGTCCGCGAACTGTTCGTCGCAGAGCCGCCGGTACAGGCCGTTGCGCGTATAAAGCTGCTCGTGGGTCCCCTCCTCGACGATCCGGCCGCGCTCGATGACGACGATGCGGTCGGCCGCGCGGATGGTGCTCAGCCTATGGGCGACGATCAGCGTCGTGCGCCCGCGGCTCGCCCGCTCCAGCGCCTCGCGCACCATGCGCTCCGAATCCGCGTCGAGCGCCGAGGTCGGCTCGTCGAGCAGCAGGATGCGCGGGTTCTTGAGGAAGACGCGGGCAATCGCGATGCGTTGCCTCTGGCCGACCGAAAGGTTCGCGCCGCGCGGCTCGATGCGGGTGTCGTAGCCGGCCGGCAGGCGTCGGGCGAACTCGTCGACATAGGCCGCGTCGGCGGCGGCCAGCACCTCCTCGTCGGTCGCCGCCGGCGCGCCGAAGCGCAGGTTCTCCGCCAGCGTGCCCTCGAACAGGACCGGCTGCTGGAACACGACGCCGACCTCGCGGCGCAGCGCCGTCAGGTCGAGGCTGGCCGCGTCGACGCCGTCGATCAGCATCCGGCCGCTGTCGGGCGTCAGGAAGCGGGGCACGAGGTCGATGATGGTCGACTTGCCGCCGCCGCTCGGCCCGACGAGCGCGACGCTCTCGCCGGCGCCGATGCGCAGGTTGAAATCCTCGAGCCGGAAGCCGTTCGGCACATAGGCGAAACCGACATGGTCGAAGGCGATCTCGCCCTTGACCTTGCCGAGCGGCCTGTCGCCGCCGGCCTCCCGCGGAAGGCTGGCGATGCGCTCCAGGCGGTCGAGGATCGCGGTCAGCTGGACCAGCCGGCCGATCGAATGGCTCGCTTCCTGCAGCGGCGAATAGGCGAGGCCGACGCAGACGAGGAACGAGGTCAGCGTCGGCAGCGTGATCAGCTCGCGATCGAGCAGCACGGCCGCGACCATCACCATGCCGGCAATGCCGACGCTGGCGCCCAGCGCCACCGCGAAGGGGTGGAAGGCGTCCGTCCGCTCGCGCGCCAGCTGCGCATCCAGCGTCTCGGCGTTGAGCCGGCGGAAGCGGCCGACGACGTCGTCCTCGCGGCTGAACGACTTGATCTCCTTGGCGCCGCCCAGCATCTCCTCGAAACGGGCGACGAGCCCGGCCAGCCGGTCCTGCGTCGTGTGGGCGGCCCCGTGCAGCTTGCGGCCGAAATAGGAGGTGACCAGCGCCAGCGGGCTGATCAGGACGACGGAGCAGAGAAACAGCAGCCAGCTATACCAGACCATCGCCCCGGCGAAGATCACGATCAGGATCACCGAGGGCGCGAGCAGCGCGACGACGCGCATCAGCGCCTCCTGCAGGGTCTGCAGGTCGTTGGAGAAGCTGGAGACGAGCTGGCCGCCGCCGATCGAGGCGAGCGAGCGCGGCGAGGTGTGGAGGATCTGCCCGAACAGGCGCTCGCGCGTGTCGGCGGTGATCGAGAAGCTCAGCCGCGTCATCAGGTAGATGCGGCCGAAAGACAGCATCGATGCCACCGTGAACAGCGCGATGCCGAGCATAAGATGCCCCGCCAGCCAGGCGATGTTGCCGCTGGAAAACACCTCGTCGACGAGCTTCGAGGCCCATAGCGGCATCAGAAGGTAGAGGCCGGCCGACGCGCCGGTGCACAACAGCGCCGCGAGGAAAACCGCGCGACGCTTCCACAGCTCGTTCCACAGCCAGCTAGCGTGCCGGTGCGGCTTCATGCGCGGCGTCCGGAGCATCCAGGAAATCGGCGATCGCCGAAACGAGGCGTTGCGAGGCACCGGGCTGCCCCATCGTGGCGCGCAACTCGTCCTCCAGCGCCCGGGTATCGCGGCCGAGCACCCGCACGACCTCGTCGGCAACCTGGCGCGCGGTGATCTGGCCGACCAGTTCGGGCACCAGCATCCGGTTCGTGCGCCGGTTGGGGTGAGACATGAATTTCAGCTTGCGCAAGATCAGATGGCCGAGCCCGCGCTTGATATACCTGCCCAGCACCGGGATCCGCCCGATATGGCCGGCAAGGCCCGGCATCGGCGCGCGCTCGGCCTGGTGCGTGGGGATGGTGACGACCATCGGCACCCCCAGCGCCGACAGCTCGGCCGTGTTCGTGCCCGGCAGCGTGATGGCGACGTTGGCGCGCGCGGCGACGGCGCCCGGCGCCGCCACCTCGATGCGCAGGCCGCGCGGCGTCACCAGAAAGCCGCGGCCGTCCTCCTCGAGCCAGGAGAGCTCGACGCCTTCGAGCGGCACGTCGGCCTCGTTGCGCGGCAGGGCGCGCAGGAAATCGAGCGACAGGAAATCCGACTTGGCAAGCATCCATTCGACGCCCGGCACGCGCTCGGCGACGAGCTCTGCCACGGCCGCGTGAAAGGGCAGGATGTACCGGGCCAGATAGTCGCGGCTGCCGGGATAGAGGCCGACGACGAAGCCGCCCGTGCGGGAGGGGCGGCGGACGGGGCAGCGCAGCCGCGCGGCATCGACCATCATCTCGCCGACCACGTCGGCATTCATGCCCGCCTTCGGCAGCGTCTCGAAGCCGGAATAGAAAACCCTGTCGAAGAACCACGACAGCGCCGGCGGCCGCTCCGCATAGGCGAGCAGCGGCTGGCGCAGGCGGCGCGACAGCAGGACGGAGAATATCGTGTCGCCGCCGAGATGGATGACGGCCCCCGGCGCGCCGCGAACGAGCCCGCGCGGCAGCCTGTTGCGCCAGACGAGCGCCATCGTCTCGTCGACCGACATCGAGCTGTCGACATAAGGCAGGGACTTGACCACCGCCAGCTCGGAGCCGGAGGAGAACACGCAGGGCACGGTGGCCACGCAGATGCGCGCAGACGGCATGCGCTCCTTGAGGGCGAGCGCCATCGGGTGCAGCCAGCTCGAAACCTCGCCGGGTCCGTTGACCGTCACCACGATCTGCAGGTCGTTGTCGCCTTGAGCCAAAATGCCTGTCCGTCGCCTCTCGCGCCGGCGTTTCGCTTTGCGTGCGGCGCCGGATTCGCCTTCACATGTGATACTTTTCGGCCGCCCAGACAAGCCAGCCGCGATAGTCTTCCACCTTGGCGCCCCAGGCGCGGTTCATCACCGGCTTCTGCACGCCGAACATGTAGCGCTGGAAGGTGGATTCCTTCTCGGCGAAGAATTCCAGCAGCGCCGAGCCGCCCAGATGCCGGCGATAGCTCTCGACCATGCGCATCCAGGGCCCGCCCGAGGCCGCCTCCTGAACCTGCCCGTGCAGCCGCTCGACGCCGCGGCGCGAAAGCTCGTCGAGGAACCGCTGCGCCAGCGCCGAGTAGTAGCCCTTGCCGTAGCCCTGCTGAAGAATGTTGCAGTGATAATGGGCCGGGAAGCGGTCGAGCGGGATGGCCGGGTCTTCCTGCCAGCCATAGCGCAGCAGCCAGTAGAGCATGCGCCGGCTGTTGGGATCGCGGTAACGGAAGGTGGCGAGGCGCCACAGGGCGCGCGCAAGGACGGCCGGCACGATGCGCCGCGCCATCGCGCGGTGGAAACGAGCCGAATCGACGCAGCCGAGCAGGTAGCCGACGACGCGGCCGTCCTGCTCGACGACCAGCGCCGATTCGGGTTCCTCGTCGGTGTAGTATTTCGTCCAGTAGTCGGCGAACAGCTCGCCGTCCTCGATCACGGCGGCCGAGCCGCGGTTGCGATAGGCGGTGCGGCGGCAGATCTCGCGCACGGCTTCGCGGTCGCCGCTCCGGTAGGGGCGGATCAGGCCCTCCCCGGCCCCGCTTCGGTCTTCCGCGCCCGGCACGGCTTTTTCAGCGCTCATATTTCTTCCCGCCCCATTCGACGTGGCTGTCGCGGCCGAGCGAGGCCATCACCCGCAGGCCGATCGCGAAGGCGAGCGGCTCGTATAGCAGCGCCAGCGGCAGGAGCGAAGGGCGCCGCACGCGCATCAGCGACCATGCAGTGAAGAGCACGCCGGCCGCATAGCGGGCGGCCAGGAGCCACGCGAACACCCCGCCGAGGAACAGCGCCGGAACGGCAAGGACCGGAAGCAGCGCCATCCACACGCCCAGCACCACCGCCAGCGCCGAGAACCCGCCGGAGCTGACCCGCTTGGCGCGCTCGACGAACACGGCCCAGCTCGCGCAGGCGGCGACCTCGGCGGGGGCCTCCCGCCCGTAGCGGATGCGCGCGCCGATGCGGTGCAGCGCGCGCGAGAAGGCGAGATCCTCGGTCAGCGTGAAGCCGATCCTTTCGAAACCGCCCACGGCGTCGAACAGATCGCGCCGGAAGGCGAAATTGCCGAACAGGACGCCGCCGGGAAAGCCGGCGCGGTCGAGCAGGCTGCACAGCGCCAGATAATAGGAGACGTCGACCGTCTGCCACCGGGCAAGCCAGCCCGTCCCGGCGCGGAAGTAAACTGGCCCCGCGACGGCGTCGGCCCTGTCCTCGCGGATCGGCCGCGTCATCGCCGCCACCCAGTCCGGCCCGACGATGCCGTCGGCATCGATGGTCAGCACGATGTCGCCACGGGCGGCGCCAATGCCGAGGGCCAGTGCGTCCTGGCGTGTCGTCAGACCGCTTTGCGCCGGCGTGTCGACGCGGATCAGCACCAGATTGCCGAGCCCGGCCGCATGCGCGGCCTCGGCGGTGCCGTCGCTGCTGCGGTCATCGACCAGCACGACCTCGAATCCACCCTCCGGCACGCCGCGCTGCGCCGCGATCGAGCGCAGGCAGGCGCCGATATCGGCCGCCGCATCGTGGGCCGTGATCAGCACGGTGACGGCCGGACGCGCGGTCACGCGGCGGCCCGCCCGGCGGCGATGCCGTCGAAATGGCGCAGGATCGCGGCGGCGATCGCCTCGCTGGCGCCGGGCTCGCCCATCCGCTCGCGGCCGGCGGCGGCCATTTTCGCACAGCGTCCGGGATCGGCCAGAAGCTGCGCGACCGCGCCGGCGATCGCGTCCGGATCGCGCGGCGCATAAAGGGCGGACCCGCCGAAATATTCCATCTTCATCCTGACGTAGCGCTCGCCCTGGATTCCCGCCGCCGGCACGGTGACAAGCGGGATGCCGAGGCCGATGGCCTGCTCGTTGGCGGTCCCGGCCATGCCGACGACGAGGCTGGACAGCCGCAGCACGTCGGCGAAGCGGCCCTTGGTTACCAGCGCTTGCATCCCGGCCGGATGGTCGAGGCGCATGACGACCCCGTCGCCGCCGCGCGGCCCGGACGAGACGACGCGCCAGGCGCCGAGGCGCGGGTCGGCGGCAATCGCCGGCGCGAGCGCGGCCGGGTCCAGCTCGGGCCGCGCGGCGAACACGAAGCGGAGGCGCGCGGAGGCGTCCATGTGGTGCGGCGCGCGGCCGGCGGCGGCGAGCAGATCGAGCATGTTGGCCTCGGCATCGGCCCGCGTGCCCGCGAGAAGCCCGACCACCGTCTCGTCATCGCCGATCCCGAGGCGGTCGCCGGTGCCTTCCAGACCGTCCATCATCGGATTGCCGAGATAGCGGCACGCGACGCCGGCGCGCTCCAGCGCGGCTGCCGTCAGCGCATCGCGCGGATACGCTTCGGTGCAATAGCGCCGCAGCAGCCATTTCTCGAAGCCGGTATAGCCGTGGCGGGGCCTGTAGTAAGTCGATTTGGCGCAGCCGATGAAGACGAACGGCGTTCGCGCCAGCACGGCGGCTCCGATCGGCACGATGTCGCCGACGGCGACGATCATGCGGTAGCGTCCGCGCATCGCGCGCGCGTCGCGGGCCTGCCGCAGATAGGTGCCGATCCACCCGGCCTTCAGGTCGCCGATCATCAGCCTGGGGTCGAGCGTGGCGAAGCCGGCGCTGGGCAGCAGGTTGCGGGCGCCGACGGTCGGAATGCCGCGCGCCGCATAGGCCGCCCCCTCGCCGACCATCGGCCAGCCTTCGATCGAAAGACCCGGGCGCTGCGCGACGAGCCGGTCGAGCACGCGCCCGGCGATGACGTCCTCGCCATGGCCGTTGCTGGCGATCAGGATGTCCGTCATGCGCCACCGCGCCGCCCGTCGGCAGCGGCCGCTTTCCAGCGCGCGACGGCCGCATCCGGCGAAACCGCCTCCCAGCCCTCGCCTTCCAGCCGGGCAAACAGCCGCTCGACCTGGCCCCATGCAACGGGGTCCTCCACATCCGCCGGATGCAGCGCGACGCGAAACGGCCGGCCGGCCGCCAGAAGCCGGGCGATCCGGCCTTTCCGCAGCGCATGCATCACGCGGTTGCGCAGCTTGCGGTCCCCTTCGTCGAAATTGAGCGCGGGGAGCGGGACGGACAGACCCGCGAAGAGCTCATACCCCCGCACCGCCATGAACGCCTCGAAGCCGGCCGCGGCCAGCGCGGCGCGCGCGCCCGCGCTCTGCTGCCAGCGCGGGGCGCAGAACCAGCGCGGCCGCACGCCGAGCCCCGCAAACGCCTCCACGCCGCGCCCGATGCGGTCCGCCGCCTCAGCGCGGTCCAGCCGCGCGAACTCGGACCGGTTGTCATGGCCGTAGAGCAGCCAGTTCAGGAAATCCGGGCCGAGCGAATGGGTGAAGCCGTGCAGCACCTTCTCCCCCGGCAGCGCCGCAACCCTTTCGACGAACGGCCGGCTGTCCCCGATCGCTGCATGCCCCTGCCAGTCCGGCACGACCAGCAGCGCCGCCTCGGCGCGCGCGGGGGCGGGAAGGACGTCGATCATCGCCTCCAGCTCCGCCTCCATCCCCGGATAGACGTCGTGGATCTCGGGAACGTAGAAGCGCGACCATGCGGGCGAGACTGCGGCAGCGGCTGTCATTCCAGTTCGGCGCCCCGGCTGGCTGCGGCAGGCCGTCGACGGCCGCCGCGCGGTTCGGGGCTGACTATCGTGCCGGCGAAGGAGCGTCAATCTTTGCGGCCGCCCGGCCCGCATGCGGCGCTGCCCCGCCTGCCGCCGCTACGCGGCGTTCCGGCGAGCCAGGCGCGCCTCCCATTCCAGCGCATGGGAGACGATGGCGGAAAGATCGTCGAAGCGCGGCTGCCAGCCGAGCTCGGCGCGCGCCCGGTCGGCATTGGCGATCACCTCGACCGCATCTCCCGGGCGCCGTTCCTTGAGCCGGACCTCGAAATCCCGCCCGACGGCGCGCTTCACGGCATCGATCACCTCCAGCACGGAATAGCCGCGGCCGTAGCCGCAATTGGCGACCATGCTGGCGCCGCCGCGCCGCAGCCTGCCCAGGGCGAGACGGTGCGCCTCGGCAAGGTCGGCGACATGGATGTAGTCGCGGACGCAGGTGCCGTCGCGCGTCGGGTAGTCGGTCCCGTAGACCTCCATGAACGGCCGCTTGCCCGTCGCCGTCTCGCAGGCGACCTTGATGAGATGGGTCGCGCCCCTGGTCGACTGCCCCGTGCGCATCAGCGGATCGGCGCCCGACACGTTGAAATAGCGCAGCGCCGTATAGGCGAAATCGTGCGCGGCGGCGGTGTCGCGCAGCATCAGCTCCGTCATCAGCTTGGAGGTGCCGTAGGGCGATTCCGGCCGCGTCGGCGCATCTTCCATGACGGGGACCGCCTCCGGCGTGCCGTAGACGGCCGCCGTCGAGGAAAAGATGAAATGCCGCACGCCGGTCCGAACCGCGGCCTGGATCAGGCCGTGCGATTTCACCGTGTTGTTGTGGTAATATGAAAGGGGTTCGGCGACGGATTCCGGGACGACGATCGAGCCGGCGAAATGAATGATGGCATCGACGTTGCGGCGGCGGATGACGCCCTCGACCAGCTCGCCGTCGCCGATATCCCCCACCACCAGCTCGGCTTCGGGCGCGACCGCCCAGTCGAAACCCGTGCTCAGCCGGTCGATCACCACGACCTCCTCGCCGGCGTCGAGGAGCTTCCACACCATATGGCTGCCGATATAGCCGGCGCCGCCGGTCACGAGAACGGTCATCTTTCGGTCTCCAGCAAGCTGCAACCGGACCATCCTATCGGCATCGCGTGGATTTTCCGTCAACCCGCCCGCGGCAATTGCCGGCCAGGGTAATCGCATATGGGAATCGCGCGGCCGTTTACCCCCACCCCTGACCCTCCCCACAA
>ENA-UOVV01000455-UOVV01000455.1-compost-metagenome-genome-assembly--contig:-NODE-455-length-48805-cov-116.872021_pt1 | contig 48805 bp, 41 predicted proteins | sample MGYA00238155_ERZ761577 | MGnify/ENA primary metagenome ERZ761577 (study PRJEB28898, sample SAMN06268775) | compost metagenome | isolation source: Emeryville, CA | place: USA:Emeryville, CA | collected... | reverse complement strand
TGCCCAGGTGGTGGAATTGGTAGACACGCAGGTCTCAGAAGCCTGTGTCGCAAGACATCCGGGTTCGAGTCCCGGCTTGGGCACCATTAAAGAGAAAATGTTGAAGGCGAGGGCGGTGATGGCGGAGGGAATGGGTCAGGGCTTCCGGCCTTCGTCGACTTCGAAGAAGTCGAAAAACGTGAGAATGTCGGAGCGGTGGCCGAGGCCGTATTTCTCCTTGTAGTCCTGGAACTGATTCGCAGGCGCATCGGTGTCTCTCCAGCCGCGTTTGATCATGTATTCGTTCCAGACGAGGATCTCGGTGTCGGAGGGGTCGTATCCATTTTGGAAACACCATTCGAGGATCTCTTCGTCGGAGCCGCCTTGCCGGACGCGCTCCATGAGCGCGTCGAAGTTGATGCGAAGGAAGTCCAGGCAGCGGCGGTCGAAACCCCGGCCGATGTAGGGAAGGTAGTCGGGCGGGAGTTTCCCTTCGTCCCAGAGGCGGAGTTTGCGGACCATGCGGGCGAACCAGACGAGGCCGCCGGTTTTTTGGTAGGGGCTGATGAATTCGTTCGGGGTGGCGGAAGGCATGGCAGGGACGATCGTTCGTAGGCGGGGGGCACTGAACCGTCACGTGATTTCCGGGAGGACGAAGGGGGATTTGCAGCGTAGACGTGACGCGCTCGGTGGCGCGAAGCGCGTCCGGCGAGCCTCTGTTATCCCCATCATGAAGCACGTTTCCCGTCTGGTTTTTTCGTTGTCAGTGTTGGTGTCGCTTGCGCTGACGGCGCGGGCGGAGGAGGCGAGTTTGTTTCCGCTGAGCGACGTGCGCTTGCTGGAAGGGCCGCTGCGTCATGCGCAGGATCTCAACCGCGACTATCTGCTCGCGCATGACGTGCACCGGCTGCTGGCGCCGTTTCGGGTGGAGGCGGGATTGGAGCCGAAGGCGCCCAAGTATCCGAATTGGGAGAGCAGCGGGCTCGATGGTCACACGGCGGGGCACTATCTGACGGCGCTCGCGCAGATGTGGGCGGCGACGGGCGATCAGGAGATGAAGCGCCGTCTGGACATGATGGTGCGGGAACTCGCGGAGTGTCAGGCGGCGGGGCAGGACGGATATGTCGGAGGCATTCCGCGCGGGCGTGTGTTGTGGGATGCGGTGGCGAAGGGGGAGTTGAACTTTCAGAACTTCTCGCTGAACGGCGCGTGGGTGCCGTGGTATAACGAGCACAAACTCTTCGCGGGATTGCGCGACGCGTGGCTGCTCGGGAGAAATGCGCAGGCGCGGGACGTGCTCGTGCGGCTGGCGGACTGGTGTGACGCGCTGGTGCGGAACCTGACGGTCGAGCAAATGCAGGGCATGCTGCGGACCGAACATGGCGGCATGAACGAAGTGCTGGCGGACGTGTATTCGATTACCGGTGACAAAAAATACCTGGAGCTGGCGCAGCGGTTCTCGCATCGCGCGATTCTCGAGCCGTTGTTGCGGCACAAGGACGAGTTGACCGGGCTGCACGCGAACACGCAGATTCCGAAGGTGATCGGATTCGCGCGCATCGCGGAGCTCGGCGGCGATGCGTCGTGGCGCGATGCGGCGCGGTTCTTCTGGAACACCGTGGTGGAGCGGCGGACCCTCGCGTTTGGCGGGAACAGCGAGCGCGAGCATTTCAACTCGGTGGACGATTTCGGACCGGTGGTGGCGTCGCGCGAAGGCCCGGAGACGTGCAACACCTACAACATGCTGCGGCTGTCGGAACGGTTGTTCCGGAGCGAGCCGGCGGCGCGGTATGCGGATTACTACGAGCGGGCGATGTTCAATCACATTCTGGCGTCGCAGCATCCGGAGCATGGCGGGTATGTGTATTTCACGCCGATCCGGCCGCGGCATTATCGCGTCTATTCGCAGCCGGAAGTGTGTTTCTGGTGCTGCGTCGGCTCGGGTATGGAGAGTCACGGGAAGTATGGGGCGTTTGTCTATGCGCGCGGCGAGGGAGCGTTGTTCGTGAACCTGTTTGTCGCGTCGGAAGTTCACTGGCGGGAGCGCGGGGTGCACGTGCGGCAGGAGACGCGTTTTCCCGACGAGGCGACGACGCGGCTGACGATTTCGACGGAGACGCGGCAGCGTTGGACGTTGCGGGTGCGACATCCGGGGTGGGTGGCGAACGGCGCGCTGGCGGTGAAGGTGAATGGCGAGGCGCTGGCGGTGGAGTCCAGTCCGGCGAGCTACGTCAGCATCGAACGCGAGTGGCGCGACGGCGATGTAGTGGAAATTGAACTACCGATGCGGACGACGGTGGAGCGGCTGCCGGACGGCAGCGATTACGTGGCGATCGTGCATGGGCCGATCGTGCTCGCGGCGAAGACGGGCACGGAGGACATGCCGGGAGTGATCGCCGATGCGGCGCGCATGGGGCATGTTTCGACGGGAGGGTATCTGCCGTTGGACGAAGCGCCGATGTTGGTGGGCGATTTCGAAAAAATCGCCGAGGGCGTCGCGCCGGTGGACGGAAAGCCGTTGACGTTTGCGGCGAAGGGGCTGATCCGGCCGGAGGCGTTTCGGGATTTGGAGTTGGTGCCGTTCTTCCGGGTGCACGATGCCCGCTACATGCTGTATTGGCGGACGGTTTCGCCGGCGCGATATGAGGCGGTGCGTGCGGCGTTGACGGCGGTCGAGCAGGAGCGGATGGCGTTGGAGCGTCGGACGGTCGATCGCGTGTCGCCGGGCGAGCAGCAGCCGGAAGTGGAGCATGGATTCGCGGACGAAGGATCGCGCAGCGGGGTGCTGCACGGGCGGCGCTGGCGCGACGCGAGCGGGTGGTTTGGCTACACGATGAAAACGGGGGGCGAGGAACGGCTGGAGCTGCGCGTGACGTATTACGGCGACGAGCGCGGGCGGAAATTCGATGTGGTGGTGGAAGGTCGCGTGGTGGCGTCGGTGTCGCTCGAAGGCGGGAAAAAGGATGAATTCGTGGAGGCGGTCTATCCGGTGCCGGCGGAAATCGTGCGGGCGGCGGGCGATGGCGACGTGCAGATAAAGTTCGTTGCGAAGGAAGGAGCGCGGACGGGATCGGTGTTCGATGTGCGCTTGGCGCGGCAGGAAAACTAGCCGCCCATCCTCCATGCAGGTCACCCCCGCTTCGCGGGCTGGCGTCAGGCGACACGGATTTCGAGCCTCGTGCGGAAAGACGTCGCAATTGCGACATCTTTCCGCACGGCGGGAGCCGAGTGGGAGTTCGCGGGGAAGGCGAAAGTTCACTCGGGAAAGAACGGGCAGTGACGAGAGATGCGGGGAAGGTGGTAGGCCGGGGCGAGCGGAAAGATGTCGCAATTGCGACACGGGAAGCGTGCGATGGAGCAGACGGGGGCGGGGGGAAGGGAGGGGCGGTGAAAATTTTGCGAAAGTAGCGGGCGGGGAAGCCGATAGGGGAGCATTCTCCCTGTCACCATGCTCGCTGAATCCGTTGGCCCGACGGTCCCTGTCCTCACGCCCGAGGCCATCCTGCGCGACGTTAAGCATTTGCCGTCGGCGCCGAAGGTGTTGCCGCGTTTGAAGCAGTTGTTGGTGGATCCGAATTCGTCGATGCGCGAGATCGTGACCTTGATCCGGCTGGATCCGGCGATCGCGGCGCGGGTGCTGCAGGTGGGGAACAGCGCGTATTACAGCGCGGGGACGCGGTGTTTCACGGTCGACGAGGCGGTGAACCGCGTGGGCTACGAGCAGGTTTACCAACTGGTTTCGTATGCGGTGGCGTCGCAGGTGTTGGTGCGGCCGTTGAAGGTATATGGCATCGAGGCGGACGTGGTCTGGACGCTGTCGGTGTCGTGCGCGCTGGCCGCGGAGGCGCTGGCGGCGCGGAGCGGGCAGGATCGCGAAGAGGCCTACACGGTGGGGTTGCTGCACTCCTTGGGAATGGTGGCGATCGACGAGTGGGCGCTGCGGCATCGGCCGGAGCTCCAGTTGCGCAATGAAGGATTTCCGCGCGACGCGCTGGAGAGCGAGCGGGCGGAATTTGGTTTTACGCAGGCGGAGGCGGGCGCGGCGCTGCTGCGGGCGTGGGCGTTTCCGGCTTCGATGAGCGAGCCGGTGCGTTGGCAATACGCACCGCGTTCCTGTGCGACGCATACGCGGATGGCATGCCTGCTGCATTGCGCGAAATGGATTCGCAGCGTGGTGGGCGCGCCCGAGGGGCAGTGTCCGCCGACGCCATCCAAGGCGGCGCTGCAAATGACGGGGCTGCGCGCGTCGGACCTCCCGGCGATCGTGGAAGAGGTGGAGATGCGGCTGCGGGAAGTCAGTTCGCTGCTGGTAGTGACGGCGCCGGTGCGTCCGGCGGCGCGGTTTCCCGCGGATTTATCGGGTCGGGGATGAGGTTCGAACGCTCCCCGGCGGGATGCCACCGCTCAGACGGTGGACCGCGAGCGCATCAGGAGATGCGGGCGTAGATTTTTTGGAGGAGCGCGGTCGACGGGGCGACGGGCGAAACGGCGGGTTTCGGGCCGGCAAGGCTGAAGCGGAGGAGGAGTTGTTCGTTCTCCTTGTCGAGCTGCAGGATTTGCAGGATACGCGCGCGGGTGTGTTCGAGGAGGTCGCGTTCCTCGGGCGTCTTGGTCTGGCCGGCGGGGATGGTGCGCAGCGAGGCGAGGGAGCGGTCGAGGCGGGCGAGGAGATCGCGTTTGCGGTCGACGAACTCCTGACCGAGCGGGCGCTGGTGCTGGCGGAGGAAACGGTTTTCCTCGAGCGCGCACTGGTGCAGCTCGTCACAAAGTAGCTGGTGTTGTTGCAGAGCCTCGGTCGACGTCATGGGAAGCGGCGGTCGGAGCAGCAGGAAGGGAGAGCTGCCCGGTGGTCGAATCAAAAAGCAGGGTGACCTGGCGGTCGGTGGCGCGGCGCCAGTCGACGTGCGCGAGGCGGGAGGCGGCCATGCGGGCGATGTCGGCGATCTCGGGCGATGCATCCTTGCCGGCATCGGCGAGCGAGCGGTAGATTTCGCAGGCGCGATCGACGTCGCCGAGGCGTTCGTAGCAGAGCGCTACTTGATAGGTGACGGGGATGCGCCAGGACGGTTCGACGGAGAGTTCGGCGAGGCTGCTGTAGATGGCGAGGGCGTTGGTAATGTCACCGGATTGGAAGAAGTCGTTGGCGAGTTGATTGCCGGTGCGGCGCTGCCAGTAGCTCCAGCGCTTGGGATCGGCGGCGGTGCGGGAGCGTTCGGCGCGCAGGAGGTCGAGCGTGGCGGCGAGCGCTTCCTGGGTGCGGTTGAGTTTGCGCAGCGTGGTGGCGAGGAGGAAGCGGGCTTCGGGGACGTTTTCGTCGTCGGGCCATTGTTCGAGGTAGGTGCGGAGCGTGGTGACGGCGCCGTCGTAATCCTCGGAAAGCTGGAGGGCGTAGCCGGCTTTGAAATGTGCGCGGGCGCGATCGGACGGGGCGAGATCGAGCATGCGGAGGCGCGAGAAGAACTTGTTGGCCTCGGCGAACTCGCCGGACTGGAAATGGGTTTCGGCGACTTCGAACTGTGCGGTCTTGGCGAGGAGTTGGTAGTGTTCGAAGCCGGAGTCGGAGGGGAGCTTCAGCGTGGAGTTGATGACGTTGTAGAAGCGGGCGATCGCGAGGCGGGGCGCGCCCATGTCGCGGAGCGTGCGACCGAGATCGAGCAAGGCGTCGGGCACGCGGACGTCGGACGGGTAGTCCTTCAGGTAGCGTTCGTAGATCGCGGCGGCCTTGGTGAGCTGGCCCTGCTTGCGGTGCATACGCGCGAGGCCGAGGAGAGCGGACTTGGTTTGCTCGAGCGGAGCATCGCCGTGGAGGACCTGCCGGTAGGCGATTTCGGCGGCGTCGAAGTCGTCGCGTTCGGTGAGGTTGGCGCCGAGATTGACGAGGCCCTGAGCTTCGCGCGCGGAGAGACCGGAGGGGAGGGCGGGTTGCGCGGGAGCGGTCGGAGAGGGTTCCGCGTCCGATGACGCCGGGACGTCTTCGGCCCGCGCGGGAAGCGCGGTGCACGAGAGGAACGCGGCGAAAACGACCGCGGAGGTGGAGGCGCGGGATCGAGTTCGTTGTCGCGCGACGGACGGCGGCAAGCGGCGGGTCATCGTGGTGATTGTGTGTAAGTGGCGGAGCTGGGCGGAAGGGGCGTGCCGGTGGGCGTGCGCGGAGCGGGAACGATCACCGTGGCGTCAGTGCCCGGAGCGGGAATTTGAAAATAGGGGAGAAAATCCTCGGGACGCGTTTGCGGACGAAGGTCGTCGCGCAGAATGGGCGGCGGCGTGCGGACGGGCTCCGGGACGTCGTCGATCGTGTCGAGGGCAGGGTCGTCGGGTTCGACAAGGACGTTGTCGATGGGAGAAGTCCCGGCGATGGCGGCGGCGGCAGGGGCGTCGGGCGACGTCGCGGCGAGCGCAGCCGTGTCCGGCGCGAGGGGCGCGGAGTCGGACGCGTTGGCGCCGGCGGTCGGCTGCGGAGGAGCCGCGGCAGGTGGCCGGGTGACGAGGTCGGGCGGCGGCGCAGGTTCTTCGAAGCGCAGCGGCGGAGAGCCGATGGCGACGAGGTAGGAGCGGGCCGAGGAGGCAGATTTTGCAGACAATGCAGGCCGGGCCCATCCTTGGGCGGCGGTTAGCAGCGGAAGGAGCAACAGTGCCAGGCAAGGCAAAGCCTGGCCCACGCCGACCGGCGCGGACGTTGGTTCGCGTTGATTCATTATTAATACGACAGTCCATGGTGTGGATTGTCCTGTATTCGCCCGGAGGATATATCGGCATGCGGGCGGCGAACCTGAAGAGATTCGTGGGGGAAGATACCCTAGTCGGTAGGCCGACTCGGGCGCCATTGCGCGGTGGGGGCACCGCGCCTCCATCTGCGGGGAGCGGAGGCTACTGGCGTGCGGCGTCGAGGAGGCCGCGGAGACGGCGGCCGACTTCGTCGAGACGGTAAGGCTTTTGCACGAAGTCGCGCTGGTTGAGCTGCTGGAATTCGGCGCGGACGTCGGGGGTGATGTGGCCGCTGACCACGAGCACCGGGACGTTGGGGCGGCAGGCGCGGATCACCTTGAGGACCTGAACGCCGTTGGTGCCAGGCATGTTCAAGTCGAGGAGGACGGCGTCGAGCGGCCGGGTGGTGTCGCTGATGACCTCGATCGCTTCGAGGCCGGTGGCGGCGGTGGCGACGCGGTAGCCTTTGCGGGTGAAGGCGGCGGAGAGGAGCGTGCGAAGAGAGGTTTCGTCGTCGACGACGAGGAGCGACTCGGAACCGGAGGGGAAATCGGCGCTGCCGGCGGCGGGCGCGGCGACGGTCTGATCGGCGGCGAGCGGCAGGTAGACGTGAAACGTGCTGCCGGAGCCCATGACGCTGTCGACGTCGAGAAACCCTTGGTGGCTGGTGGCGATGCCGTAAACGACGGCGAGGCCGAGGCCGGTGCCCTGATTGGCGGGCTTGGTGGTGAAGAACGGTTCGAAGATGCGCGCGCGCACCTCGGGCGTCATGCCGGTGCCCGTATCCGAAACGTCGAGACAGGCGTAGCGGCGGGTGGGATCGGCGGAGCGGTGGCGCGCCTGCAATTCGGCGCCGGAGCAAACGCTGGTGGCGACGGTGATGGAGCCGCCCTGCGGCATGGCGTCGCGGGCGTTGACGCAGAGGTTGAGGACGATCTGCTGGATCTGGGTCTGGTCGGCGAGGAGCGGCGGGAGTTTTTCGGCGAGATTGAGCTGGAAGGTGACCGTGCGCGGGAAGGTTTCGGCCATGAGGGCGACGAGGTCGCGCGCGAGCTGGTTGAGGTCGACGGGAGCGTAGCGGATCTCGGCTTTGCGGCTGAAGGTGAGGATCTGTTTCACCAGTCCGCTGGCGCGCTGGGCGGCGCGGTGGATTTCCTGGAGGCTTTTCTGAAGGACGGCGGCGTCGGCTCCGCCCTGGAGGCAGAATTCGGAGTAGCCGTGAATGATCGCGAGGAGGTTGTTGAAGTCGTGCGCGATGCCGCCGGCGAGGGTGCCGAGGCTTTCCATCTTGTGCGCCTGGCGGAGCTCGCTCTCGAGGGATTTGCGGCTGGTGATGTCTTCGCGGAGGCAGAGGAGGTTGGTGATTTCCCCGGAAGGATTGCGCATGCAGGAGACCTTCACGGATTCCCAGACGAGCGTGCCGTCGGGGCGCTTGGTGGAGAATTCGCTGCGCCATTCGCCGCCGGCGCGGACGGTGTCCCAGAATTGTCGATACGACTCGTCGGTGGGGTGGCCGTCGCGGAGGACCTCGATGTCGTGGTCGAGGATGTCCTCGAGGGTGTGTCCGGTGACCTCGGTGAACTTCGGGTTCACGTATTGCGGGCGGCCGTCGAGGTCGGTGATGACGATGGAAACAGGAGATTGTTCGACCGCGCGGGAGAGGCGGTAGAATTGTTCCTCGGCGAGGCGCTGGCGGGTGATGTCGCGGCCGACGCAGCGGATGGAGACGATGGCGCCGGAGGGATCGCACTGCGCGACGTTTTCCCAGGAGAACCAGCGGACGCCCTGGGGTGTCATCCAGCGCTGTTCGCACACGGAGCGGTGCGGAGGGCGCTGGAGATCGGCGATGGCGCCGGGCAGGGAGCCGGCGTCGTCGGGATGAAGAAAATCGGAGACGGGCGTGCCGGGCAGGGAGGCGGCGGGGCGGCCGAACTTGCGCGCGAACGAGAGATTCGCGGCGATGACGCGGCCGTCCAAGTCGTGACAATACGCGGGATCGGCACTGGTTTCCCAGGGCCCGAGTCCGTTTTCCGGCGCGGAAGCAGTGGCGACGCCGGCGATGGTGTCGCTCAACACGGCTGACATGGTAGTGTGTATCGGTGCGGCTGGGGGGAACTTGAGCGGGGGAATAGGGAGTTTCGGCGGGTTGCCGAGGGAGACGCCGCGGAGCGGAAGGTCGAGGCAGGGAGGGTGAAACGTGTTCGCGTTTCCCGGCGCAGAGATGCGCGGCGGAAGCACCGCACCTCCATGGGAGGAGGTCTCTGGCTACAGGAGGCCTTGGAGCATCGACGGGAGGCGGCTCAGGGTGTTGGCGATGGCGGCGCGGGCGAGCATCGTCTCGGGGCCGTCGTCGGAGTAGAGGATTTTCCAGCCGTCGAGGAGCAGCCAGGCGTCGTGCTCGATGTGGGCGACGGGTTCGAAGCCGCCGGTGATGCCGGAGTGGCGGACGAGATAGTCGGCGACCTGCACGGCGGCGGCGAAGAGTTGATACTGCGGCGGGCAGGCGGCGGGGTCGTTGTGATAAAGGACGGCCGCGGTGATTTCTTCGGAGAGGTGATGGCGGCTGAGATAATAGGCGCCGATCTGGCTGTGATCCCAACCGATGAGTTCGCGTTCGAAGTTGCACACCTCGGCGGGCGTGCGGGCGGGCATGGTGATGAGTTTGCTCAACTCGTCGGGAAAGGCGGTGGCCATGACGACCTTGCCGACGTTGTGGAGAAGGCCGACGAGATAGTCGGTGTCGTCATCGATTTGAAGCGGCGTGGCGGCGAGGATGTCGCGCGTGACGATGGCGGTGGCGATGCTGTGGCTCCAGAGGTCCTTCCAAGGGAGGACGGTGCGGGAGTTTCGCTGGAGTTTCTCGAGTTCCTCGATGACGGGCGTGGCGACGGAGAGTTCGCGGATCTGGCGGAGGCCGAGAAAGAAGACGGCTTCCTCGATGTTGTTGATGCGTGTGGAGAGCCCGAAGTAGACGGAGTTCACCATGCGCAGGAGGCGCGCGGCGAGGGAGGGATCTCGGCGGATGATTTCGGCGATCTGCGAATTGAGGCTTTGCTCCGAGTGAACGAGGTCGCTGAGCGCGCGGTTGATGCTCTGGAGCGAGCCGAGTTTCGGGCACGCGTCGATGCGACGCCGGATGACGTCGTCCGGGTAGGGGCCGGAAGCGCCGGTGGCAGGAGCGGTTTCGGTGTGGGTATCGAGAAGCATTCCTGGTGCAGATGGGCGGGAAGCCTTTCCCGCATGAAGAGGCATCGGCTCTCTACATCGGAGCGCAAGCGGATCGCTTGAGCGGGAAACAGCGCGCTCATGCGGTTCGTCTGGAGAGAATAAGAAGAGCGCGTGGATTTTCGCTTAGTTTCCCGGGGCAGCGGGACGATATGAAGGAGTGATGATCGCCACGCCGATTCCGCGCGAGACGCTGCTGCATGTTGTCAAACAGCTACCGGCGGCGCCACGCATCATGTCGCAACTCGGGCACCTCCTGCTGGATCCGAACTCGGAGATGAGCGAGGTGACGGAGTTGTTGCGTCGCGACACGGCGCTCACGGCGCGGATCATCCGGATCAGCAACAGCGCGTTCTATAATGCGGGTCAGCCGTATGGGACGCTGGACGAGGCGTTGGCGCGCGTGGGCTACATGGAAGTTTACCGGCTGACGGGACTCGCGGCGGTGTCGCAGATGTCGGATCACCCCCTCGCGATGTATGGCATTTCGGGGGCGCAGCTTCGGGAGAACTCGTTGCTGACGGCGCTGGTGGCGGAAGTGCTGGCGTCGATGACGGGCATCGACGCGCGCGTGGCGTATACGGCGGGGTTGCTGCGGTCGGTGGGAAAAATCGCGTTGGATCGCGTGACGCGGAACGGGTCTTATCAAGGAAGCTATCGCAGCGAGCATGGCCGGCTTGGCGAGTGGGAGAGCCAGTTTATCGGGATGACGAATTGCGAAGCCGCCGCGGTGATTTTGAAGGAATGGCGATTCCCGATGACAACGATCGCGGGGATTCATCATCAATATTTGTCGACCGCTGGAGCACCGCCGCTGGCGCAGTTGTTGAATCTCGCGGCGGGTGCAGCGGAGCGCGGCGGACATGCGTTGCCGGGTGAGACGGAATACTGGGCGAACGCGATCGCGTCGTGCCGGGATTTGAACCTCGATGAAGAGCAGGTGGCGGAAGGCCTGCGGCAGGCGCTGGAGCTGTTCGGGCCGCTGCGCGAGGCGATTAGTTGAGAGGGGCGTCCGGGTGGAACTCTACGGATGCAGATGTTGAAGGTGCAGACGAGTCCGTCGAAAGCGCACCAAGCTCTGAATGTGCGGCTGCGCGAGGCGCAAAGGTTGCAGGAACGCGGTGCGCTGGCCGAAGCGGCCAAGCTATATCAGCAATATCGGGACGCTGCACCGCAGGCGTTTGAAGGCTGGCACTGGGGCGGGATGGTGGCGTTGCGTCTGAACCGCATTTCGGAAGCGGAGAGTTTGCTCACGGTGGCGCTCGAGCGGAAGCCGGGATGCATTCAAACGGTGCTCGGGCTCGGCATGGCGCGGTTGGCCGGCGGCGATGCGGCGGGAGCGGAGCGGGTGTTGCGTGAAGCGGCGATGAAGCAGCCCTCGCTGGCCGAGGCGTGGCATTATCTGGCACTGGCGCTTAAAGCACAGCGGCGCGTGAGGGAGGTGTTGGCCATTCGCGAGCGGTTGGTGAGGAACACGCCGGGATCTGCGACGGCGTGGGCAAATCTTGGAAATGCACGTTTGGACGTCGGAAGTATCACGTCGGCGCTGGAAGCGTTCGAGAAGGCCATCGAATTGGACGGGAGTAATCCGCGCACCCGGCTGTCGCGGGCGACGGCCCTCTTCAAGGCCTACCGTGTAGCGGAAGCGGCCGCGGAGTTTGCCAAACTGGCGGGAGATACCCGCGTGCGATGGAAAGCGTGGAGCAGCCGATTGATGGCGCTCAACTATTTGCCGGAGGTGGCTCGAGAAGAGGTCTGGCGCGCACACCAAGAGTTCGGTGCGGCGGTGGGATCGCCGGAGAAACGAGTTTGGCTCAACCTGCGCGATGCCGGGCGGCGTCTGCGGCTGGCCGTTCTTTCGCCCGATCTGAATCAGCATTCGGTGGCGTATTTTTTGGAGCCGCTGTTGCGGGAGTTGGACCGAAGCGCGTTCGAGATCGTGCTCTATCATGATAGCGCGAAGGTGGATGCGACGAGTGAGCGCCTGAGAGGCTATGCGGCGCTCTGGCGGAATTTCGCGAACCGTCCGGATGACGCGGTGGAAGAGGCGATCCTGCGAGACGTGCCGGACGTGCTGGTCGACCTCACTGGACACGCCGGAACGAACCGGCTGCCGCTGCTCGCACGTCGCGTGGCGCCGGTGCAGATTACGTATCTCGGATATCCCAATACCACCGGTGTGCCGGCGATCGATTACCGATTGGTGGATGAAATCACGGATCCGACCGGCGACGCCGAGTCGTGCGTATCTGAAAAACTCATACGTTTTGCGCCGACCGCATGGTCGTATCTACCGCCCAGCAGCGCCCCTGAGGTGGGAATGCCGCCGGCGCTGGCGAACGGCGTGGTGACGTTTGGATCGTTCAACAATTTCGTGAAGGTGACGGATCCGATGTTGCGGGTGTGGTCTCGGATCTTGGCAGCCGTGCCCGGCTCGCGATTGCTGGTGAAAGCTGCGGGCATGGACGATGAGGGCGTGCGCGACGGCGTGCGCCGACGATTGCGGGAAGCGGGGATTGCCGAAGATCGCGTGCGGCTCGAGCCGCAGGTGCGCGAGACCGCGGCGCATCTGGCCATGTATGGGCAAGTGGATGTGGCGCTGGACGCGTTTCCGTATCATGGAACGACCACGACGTGCGAAGCGTTGTGGATGGGCGTGCCGGTTGTGACACGAGAAGGAGATCGTCATGCGTCGCGCGTGGGGGCGAGTTTGCTGAAGGCGATCGGTCGGAGTGAGTGGATCGCAGCGAACGACGACGACTATGTGCGCATCGCGGCGGAATTGGCGAAGGATGTGGCGGGCTTGGCGCGGATTCGCACGACGCTGCGAGTGGAGATGCAAGCATCGGAACTTTTGAATCACGCCGGACAAGCGCGGCGGTTTGCGGATGCGTTGAGAGCCTGTTGGGCGGCGTGGTGTGAAGCGGGAAAGTGATCGCGTTGTGCGCTGTTTAGAAGCGGCGCGCTAGGCCCGGGATATACGGCAAATTTTGCCTGTGGGTGTGCTCATTACCGTGATGTGAGGCCCGGGGTTTAGGGGGTTATGATAAAAAATTTAGTAACTTGCTTATTAATAGGTAGGTAAGTAAGTGTTGTTTTGGCCGGTCTAGAATATGCATCAGCGGCAGGCCTATGCCTCCCGCGACGCTCTTACAGCCCCCAGTTTCACCTTCTCGATCGGTAGAGACGATTCTAGCGAAAGGTCCAATAGAGATGGCGTTTGAGGCGGCAGCGAGCGCTCATCAGGCGATAGCGCGTTGGCAGGCTGCGCCTGAGGACATGGCAGCCCGGGGAGCGTTGGTCGAAACGTTGCGGCGGGCTGCCGAGGAAGTGAGCAAGTTGCCGAGGTCGGCGGGGCGGAGCGAAATTACTGCTGCTTGTGCAGACTTGATCAGGACGACGCTCGCGGCCGAGGTGCATTCGCGGCTCGGAGCGCAGCTCGTTCGAGATCAGAAGGTGAACGTGGCGACGCAGAAGGGGTGGCCAGGCTTGCTCGCGCGGATGTTGCTGGTGCCAGCGTGGAAATCTCCTCCGGCGCCGAAGCTTGAAGAGGTGCCGGACTGGCTGTGGGGGGATTATGCCTCCTGGTTGTTTCACACCCCGGCATGGTTTGGAAACCTGGGGGAAAGCGACGCGTTTGCGGCGCATTTCGAGCGGCGGGTGGAAGAGTTGGCCCGCTGGGTGGAGCGGAATCGCGCGTCGAGCTCAGTGCGGGCGGCGTGGGAAGCTTATGGCGCAAATCTGCGCTTTTCGACGCTGAAGCTCAGCGGCGGCAGTTTGAGAAAGGTCGCTGAAGCACACGCCCGGGCCATTGCCCGGATGGCTTCAAGTGGGGAAGCGGATTCCGAAATCGTCGCGGTGGCGCGTGATGGCCGGAAACTGAAAATCGGGGTGATCGCGTCGACACTCGACGATCGTATGGAGTCGCTGGCAACTCTCGGTTGGTTTGCGAACCTGGATTCCGGGCGGTTCGAAGTCGCGGTGTTCCTCGCATCCGATGAATCATCACGGCAGCGGAAATTCGCGGAAGATTCCGGGTTCGCGGTTTCGATCTTACCGGTTGAAGCGACGCAGCGGATCGAAGTTTTGCGAAGTGCGCGTCTCGACTGTGCGATTTTCGCCGGACCGTTGGCGGGGGCGTCGGACGAACTCGCGGCGATGGCGACGCGTCGAGTGGCGCCGCTGCAGATCGCCACGTCGGCGGAGAACGATACCACGACGGGGTTTCCGCCGATCGATTTGTTCGTAGCGCCATCGGATGTCGCGGGGTGGGCAGAGCAGTTTAGCGAAAGGCTCGCGCTCGTGCCGGGCCCGACGCGCACGTTTCACGGTGACTTCGTTCCGGTCGAATCGGAGATCGAGCCGGCGCGTGCGTCAATTGGGCTGCCGGAAGATGCGTTGGTATTCGTCAGCGCGATGGCCTTCGACGCGATTTCGGCCGAGACGCGCAGCCTGTGGGCGCGCCTGCTGGCGCGGACGCCGGGGAGCTATCTTTTGATCCAACGTTTGCCGGGAGATAAGGCTGACGCTGTGGCGTTTGCGGCGAGTTTCGACTCTGTCTGGGAGGCCGAAGCGCTGGCGCCTGAGCGGCTCGTCATCGCGGCGGGAGAGATGGCGACGATCGCCGATGTGGGACGAGTGTTGAAGCTCGGAGATGTTTACCTCGATGCGATTCCGTCGGGCGACGACAGTGCGATGGTGGAGGCGTTGCGCGCGGGGCGGCCGGTGGTGACGTTGGACGGCGCGACGCTGCGTGCGCGCCGGGGAGCGGCGTTGCTGCGGTCGCTGGATCTCGGCGAACTTTGCGCGAAGGATGCAAACGACTATCTCGCACGCGCGGCGCGGCTCGCGACGGAAGCGGAAGAACGGGCGAGTCTGCAAACGAAGATCGAAGCGGCGTTTGGCGGTCTCCCCCGTGTGGTGGATTCGCTGGCGGCGAGCGATGGGCTGGGGGCGGTGCTGGAGGTGGCGTTCGACGAGTTGACTTCGATGGGGAGGGAGAAATTTCGGCAGAAGCGCACACCGATCGCCGCGGCGGAGTGTCCAGTCGCGGAGATCCTACGAGAAGGGCGGGAAGCGTTCGAGGTGGGCGAGCTGGCGACTGCGGAGAAAAAAGCGACGCGTGTGATCGGAATCGCGCCGAACGACATCGCGGCCCGCTTGCTGATGGGGCGAGCTCTCCTGGGGCAGAGCAAGAATTCGCGGGCGGTCGACTACCTGCTGGCGGCCGTGCAAGCGGGAGGAGCGGATGCGGGAATCTGGTTCGACCTGGCAAAAGCGCTGCAGGCGCACGGACAGATGCAGCCCGCGTTGCAGGCGCTCGAGACGGCCTTGCGGCTCGATCCCGCAAATGCGGAAGGCTGGTTGATGTTTGTCGAAGCGGCCGAGCGTGCGGGCGCGATCGAACTCGGACGCGAAGCTCTCGCAGAACTCAGGAAGTGTTCGCCGCAGCATCCGCTGATCGGGGAGTTGGAGCTGAGACTTTCGTTGTAGTTGCGATGCGCGTTCTCTTCTCGACCTGTTCGCCTCAGCGCTACATGGCGCCGCCGCAACTTGGCGACGAACAGATCGTGTGCGGCCCGGACTGGCCCGACGAGCGTGCTCCGGACGGACGGTGGATCTCTCTGCATACACCGGTTGGAAGCTACGATCTCTCCGTTGTGGCGCGGAAACTAGCGCCGGAGCAGGAGCCGGATGTTGTCGTGTGTCTTGTCGATGCCAGTTGGCGCAACATGCCTGGTCAGCTTGGGAGCTTCAGATGTCCGGTCGTGCTACTCGTCGCGGATACCCACCACATGCACGAACCGCTTGCGAGAATGGTGCGGTATGCTCGTTCAGAGCCGTTCACTCGTATCGTTCTCCTCTACGATCGTCATCATGCAAAGCTTCTCCAATCCGCGGGGCTGAAAGACCTCTTCTGGTTTCCTGGCCTCACGTTTCCGCATTCGGACGCGGCCGTGCACCGCGCTCGAAGCCGCGCCCGTCAGAGACGCATCGCGTTCGTTGGACAGGCTGGCGAGCATCATCCTCGCCGTCGGCGCCTTCTTGAAGCCTTGGCGGACGCCCAAGTGCCCGTTGTGTGGGAGAAAACCGGCCAGAGCGGGGCATTGACGTTTTATGGGGCATCCTTGGCCGCTTTTAATGCGAGTCTGAATAGCGATCTGAATTTGAGGGTCTTCGAGGTTTTGGCGACGGGGGCTGCCTTGCTTACCGATCGCCTGGCAGCGGAGTCGGGGTTGGCATCACTGCTTCGCGAGGGGCGGGAGATGGTTACCTATGGGGGGACTGAGGAGCTGGTTCGCCTGGCGCGGGAAGCTCTGGCCAGTCCGTCCGAGACGATGGCCATTGGCGCGGCGGGAGCCCAGTGGTTCGACGAGCATTTTGGCGAAGAGCGGCGACGAAACGGCTTCCGGACGCTGGCATTCGAAGGTTGCAGTCTTCCTGAGTTCGAGCTGCCGCGAACACCAACGCTGTTCTTTGGCGGACAACCGGAAAAGCTGCGCGCTGCGCTGACGGTGTATGAAGTGGTGCAGGAAAAACATCGGCTTGAAGACGAAGTCGTGGTGGCAGTTGAACCCGATGCTGCGGATGAAGTGGGCGATTTGTTCGGATCGTTACCACGGGTTCGCGTTTCCACGTCGCTAGATAAGCCTGCCGATCTTCTCATAGTAAGCGGCAAGCACGGCGTTCGGGATGCGGGGGGCGCAGCCGAGAGAGTCTGGTGTGTCGATATTACAGCGGCCGAGGCGGCGGGACTGGTCGGACGACTGACCACGTCGGGCCTTGCACCGCGGCGGGACTGCGCGAGCTATTTCGAACGGAAGCCGTGCGTGGTTTTGCGGGAAGATCCCGCGACATTGTTGCGCCTCGCCAGATCGCATCTCGCGGAAGGGAATGCGCGCGCCGCGGTGGAAGCTGCACAGAAACTTGTGCGGATCGACCCGAGGAACGGTGCGGGCTACGGCGAATTGGGGCGCGCGTTGGTCCGGTTTGAGCGCTATGACGCCGCGGTGGCAGCGTTCAAGCTGGCGTCTCATCTGGACCGGGAGAATGCGGAATGGAAGTTAGAGCTCGGGACAGCGTTGCACGCCTGGGGGCAAACCGCGGAAGCGAAGAAAGCGTGGGGCGAGGCGGTAATGCTCGGGTCGTCTCGCGCCGAAGTGTGGTTTCGCCTTGGACGTGCGCTTTTCGAGGAAGGATTGTCCCGACAAGCGGCGATCGCGTTTGAGCGGGTCATATCGATGGAACCGACCAACGCGCAGGCGGAGAGATGGCTGGAGCGATCGACCGGAAGGAGTGCCAGTCCATCTGTTGGAGCGGCGAAATGATATTTGCCCCCGAGGTTTATACGACATGCGTGTTCTTCTAGCATACAGTTCAGAACCCTACTATATGGCGCCGCCCCGGCTGGCGGAGGCCCAGATAAACTGTGGGCCTTTCTTCATGGACCGCGAGGTGGCGGGGCGTTGGGTGAGTCTGGCGACTTCGAGAGGAGACTACGACCTGCGAGCCGTGGCGGGGCGGCTGCCGGCGGATCAGCAGCCTGACGTGATTGTGGTCCACGTGGATGGCAGTTCGCTGGCAGGGACACCGAAGAATATAGGTGCTTTTCGTTGCCCCAAAATTCTGCTCGTTGCGGACACCCATCATGGCGAGCGCCCGATCTCCGGCATACTCAAGTATGCCCAACGCGAGTCGTTCGACCGCGTGGTATTGCTTTACGATCGGCATCATGCCGACCTTTTCCGTGCTGCGGGCATCCAAAATCTTCATTGGTTCCCCGCACTGACTTTTGCGCACTCGGATAGCCGCATTGCCCGCGCGCGCGCTCGTGAACGGAAGGCGCTGATCGCGCTGGTCGGCACGACGGGGTATCACCCTCGACGCCTGCGGGCATTTTCGGCGCTCGTGGAGCATCGGTTGCCGCTCTCTTGGAAACAGATCCATCAGACCCAAGCGATCGCACACTACGCGGAGTCGTCCATCGGCCTGAATGTCTCGATGAACGGCGACCTCAACATGCGGGTTTTCGAAGTGCTAGCCGGGGGCGCGATGTTGCTCGCGGACCGACTTGATTCGTCTTCCGGACTCTCGGAGCTGCTGCAAGAAGGGCGCGAATGGGTGGCCTACGATTCGGTGCCTGAGTTGATCGAGCGCTCGAAACACTTCCTCCAACACCCGAGCGAGGCTCAAATCATTGCCCGGGCTGGGCAGCAGTGGTTCGACGAACATTTTAACGAGCGGCGCCGCCTGGAGGCTTTTCGCGCGCTTGCTTTTGATGGCAGGGATTTGCCCGAGTTCGCGCTTCCCGAGAAGCGTATATCGTTCAACGGCGGAGTCGGCATAGGGAACGTGTTGAATGTATATGAGAGTCTGCAAGCACTGCATCTCCAGCGGGAGGAGGTGACAGTGGTGATTGATGACTCGGTTCCGGAGGCGGTTCAGCGCCTCGCTTCGACCCTTCCTCGGGTCAGGGCGCGTCGAGGAACTGGGACGGAAGCCTGCGATCTCGCGATCGTGACCCACTCACGGGTGGAGATCGCGACACGCGCCGAACGCATATGGGCTTGGGATGCGCCGGCCGAGTTCCGGCTACCTGCGAAGAGTGTCGCCGGGGTGGGGGCGCTTCGACGACTCGATGAGGGAGCGGCCTATTTCGGCCGTTTTGTGCAGGAAGCGAAAAATCCTCTTATCGAGAGCGCGAGCTCGGCGCTCCAGCAGGGGGACCTGCAGGCTGCGCTGCAGTTCGCAAATCACGCGATGAAGTCGCGGCCGGTGCCGGTGAGGGCTTTCCTTATCATGGCCGAGCTTTCCATCGAGGCGGGAAACTGGTCGCTGGCGAAGGCGATGCTGGATCGGGCGCGCATGGTGGATCGCGGACACCCGCAACTGGCATTGCTGGGGCGCGACATCGAGATGCGGGCCCCATCGAAACAGGCCTGGCGTTTGCTCTCGATGGCCAGGCGGGCCTTCGATTCCAAGGCGTTCGACCAAGCTAAAGGTTATGCGTTCTCCGGCCTGAAGGCGGATCCGCAGTCGGCGGAGCTTTTGCATCTTGCCGGGATGATCCTCGCGCAGGCGGGAGAGGGAAGGGAGAGCGCGGCGCCATTGACCAAAGTGGCCGAAGGATTGGGCTACGTTGCGCAAGCGACGAAGCTGGCTCCGGAGCGAACCGATTTCTGGCTAGATCGCGGCGTGCTGGCGTTGCGCTTGGGGCGGTTCGAGGAGGCGATCGAATGCTTTCAGCTTGTGGCCAATCACGAGCCTTCCGAACTCGCGTTCTGGGCGCTAGGAGCGGGCCACTTTGGTCTGGGACGCAACTCCCTCGCCGCCGAGGCTTGGCGCAACGCTCGGGCCGCAGCGCCCGAGGACCAGCAGATTTCGGCCGCGCTGGCGCTGGCCCGCGAGAGGAGCGGCGTTGGCGGCGCGAAGCGGGAGCGGTCGTCATCCATGGAAGAGTGGCCGGGAGCGAACGAGCGGGAGGCGGTATTGACCGACATTCCGGCCATACTCTGCGATTCGCAGATTTCTTCCGAGGCGGCGACCCTTCGGTTGCTGGAGATCTTCAGGGCGGCGGCCGAGCGGGGAGTTTCGCCGGATGAAATGTCGGCATTGGCTCCCCGTCGCGCGTTGCTGGCTCACCAGCCGTGGTTCGGCCTCGATGCGAGCAAGACCGTGCGCGAGGGGCTTCGCCAAGGATGGCTTGTCGTGTTGCTCGGCGACCAGTTCGCGCCGGCAGGGGAATGTTCGTGGGCAATCACGCGAGAGAACTTCCGAGTGCTCAGCCATCGCGGAATATCTCTGTGGAATGTCTGCCGTTACCAACTCTCGCTTTCGTTGTGCAAGATGCCGGATGCGATCGAACCGGAGGCGCCCAATGATCGGCTGGCGCTCGAGGGACTCTACACCTACGCGGTGGCCCTGATCGACGCCGCGGTGCGGATGGTGGAGATCTACGATCCTGAAACCATCGTCATTGCGCAGGGATACAACGTGGTGTCTGCCGTGCTTCGCGAGATTGCGATCCGGCAAGGACGGCGGGTGGTGGCGTTGGAGAATACGTTCAATCGCGAACGGCTGCTCTGGGATGACATCTCGGGGATCGCGGTGAATCAGAATCTCTCCCGCAACTACTATTGGCGCTACCGCGACCAGGTTGTTGCGCAGACGGCGGACGCCACGGTGAACGCGTTTTTGCAACGCATGCCGGCGTTGAAGTCGGCGGATCATTCGAGCCCGGCGGAATCTCCGCCGGTCGAGCGGGCGGAGCATGTGCCGACGATCGTGTATCTCGCGCAAGTGGGGCTCGATTCGTCGGTGATGTTTGGGCTTTCGCGGTTCGCATCCCAGGTGGACGTGATCATGGCGTTGATGCGCCATGCCATAGCACGGAATCAACAGCTCCTGGTGAAGCTGCATCCCAAGGAGAGTCGACCGGCCGAAGAAATCGGGGACCTTCCCCGCAAATTCACCGCGCACGTCCTGTATCACTTCCCTGGATATGCGGCGCTGGCCGAACAGTTGGGCAACCGCCTTTTGATCGATACCGAAAATCGTTATTCCACCCACGAGTGGATCAAAAGCGCCGATGTGTGCGTAACCATCAATTCGCAGGCCGGTCTCGAGGCCGCGGTGCTGGGCAAGGAGGTGGTGCTTTGCGGAGATGCATTTTACGGCGGCCTGGGCTTCACCCACGAGGCGCAGGACGCGGCGTCGCTCTCGTTTTGCCTCGATCGCATACTCCGCCAGGAGGTGAGGTGCAATGACGGTGTCAACTGTCGCAAGTTCTTCCATATCTTCACCGAACTTTACTGCGTGCCGAAAACGGAGAAGGACCTTGTGTCCCTGATGGCGGGGCGTCCGGCATTGTCGCGCATGGATGCCTGCACGTCCGACCGTCGAGCGTCTTCGAAGCAGGAGGCGGCCTAACTTTCTATCCATGTATATCATCGCTTTCACGACCAACTTCAGACTGCTCGACAACTACTCGGATGCCCTGCGGCTCGTGAGCCAACGCGGCGGTCGCGTCGAGGTGATCGCCATGCCGTGGCTCGGCGATCCTTCATCCGATGACGTCCCGGCCGGATGTGATTTTCCGGTGCGTTTCCGTCGTCCATTTCTGGACTTCGGGGAGGAGGCGGTCGCGCGACCGGCGCTGTTGAAGATTGCGGAAGAGATCACCCGAGCGGATCCCGATTTTGTGCTGCTTTGCAACATGCAGAGCTATCCGTCCAGCGCTCTATATTCGGCGCTGAAGGAAGCCGGATTCCGCGGCAAAGTGGTCGGTTTGCAGCATGGGCTGCATCAACTTTGGAACGAATATAATTCCAATTTCTGCGCCGATTATGTCTTTTGTTTCGGCAAGCGGCATGTTGAGCGATTGGATCCCGGGTTGAGATCGCGAGCCTTTGCCGTTGGATTACCGAAACTGGACAGGCTGCGCAACCTGCCGACGACGAACGGAGGCTACGTGCTGTTTCTGCCGCAGGGCACGCCCGAGCCTGAAATACTAAACCCGCTGCTCACCGCTTACGAAAAGGTGTTCGGGATGCCGGTGGTGATACACGATCACCCACGCTTCCCGCGCAAGTATCGGCACACGTCGCGGTTTCCTTTGCCGCCCGTGCTGTCGGACAGCAAGGGCTGGACGGTAATCGACTATATAAAACACGCCAACCTTGCGATCACGTTGCATTCAACGGCGGCGATCGAGGCGCTCTATCTCGGAAAGGAAGTGCTCATTCTTCCGAACGCCGGTATGGAGGCGTTCCAGAACTATCCCGGGATCGTCGATGGTTTTCTGCCGGCGGCGATGAGAGATGCCGTGATCCAAAGCCGACGGAAACGCGGCGACGTTACCAAGTTCTTGAACGAGGTAATCGGCGGCATCCGTTTCGACCATGCCGAGCGAGTCTATATCGCTTTGTTCGCCTTGATGCATCAGTCGAGGTGGGACGAGACGCCGGGAGAGGGGCAGGAGAGCATTAAGGCGGTGTCAGGCTTTCCGCTTCCGCTGGTGAGGACTCGAGCGGCCTTGGCGCGCTTGGTCCCGCGAGGCGGCGTTGCGGCGGAACTCGGCGTCGCACAAGGCTACTTTTCCGACGAACTGCTGCGAGAGAGGCCGGATTTCAGTTTGTATTCAGTGGATCGATGGGCGGGCGATCGCGGTCATGACGATGAACAGTTCAATGCCGCGAAGGCGCTGTTGGCGCGCCACGGAGCGAGGAGTGTGGTCGTGAAGAAAACCTTCGACGAAGCTCTGGCGGACTTTGCCCCCGAGTCGTTGGACCTTGTTTACATCGATGGTTATGCGCACACGGGCCAAGACAGTGGCAACACGCTGCGACGCTGGTGGAGCCGCGTAAAGCCGGGGGGAGTTTTCGCCGGCCATGACTATCACCCCAAGTGGGGGCCGACGATTGACGCGGTCGACGCCTTTTGCCGCGAGCGGGGGTTGTCGTTCCGGCTCACGATTGAAGACGAGTTTCCGAGTTGGTATGTGCAGAAACCGCTCCACGGAGGAACGGGGGCACTGGAGTCAGCCGCCTGATTGGGAGCAAAAGTCGATCCCATCCATGATTTCCCCGGATCTTGAAACGCTTCCCTCACGGCGCATCGGCGAGCCCCGTCGCGCTTCGCCCGCCGTGCGCATGCGCCCGTTACGGATCAACTTCCCGATGCATCTCCTGGCGGAGCCGGCTCCGAATTTCCTTTCAGAGGACGGAGATCGTGACCGAAAGTGGAGTCAGATAGATCGGAAGGCGCCTTTCGTTCTTTTACAGCAAACGCTGACGAAACTGGGGCACAAGGTGGGGGAGTTTGCGCCGGACCAGTGCGACCTGAGCATCATCTGGTCGGCGCGTCGCCTGCAGGAATGCGGAGCCGAAAAGTCCATCGTCATGGAGGTGGGGTGGCTTCCGCGATCCACGTATCAGATCAGTCCCACTGGTTCGAATCACTTGGCCCATTTCTCTCGCGACTATCAGTTTGAAGAGCTGAGCCGCGAGGAGGAGCGGTTCATTGTCGAGTATGCGAAGCGTTTGAGGAAAGTCTATGAGCGGCTGGTCAATCCGGAGCGCGTGCGCCAGTTGCGTCGGATTATAAATCGCGATTTCGTGCTTTTCCCGCTGCAGTTGGCGAACGATCTCAACCTTCGCTTTTCCGATACGGAATTCGCGCCGCTCTATTCGGCCACGCAGAACAACAATCTAGCATTGGCGAAAGCGTGCATCGAGAAAGTGGCGGCGGCGAAGCTCCCGTTCACTGTGCTCTTCAAGCAGCACCCCATGGACTCGGTCAAAAATTTCGCCGAGCTGTTGAAAGGAGACGCGCTGGTGCTCGAAACCGCGGCCGGAGTGTCATCCTACGAACTCTTCGCGACGGGACGCTGCAAGGCCGTCATCAGCGTGAACTCCAACACGGTGCACGAGGCGGCGATATGGAATATACCGGTGATCTGTCTCGGTAAGTTGATCTGGGATGGTTCAACCCGGCTTCCGCCTTTCGCCAACGGCTTGGAATGCTTCAACGAGACCGTGGGGCAAGCACCGCTCGAGCAGCCCAAAGTGCTCAGTTATCTCAATCATCTGGTTAAGCACCAATGGGTGCTCACCGATTTTCAGAATCCGCTGATGGTGGAGGAGCTGTTGCGAACGCAAGGAAGGTGCATGCCATTCACGCTCCGCCGGGATTGTGGATTGCCGCATGGCACCGGTCTATTGTCGGTATGACGGCCTCTTCGACCCTCTCCCCTGCGCCAGGCTGTATCGATACTTCGGATCGAGAGATGGATCCGCGGGCAATTCTGTCCCCGCGGCGTCTCGATGTGGTGGTCAAGTATCTCTTTTTCTTGGCGCTTATAGAGAACAGGGACGTGGCGATCTACGAGAAGCTTTATCGCAAGCATATCGAGCTTCGCACCGGAGGAGCGGAAAAAAGAGATGCCAGCAACGGCCGTTTGTCGGAAAAGCGGTCGGTAGACGACTACGTCGCCGCATGCCATGCGTTGCTGCATTCGATGCGCACGAATGGATTCCAAGACAAGCATGCTATTCCCCTGGGCGTTGATGGTTCGTTGTTGAACGGTGCCCATCGTCTGGCGTGCGCTCTGGCTTTGGGTCTGCGGATTGCGGTCGAGCGGATGCCGATGTCCGGGCCGGGATGGGGATTCGACTGGTTTGTCCAGCGGGAGTTCTCGGCCGCCGAACTTTCACTGGTGTTAGGTGGATGGTGCACGTTGCTCCCCGAAAAAACCACCTGCTTCATCTTGTGGGCGGCCGTTGAACCGCAGTGGCGGGCTTTGCAGTCGGCGCTGGGGCAGATCTTCGATTTTGTCGGGGCGGTCGATTTCGAATTCTCGGAGCGTGTTCACTACGCATCCGTGATCCAGGACATCTATAGCTTCGAGACGACGAGAGCGGTGTTGCCGAGTATCGATCGAAAGATTGCCGAACTGGAATTGTTTGCTCCGAAGTTCCGAATGGTCGTTTTAAGAAATCGATCTGATACTCTCACCACCTCCATCGTAACAAAACAGACGAAGCAGCATTTGCGGAAGGCGCTGCATGGACGGATCGCTGAGGAAAAATTTGTCACCTGCCATTCTTCCGACTCCACGCCGGAGCTCCAATATCTTTCGCGGGTATTACTGGATCCCAGGAATACAAGGTGGTTTCCCTACCGATCGAGGAGTATGCCGCGGTTGGAAATGTTGCGCTGGGTGGAATCGTTGAAGATCGAAATGTCGAAGCGGGGGATTCCCATCGAGGATTGTTGTGTCGTGGGAAGCTCAACGCTTGAGGTATTCGGGATTCGGAACTCCACCGACCTGGATTTCACTCTGAAATCGAAATGGCGATATGAGAAATTCAATTCCGGTATAACAAAGGTAAACGAGATGCTGGATGTGGTCACGGCAGGCTATCACCGTGTCCACGCGCCACGCGTTGCGGTGTCGGACGACGAGCTGGTGGCGGATTCGCGTCACCACTTCCTTTTTCGAGGGGTGAAGTTCGCCAATCTCAACATCGTCGCGGACCGAAAAGACTTCTCTCGCCGGCCGAAAGACGTCGCTGATGTGCAGCTTATTACTCCGGTGCTTGAAGATTGGAGGGGGCGGTTAGGCTCTTGATGTGCGTAATATAAAAGCCAAACAATCGCGCGCTCGGTGCCCTGTAACAAGATGATATGAATTCGGTGTCGGACAGCACTTCAAACGGCATTTTTCAAAAGCGGAGCGGCCACCAATGAAGCGCGTGCGCATCTGCTACTACAACACCTGGGCAAGGAATTTCGAGTTGGCGGAGGAGTATGTGCGGCGGGCGGCGACGATGGATCTGGCGCCGATGGTGGCGCGGCCGGACGATCCCAAGCTCATGCGGTGGGGACGGCTCGACTGCGATTGGTATGCGGAAAACGCACGTTGCTTCATGTCCATTCAGCACGAGGGAATCGAGTTCCTGCCGGCCTATGTGAGCGGGGCGCTCGGGTTGCTCGATTTTGCGAAGCTGCCGCGCGAGCCGGGGGAGGAACGCTGGCTCATCACGATGGGACAACAGCCGCAGAGTCTCGGGGTGAACGCGGGAAAGGTGTTCGCGCTGATGGCGAAGGTCGGCGTGCGGCACTGTTACTATGCGTTCGACGAAGCGAGCCGTTACATGCCGGTGTTCGGAGACATCGCGCCGTATCTGGATCTGCTCATCCACGACGAATTTCCCCTCGACGAGACGAATGCGGCGCGGCTGAAACTCGGGTGCCGCACAATCCATCGGAGCTGGGTGGCGAATGTCGTGCCGTTTTCGCTGCCGTTTAATGAAAAGCCGGAGGAGAAGATCTTGTTTCTCGGGTCGCCGCTGGGCTTGAGCGAGCATCGGAAGCGGCAGATCGCGTTTTTGCAGGAGCGGTTCCAGGACAAGTTCTGCCCGAGCTACGACCATTCGCCGGCGGCGAACGAGCGTGTGAAGTTGAATCGTTTCAAGGTCGCGCTGTGTCCGGAGGGACGGAAGTTTGTGACGCCGGCGATGGCGAAGACGCACACCGACCGACCGTTTTGGTCGGGGTGTCTGGGCCTCGTGGTGGTGAGCGAGGATTCGAAGATCGGCGGGCGCTTGCAGGAGCTGCACGAGCAGGAGCTGATCCTGCGGTATCCGTATGGAGATTTGGATACGCTCGTCGCGCAGTGCGAGCGCGGGCTTGCGATGTCGGTGGAGGAGAGACGTCGCAGTTACGAGCACTTCAACCGGCGCGAAACGGTGGGGACGGTCGTGGCGGAAGCGATCGCGACAATGTGAAGGAATCGGGGCGACGGGCGCGGCGCGGCGGCCGTCCGCGGCTAGCGGAAAGCGAGCGCGGAGAGTTGGTCGAGCTCGTCGAGGAGAGCGCGCCAGGAGGCAGGATCGGGTTCGATCGGCGGCGCGAGGTGAGGGGCGAGTTTCAGCGAGAAGGTGCCGAAGATGCGCGCGAAGGTCTGGTCGGCGAGAAGTTGGCGGAAGGAGGTTGCGACGGCTTCGGGCGTGCGGTTCTCGAGGAGGCGCCGGAGTTCGGCGGACTTGGTGCGGCCGAACGTCGCCGCGAGACGCACGCGATTGCGCGCGGCCAGGAGAACGGCTTCCGGGACTGGAGCGGGCGAGGGGAGCGTTGCGAGAAGTTGGGATTTGTCGGCTGACGAGGCAGCGGAGCTCGAATGTTCGTGAGCTTTGCGGCGATGCGGAGTGGAGGATTTTTTTGCGCGCACGATTTGGACGGACGAACAGCCGAGGAAGCGAGCGAGCGTGCCGGCGGTGGCGGCCGGGTTGTCGGTGACGGCGACCGGCGGTGCGGCGATGCCCTGGGTGGCGAGCCACTCGATGGTCGGGTGATGATTCGAGAGATAGTAGCGCTCGGCGTCGGGGAACGCGGTTTGCCAGGCAGGATGACTTTGCGGAGAGAGGATCACGCGGGCGGGAGCGGCCTCCGCGAGGGGTGGTTCGGGCGGGCGCGAGGGATCGAGCGCGAGCGCGAAATCGGCGGCAACGCCCTGGCGGGCAAGCGCGGGCAGCGCGGCGTCGACGGCGAAGACGATGGTTCGCGCGGCTTGCGAGGCGAGGGCGCGCGGGAGGCCGGCTGCGTCGGCGCAGACGATGGCGGGCAGGCCGTGCAGGGCGTCGGCCCAAGTGGAAGGGATGCGGCGGGTGGCGTAATCGGAGATGTTTTCGAAGACGTATTTCTGCCAGAGGAAGCCGTCCTTTTGACGGGCGACGCGGCAGTGGTGGTGGCTTTCGAGCGTCGTCTCGAGTTCGGCGAGCGCGCGGCGGTAGGCGTCGGAGTGCTGCGTGAGGATGATGTCGCTGACGAAGATCGACGGCAGGTGGCGAGGGTCGCGGCGGAGAAATTGTTCGACGGCGGAGCGGGGCGGTTCGTCGACGATGGCCGTTTCGATCGCGTGGCGCGGGAGGACGGGACGGGCGCGCTGGACGTTGTCGCGGTCGGTCAGCCAGAGCAGATGGCGAAACGGCTGGAGACGGGAGCGGTCGAGGGCGAGCGCGTCGCCGACGAGCACGCAGGTGGTGGCGCCAGGGAAAGGTTTTTCGAGCAGAAGTCGGGACATGAAGCAGCAGCGTCGCACGCGAGTTGTGTGAACGATGCGGCGCTTATTGTTAGTTATCGGCTCGAAGGACGATTGGTTGAGCCGGGCGGTTGCGAAGGGGGAGAGGAAGATTCGCAGGATCGTAAAGTGGCGGGGACGGGAGAAAATGCGAAGGCCCCGGGGTTGAAGCCGGGGCCTTGTGCACTACTGCAATCACAACGGACTGACTGCTTGGCCGGGTATCCACTTTCGCATGACGCGAGAGCGGACTGTTTTTCCAACTACCCGACAACCTCGTGCCGGGGCCTCCGCAGGGATTGCGGCTGGTTCGCCATTGCCTGGCCGCCGCGCGATACGGCGGCCAGGAGGGCGATTCAGGGCAATCCCTGAGCGGAGATTACGTTACTGGAGCAGACGGAGCGCCGACTGAGCGCTCTGGTTCGCCTGCGACAGCATCGCGGTGCCGGCTTGCACGAGAGTATTCCAGCGGGCGAGCTGGGTGGACTCCTGTGCGACGTCGACGTCCACAATGCGGCTGGAGGCGGCCTCCAGGTTGGCCTTGTTGACCGTGAGCAACTCGGCGGCGAAGCCGAGGCGGCTCTGTTCGGCACCGTTCTCGGCGCGCATCGTCGCGACGTTCTGGATGGCGGTGGTGATATCATCGAGGTCGAAGTCGTCCGAGCCGAGGCTCGTCACACCCGAATCGATGATGGCGCCAATACCTTTCGTGCTGTCGGCGAGGTCACGTCCCTGGATCGTAACGGCCGACGCCGAGGAGGCGTTTTCGGTGACGTTGACGGTCAGGTTGTTCGATCCGAACAGATCGACACCGTTGAACTCTTCGGCGGTGATCGCTTCGAGTTGCTTCTGCAGCGCATTGAACTCGGAGTCGTAGTTCGCGAGGTCGTCGTCGTTCTTCGTGGGGTCCGCGTAGAGCGTTTTGAGTTCGCTCATGCGGTCCAGAATCTTGCCGGTGACCTTGAGGGCACCGTCCTGGGTCTGCAGGTAAGACGTCGCGTTGCCGATGTTGGTCGCAACGGCGCCCTGACGGACGGCCGCGGCAGACAGTTTCATCGACACCGCGAGACCGCCGGCATCATCGGACGGATTCACGATCTTCGAGCCGCTGGAGAGCCGGTTGAGGCTCCGCTGCAACGAGGTGTTGCTGGCGGCGAGGTTGTTCGCCGCAACGGTCGCGGCGTAGTTGGTATTAATCACGACTGGCATGGTCTATCCTTGATCTTAATCTGCGACTATCCGTCGTCGCCACGAGCCCTGATAGTCGGCGTGGGCCGCGCCGTTCGAGGCGAATGCCTCAAAGGGATTTGCGCTGCTGCTGCGCAAGGGGGAATGGGGGAGGTTCAAGGACTAGCTTCGGGCCCCACAGATTCAGACAACCGCGTGAGAATCTCTGCGTCGCGCAGGCGGGTCACTACTCCGTCCGCGCGGTGGGCAAGGAAGCTATTCCAGATTACTGGAGCAGCTTGAGTGCGGTCTGCGCACTCTGGTTGGCCTGGGTGAGCATGGCGGTGCCGGATTGCACGAGGACGTTCCATCGTGCGAGCTGGGTGGATTCCTGCGCGACGTCGACGTCGACAATCCGACTCGAGGCGGACTCGAGGTTGGCTTTGTTGACGGTGAGCAGTTCGGCAGCGAAGCCGAGGCGGCTCTGTTCGGCGCCGTTTTGGGCGCGCATCGTCGCGACATTCTGAATCGCGTCTGTGATGTCTTCGAGATCGAAGTCGGTGGAGCCGAGGCTGGTGACACCCACGTCAATCAGTGCACCGATGCCCTTGGCAGCGTCCGCCAAGTCGCGACTTTGGATCGTGACGGCGGAGGCGGTGGCGCCGTCCGCAGTGACGGAAACCACAAGATCGTTGGAGCCGAAGAGGGCGACGCCGTTGAATTCTTCGTTGGTCAGCGCCTCGAGCTGGTCCTGCAGCGCGGTGAACTCCGCGTCGTAGTTGGCGAGGTCGTCGGCATTCTTCGTCGGATCCATGTAGAGCGTTTTGAGCTCGCCCATGCGATCGAGGACTTTTCCGGCCACCTTGAGCACACCGTCCTGCGTTTGCAGATACGAGCTGGCATTGCCGATGTTGGTCGCGACCGCGCCCTGACGGACGGCGGCGGCGGACAACTTCATCGAGACGGCGAGGCCGCCAGCATCGTCGGCGGGATTCACGATTTTCGAGCCGCTGGAGAGCCGGTTGAGGCTCCGCTGCAACGAAGTGTTGGAAGCGGCGAGGTTGTTCGCGGCAACGGTAGCCGCGAAGTTGGTGTTGATGACAACAGGCATGGTATCTTCCTTGATTCCTAACTGCGACGTCCGTGTCGCATTCGGATCGAGTGGGGTCGGCTCTCGATCTCGCCGGTCACAACCCTTGTTGCGACGGGGCCTGATATCGGGTCGGGTCAAGTTCCATTTAGCGGAATTATCGAAAATTTCCGCGTGCTAAAGTTTGGGCGAAAACGGCCGATACCACCTGTTGCTTCATTCCATTCACCCACCATGGCCGGCATCTCCGTATCAGGCTTAATCGACAACTCCTTCGACTGGCAGTCGGTGGTGGAGCAACTGGTCACGATCGAGAAGATGCCGATCGCGCGCCTGCAGAACGAGCAGGCGGCGAACAACGACAAGCTCGCGAGCCTGGGCGCGCTGAACAGCCTGCTGTCGGATCTCTCGGCCTCGGTGGTGGATCTTCGTTCCACGACGCTCTTCAAGAGCCGCACGGCGACGTCGAGCACGAGCGGATCGACGTGGTCGCTCACGGCCTCGAGCGGGGCGACGCAGGGCAGTTTCACGATTGCGGTGTCGCAGCTCGCGACGGCGTCGAAACGCGTGGGCGCGAGCGGAGTGTCGAGTCCGTTGAACGCCACCAACGACGTGTCGGGCACGACAATCGCGACGCTCGCCACCTCGACGGCGATCACCGAGGGCAATTTCACGGTGAACGGAAAGACGATCTCCGTCGCGCTCACCGATTCGCTCCAGGATGTGTTCGACCGGATTTCGACGGAGACGGGCGGGGCGGTGACGGCGTCCTACGATGCGGCGACGGACAAGGTGACGCTTTCAAGCGCGGGCGAGATCGAACTCGGCGCGGTCAACGACTCCAGCAATTTTCTCTCGGCGCTGCAGCTCGCGAACAACGGCACCGGCACGATCGCGAGCTCCGGCAAGCTCGGTTCGGCCTCGCTCACCGCGACGCTCGCGGAATCCCGGCTGGCCGGTTCGCTCAACGCGGACGTCGACGGCAATGGCAGCTTTTCGATCAACGGCGTGACGATCGACTACAACGTCAACACCGACACGCTGCGCGGGATTCTCACCAAGATCAACAAGTCGGCGGCCGGCGTGACGGCCACCTACGATGCGGCGAACGACCGGTTCTTGCTGACGAACAACGCCACGGGCGACACGGGCATCGGCGCCAACGAAGTTTCCGGCGGCTTGCTCGATGCGATGGGATTGACCGGCGGTTCCACGCTCCAGCGGGGGAACGACGCGAAGTTCACCGTCAACGGCGGCGACACGATCACCAGCAAGAGCAACACGCTCACGGCGACGGAGCACGGAATCACGGGGCTCACGATCAAGGCCGATTCCGCAACGACGCAGACGATCACGGTGGAAGCCGACACGGCGAAGATGAAAGGCGCGCTGGAGGACTTCATCGAGAAGTTCAACCTCGTGCAGAGCTTCATCGAGACGGAGACGGCGATCTCGACGACGGCGGACGGCCGCGTGACGAAGGCGACGCTCGGCGGAAATCAGGAAGTGGAGCGTTGGGCTACGAAGCTGCGCACGCTGGCGTTTGGCGCGATTTCCGGACTGAGCTCCTCGATGTCGCGCATCTCGGATCTCGGCATCGATTTCGACTCGATCAGCTCGCAGTTGAAGATCAAGGACGCGGCGAAGCTCGAGACGATGCTCAGCGAAAACAGCGACGACATCGCGACGTTTTTCGCCGACACCTCGACGGGCTTCGCGCAGCAGTTTTCGACGTATCTGACGGATCTGCTGAAGACGAAGTCGGGTCCGCTCGCGGCGCAAAACGCCACGCTAATCAAGCAGAACACCAATCTTCAGACGCAGATCGATGCGTTGAACCGGCGCGCGGAGAACCAGCGCACGCTCCTGATGAACGCCTTCCTCGCGATGCAGGACGCGCAGTCGACGGCGGCCAGCCAGCAGAAAAGTATCGAGGACATGTTCTTTAAGAAGAACAATAACTCGTGATGAAGTCGTCGCCGTTCGCTTTCGTCCGCCGTTGCGCTCTGCTGGCCGCCGTGGTGGCCTTCGCGGGCTGCATGCATCCGCCGGCGCACGACAGTGCGCGCGTGGGGCCCTTCCGCACGCCGGGCAACGTGGCTGGCGAGGCGCAATTGCCGGAGACGCTGCGTCGGGTGGTATTGCTGCCGATCGCGGGAGGTTCGGTGGCGGACGAGGAGAGCACGTCGGCGCTGACGCCGGTCTTCGCCGCGGAACTGCAGAAGCAGAACCGTTTCGAGGTGGTCACGCTGACGCGCGAGGATCTGCTGCGGCGTTTCCGTCGTGCGGAGGTGCTGTCGACTGCGGCGCTGCCCCATGATTTTCTGGCGAAACTGCGCCGCGACCTCGCGGTCGATGGCGTGATGTTCGTCGATCTGACCGTTTATCAACCCTATCGTCCGCTGACGATCGGCGTGCGGGCGAAGCTGGCGACCGCGGAGGACGATGTGCGGCTGTTGTGGTCTTACGACAATGTCTTTGCGGCGTCGGATCCGGCGATCGCGAACAGCGCGCGGCGGCATTTCATCGATTCGGATCGGGGCGGCGTGCCGGCGGATTTGACGCCCGGCGTGCTGCATTCGCCGTCGAAATTCGGGCAGTATGTCGCGGCGCAGGTGTTCGCGACGGTGCCGCCGGTTTACACCCCGCCGCCGCCGCCCGAAACGAATGCGAAGCGGCGCTAAAGTCTTTCTGGCGCGGACCGATAACTTGCTTCAGCAACAACGGCGTTCCCTGTAATTGACCTCAGAGGCTGACCGTTTCGTTTCACGAAACCCAATGATCAATTCCACGACATCAACCGACCGGGCGGTCCACGCGGAGAACGTGGCGGCCGCCGGCCAGGCTACGCCTCGTCCGCCCGCTCCGCGGCGGGACCAACTGTCGACCGACAGCGCTGAATTTCTGCGTGCCGAACTTCAACGCCAGCCCGAGATCCGCCCCGACGTGGTGGAGCGGGCTCGCGCGCTCGCGGCGGATCCGAACTATCCCTCGCGCGAAGTGTTGAGCAAAGTGGGCGAGATCATTCTGCGCTCGCCCGACCTGAGCGAAGCCGAAGCCTAAGCTCCCATGGTCGCCAACGGCTACGTGAAGGCCTACCGCGCGAACGCGGTGCTCACCGCGAGTCCAGGGCAGTTGGTCCTCATGCTTTACGACGGGGCGTTGAAGGCGATGGCCATTGCGGTCGAGGCGTTCGACCGGCCGGAGACGGACACGCGCCGCATCGAGGTGATCAACCACCAGCTCCAGAAGGCGCAGAACATCATCGTCGAACTCCAGAGCGGGCTGAATTTGCAAGCGGGCGGCGAGTTTGCCGAGACGCTTTACCGGCTCTACGACTATCACACCCGCCGCCTCTTCGAGGCGAATTTGCGGAAGGACGTGGCGATCGTCCACGAAGTCGAGGAGCTCGTGCGGTCGCTGCGCGACGCGTGGGCCGAGATGCTGAGCAAGCAGGAGACGGCGCCCGCGGAAGGACTCCGCGGCGTGGCCTGAGGTCGCGATGAAGCAAAGCCCGCGGGAGCGTTTTCACCGGTTGCTCGGCGCGTTGGACGAGCTGATTTCGCAGGAGGCGAACAACGTCGCGGACGGCGATTTCGAAGCCGTGGCGGCGGTGCAACGACGGGCGGCGCCCGTGGTGGAGGAGATCGCGGCGCTGGCGCCGGAGGTCGACAACGACATCGCGCGTGCGCGGGTGGCGGCGCTGCTCGCGCGCCGGCAGCACAACATCGATTTGATCGGGGCGCAGCTCGAGACAGCGCGGAGCGAATTGATGGCGGTGCAGGAAAGTGTTTCGCGTCTGGGACGCATCGCGCCGGCGTATGGCCGGGCGGAAGGCGGGGCGCGCGGCGGGATGTCGCGGTTGAACGCGACGGGGTGAGTCGCTTGCGGGAATAGCCGCGAAGGTGGTTTCGACAATCGCCCGACAATCGTCTGCAAGCAGGCTCCTACATGGGCGGAGTGAGGCGGGGCGTCGCACGACAGCCAAAAAAAAAGCGGCGGGGGTAAGCCGCCGCGGAAAGAAGGAGAGATATTGAACCGCGATCAGCCGACGGCGGCGATGCGCTCTTCTTCGAGGGCGGGAGCGGACACGGTTGCGACCGCGGGCGGGCCGGCGAGCCAGGCGGAGGCGACGCGGCCGGCCTCGAGTTTCCAATTGAGCGTGGGCGTGTCGTAAACGGAGAGCATGGTGCCGGCGGACGAGCCTTCCCAGTTGAGCGTCGCCTTGAGGCAGAAGGAGCCGTTGGCGAGGGCGAAATACTGGAGGAGCACGGTGCCGGCGGGCAGGGCGCTGTCGGGCTCGCGGAGATTCAGCGTGAGCCGGCCGAGGCCGGTTTTGAAATTAACGATCCGGCTGCTCTCCCAGATGGCGTCGTCTCCGGCGTTGGCTTCGAGGCGAATGGCGCGTTCGACGTCGGTAAGAAAGGAAAGCAGGCGCATGGCGAAGAAGTGGAGAAACGCGGCGAAAAGGAGCCGCGGAGGCCTCCATCGGCCGACGGCACAAAAAGTTGAGAGAAATGTTTAACTTTTCTCGCGGCGAGCCGATGGTCCCCGGCGATGCTTTCTTCGGCCGCTCTTTTTCCCAGCCTGGAGCCGGCTGCCGCCGAGGCTCCGGCGACGCGCGACGCCTTGGTGTTGTTGGTCGAGGACGAGGACCCGCTCGCGGACCTGCTGACGACGCTGTTGTCGCGGATGAAAGTGCGGGTGGTGCGGGCCGCGGACGGAGCGCAGGCGTTGAAGCTGTTCGAAGAGCACCGGGCGTCGATCTCGCTGGCGTTCGTGGATTGTCATCTGCCGGATACGGGCGGCGCGGAGCTGTGCCGGGATTTGCGCGGGACGGCGCCGGGACTGCCGCTGCTGCTGACGAGCGGACGCGATCAACGGGTGCTGGAAGCGCAGTTGGCGGCGGGCGGACCGTGTCAATTTTTGCCTAAACCGTATATGCCCGGTGACGTAATGCGCAGAGTGTCCGCACTCTTGTCGCCGGGCGGTTGAGCGGGGCGGAACATTTGTTTGAACTGAGTCGCGCGGCCTGTCTTATTTCGCGGTCCAGCCTTTCGCCGTCGCGGGAGGGAAGTCGTCGAATGCACCGCCCGATTTGAAATGTCTTTCGAGAAGATACTGATCGTCGAGGACGAGCTCGTTGTCCGCAATCTGCTCCAAAGCATTTTCCAGCGTCACAAACTGCCGGTCACCACGGCGAACAATCTGGCGGAGGCGAAGGCGATCCTCGATCGGGAGCAGTTCGACTTGATGATGCTCGACATCCGGCTGCCGGATGGCGACGGGCAGAAATTCCTCGAGTATGTGTCGGCGCTGCCGGAGCGGCCGCTGGTTGTAATGGTTACTGGATACGGCACGATCGAGTCGGCCGTGGCATGCATGCGTGCGGGGGCGTTCGACTATGTGTTGAAGCCGTTTTCGCCGAGCCAGATCGACGTGATCCTGAAAAAGGCGCAGTCGTATCGGCAGTTGTTGAAGGTCAGCCGGCTGTTGAGCGACGACCCGGAGGACGAGGACGGCACGCTGGTCGGGCGCAGTCCGGCGATGATGCGACTGCGGCAGTTGATCGAGCGGGTGGCGCCGACGGATGCGACGGTGCTCGTGACAGGCGAGAGCGGGACGGGCAAGGAGATGGTGGCGCGCGAGTTCTACCGGCGGAGTCCGCGGCGCGGGCATCCGTTCATCAAAATGAACTGCGCGGCGATCTCGGAGAATCTGATCGAGAGCGAGTTTTTTGGGCACGAGCGCGGAGCGTTCACCGGAGCGACGGAGCGGCGCGAGGGACGTTTCGAGCTGGCGAATCACGGCACGCTGCTGCTCGACGAAGTGAGCGAGATCCCGGCGAACCTGCAGGCGAAGCTGCTGCGGGTGTTGCAGGAGCGGGAATTCGAGCGCGTGGGAGGGAGCCGGACGATCAAGGTCAACGTGCGGATCATCGCGACGTCGAATCGCGATCTGTTGAAGCACGTGGAGAAGGGCGATTTTCGGCAGGATCTTTATTACCGGCTGAACGTGTTTCCGGTGCATGTGCCGCCGTTGCGAGACCGGCCCGAGGACGTGTTGCTGCTGGCGGAGCACTTCCTGCGGCGGTTCGTGCGGAAGCACGGCGTGAAAGTCACGGGCTTTTCGGAGTCGGCGCGGGCGGCGCTGCAGGCGTATCGCTGGCCGGGCAACGTGCGCGAATTGCAGAACACGATCGAGCGTGCGGTGATTTTGTCGGAAGCGGGCCGGCCGGTGAGCACGGGGGCGCTGGGCTTGCCGGGCGATCTGACACTCGTGAGCCAGCCGCCGTTTCCGCTGGGCGAGCCGGGCGCGGCGGAGGTGCCGGCGCCGACAGCGGTGGCGCCGGTGGAGTTGCCGGCGGTCGAACCGGCGGTGCCGGTGACGAACGAGAACGGCCAGGTTTTGCGGTTGGACGAGCTCGAGAAGCAGGCCATCCGGGCGGCGTTGCGGCAGACGGGCGGCAATCGCACGCAGGCGGCGGCGGAGCTCGGCATCAGCATTCGCACGCTGCGCAACAAGCTGCAGGAGTATCGCGAGGCGGGTGATCCGATCGACGCGGACCTGGCGTCGATCGACGGCTGAGGCGGCGGCGGGCGGCTTCGCCGGACGCGGGCCGGGGGCGGATTGGCGGGTGGTGAAGGCGCGGAAAAACACCCGGCCGGCTCGGGGCGGGCGTTTTCCGCAAGGATCCTGTTAAACCTGGCGGGGTTTGCGCCGATAGCAGCGGGGAGCAACGCATTTCGCCCCTACATCATGCCTGCCGCCGAGCAAATTACCGCCGTTCAGATCAAGGAGAACATCGCGCGCGCCGTGACGGACGTGTTCAAGACCATGCTCGGCCGTGAGCCGAAGCTGACGCCGGTCAATGGCGCGGATCTTGACCAAGTCTGGCCGGTGCAGTCGCCGCTGGCGGATAATCCGCGTCCGCACGTGGTCGGCACGGTGGGCTTCATCGGCGAGGCCAACGGCCTGATTTATCTGTATCTGGATCTTGGATTCGCGCGGCACTGCACGTGTCACCTGCTCGGCATGACCGAGGACGAGTTGAGCGAGGCGGGCGACGAGGTGATCAACGACGCGATCGGCGAGCTCACGAACATGACCGTGGGCAGCTTCAAGAACGGGCTCTGTGACGCGGGTTACACCTGCAAGCTTACGATCCCGTCGATTCTGCACGGCAGCAATTTCACCATCGAGCCGATCAGTTCGGTGACGCGGCACATCTACCACTTCGATTGCTCCGGCCACAAGATCATCGCGGACATTCTGATGAAGCAGGACGAATAAACTCCCCCTTCTTTTCACACACCATGCGCTACAAGATTCTCACCGTGGACGATTCGAAGACCGTCCGCATCATCGTCAAAAAAGCTTTCAAGTCCTACGACTGCGAAATCCTCGAGGCGGCCAACGGTGTCGAAGGCCTGGCGCTCGCGGCGAAGGAGAACCCGGATCTGATCCTCCTCGACGTGACGATGCCCGTGATGGACGGCGTCGAGATGCTCACGAAGCTCAAGGCCGATCCGGCGTTGAAGGGCATTCCGGTCATGATGCTCACGGCCGAAGGCGGTCGCGACAACGTGCTCAAGATCGCGAAGATTGGCGTGCGCGATTATCTCGTGAAGCCCTTCAAGGAGGACGTGCTGATCGAGAAGGCGGGCCGCATCATCGACCTGAAGCCGCTGTCGGAGACGCCGGCGAAGGCCAAGTCGATTTTCGATCCGGCGGACATCCTCATCGTCGAGGACAAGCCGGCCATCATCCAACAGATCCAGGAAGGCCTGAAGCACACGCCGTGGAAGATTCATGGGGTGAGCACGCAGGGCGAAGCGATCGACTTCTGCTCGCGCACGCCGCCGGACATGATGCTCGTGAGCCTTTCGCTGCCGGAAGAGTCGGCGTTCACGCTGTTCCGTCTGATCCGGACGAACGTCAAGACGAAATACACGCCGGTGTTCGCGCTGGTGGTGAAGACGGAAACGGCGCAGCAGCAGCAGGCGCAGACCGTCGGATTCAGCGCGATCATCACGAAGCCGATCGATCTCGGGGAACTCGAGACGAAGATGGCGAAGGCGATGAATCTCGACACGTCGCAGCGCTACTACTCGACGGAAGGCGACTGCCTGATCATGCGGTTGCCGGAGAATTGCTCGCCGGCGGTGATCGCGGAGGCGGCGACGTATTTGAAGCCGAAGTTCGCCGAGGCGGTGGACGCCGGTCACAACAAAGTCGTGATCGACATCCATCAGATCCGCTCGCTGCACATGGGCATCATCAAGCTCCTCTTCCAGGCGATGCAGACCTGCCGCGAGCTCGCGATGCAGTTCGCGCTCGTTGCGAATGCGCAGATCGTCGCGGAGTGTAAGGGTTTTGAGGATACGCGTTCGTGGACCTTCTACGATTCGCTGGAGGAGGCGAAGGCGAACCTGGGCAAGAGCCAGCCGGCGCTCGCGAGCGTCTGATACGAATTCCCTTTGGGGGTTAATGAAGAAGCAGCGGGCGGGCGGTGTGTGTGGCCGCCCGCCCCTTCTTTTTTCTCCCACTGGAGAAAAAAAGCCGCGCGGGAACGCGGGTGAAGGAAGATGCGGAAAACCAAGACTACGGCATCCAAATCCAAGCTGTAGCCGTTTGGCCTGTCATTCTTCGCTCCGCTCAGAATGACCAACGGACTTCGAACGCCAAGGGAGCAGGGGCGGCGAGTCCACTTACCATGCTTTAGCGCTGCGGGTTTCGCTGCTGAATTTCCGTCAGGCGGCGATCGATGTCGGCCATCTTGGCGACCAGTTGTTCTTCGACTTTCTTGCGATCGTTGCTCGAGACGATGCTGAGGCTGGCGGCGTCTTTCACGACGTTGGCGGGAAGGGTGAGGAGGCGGGTGAGGATACCCTGGTCCTTGAACGAACTCAGGTAGAGCGCGGTGATTTCGTGCGCGAGTTTGAGCGAATCCTGGGCGACAGCCTGGGTTTCCTGCAGGTTGTTGTTGAGCTGCTGGTTTCGCGCGAGTTCGGCGGTGAGGACGTTGCCGACCTGATCGGAGATGCGCTGCGAGTATTGGGCGATCGCTTCGCGCGTGAGATTCTGATCCTTCGACATTTCGGCGAGGATGGGCTGGATGCGCTCGGCCATGCGCGACGAGACCTTGTCGACCTGCTCGTTCTGCATCTGCTCGGCTTCCTCGGGGGTTTTCGGGAGGGCGTTGAACGGCTGGACCTTGCGGGCGATGGCTTCGGCGAGCGCTTCCATGCGCTCCATGTTGAGCTGTTGCAGTTCTTCGTCGGTGCGGAACATGTCGGCTTCGCGGCGCGCGATGGCGTCGCGGAGGAGTTTGTTGGTCGCCTCGATCTGCTGGCGGTTTTCCTCGGCCGCTTGACGAAGGGCATCGTTTTGTTCGCGCAGCGGCGTGAGTTCGGCCTGCTGGCGGGCGGTCATGTCGGTGACCGTCTTATGGTGCAGCCAGAACGCCGCGCCGGTGATGATGATCGCGGTGAGAAGAATCGCGGGGAACTGGTCTCGGAGTTTGGGCCACATGAGATGGAAGGGGTTGGACGAATGCTAGTAGTTGAAAGTCAGAATGCAATGGCACGTTCCGTCCGCGATTCCGGTTGTTTTTGGGGACGGTCGCGCCACGTTGCCGGCCCATGAGTCTGAATGCGGTCGAGCAACTGGTCTTCGATTATGTGCAATCCCACCCTGAGGAGAGACATTTCTGGGTGGCGAAGGTTCAATCGACTTTGCGTCACAGCAATGATGAGACGCTCGCGGCGGCGCGACTGGCTACGGACTTATGGCACTACTTCGAGGAACGGAGCGCGGTGGCGTCGCCGTTTCGCGAGCTGGCGGCGCGGCAGGGAGTGAGGCGGACGAGCATGCGGAATCTGGCGGAATATATGTTGCGACTCTGGACGGAGCCGCGACCGAAGAAGCCGCGGGCGCCGGAAGAGTTCATTCCGTGACGCGGCGTGTGCGAAATTGGCGTGCAGAATGCAGGGAGCCGTGCCGAAAGAAGGAAACAATCGAGTCCCCGCAGACTCTATCATGGACAAGCGGCACGCTTCGTGCACAGTTGCTCACAAGTTATCCACACACGATGGAAAATTCCCGCGGGGCGCTAGCCCCAAATCCGCGGTTCAGGGTGACGGCCAGAGTGAAGACCTTCGTGCTCGACACGAATGTTCTCCTGCACGACCCGCAGTCGATCTACAAATTCGAGGACAACAACCTCGCGATTCCCGTCGAAGTCCTGGAGGAGTTGGATTCGATCAAGGCGGAGCAATCGACCGAGCGCGGGCGCAACGCGCGACGCGTGCACCGGATCCTGCAGGAGCTGCTGCCGGACTCGCGGTCGATGCATGAAGGCGTCGAGCTGCCGAACGGCGGCACGCTTTCGATCATCATCAATCCCTATCTCGTCGATCCGAGCCGCACGTCGCCCGCGATGCAGCGGCTGCGCGCGATTTTGCCGGACTTGGCGAAGAAGGATAACCGCATCATCGCGGCGGCGTTGTTTGTGCAGGAGCAGTTTCCGCCGCCGACGATTTTGGTGACGAAGGACGTCAACGTGCAGCTCAAGGCGCGCGCGGTCGGACTCGAGTCGGAAGACTATCTCAACGACAAGGTTCCGGAGCCAGTGGACGAAGCGAGCTATCGCGAGATCCCGGTGTCGATCTACGAATTGCAGCGGTTTTGCTCGGAAGGGGAGTTCGAGCTGTCGGAAGAGCTGGCGCATCCGATGTATCTCAACGAATACGTGCTGCTGCGCTCGGAGGAGGGGAAGACGATGCCGGCGCGGTATTATGGCGACCGGCTCGTGCGGCGGTTGAAGTTGCCGGACTTTGTGAAGGCGCCGGGCGGCGTGCCGATTCGGGCGCGGAATTTGGAGCAGCAGTATTTTCTCGATGCGCTGCTCGATGACAGCGTGAGCATCGTGACGTGTTTTGGGAAAGCGGGCACCGGGAAGACGCTGTTGTCGATCGCGGGAGCGCTGCACCAGACGCAGGAGGAGCATTCGCGTTATGACGGCGTGTCGATCTCGCGGCCGGTGATCGCGCTCGGGAAGGACATCGGATTTTTGCCCGGCACGTTGGAAGAGAAGATGAAGCCGTGGCTGCAGCCGTATTACGATGCGCTCGAGGTGTTGATGCCGTCGAAGCCGCCGAAGGACCCGCAGTTTGCGTCGAAGAAGGTGGCGAAGAAGAAGCGCAAGAAGAGCGACGAGCACCATGTCGCGGCGATGACCGCGCCGCAGCCGAGTCATGCCTCGCAAAACGGCGGACACGGCAATGCGCCGCTCGCGAAGCCTTACGAGAGATTGTTGCGGAGCGGGATGGTGGAGATCGAGGCGCTGGCGTTCATCCGCGGGCGTTCGATTGCGCGGCGGTTCTTCATTCTCGACGAGGCGCAACAGCTCACGCCGCACGAGGCGAAGACGGTGATCACGCGCATTTCCGAAGGATCGAAGATCGTGCTGATCGGCGACCCGGCGCAGATCGACAATCCGTATGTGGATTCGCGCAGCAACGGACTCGTTTACTGTCACAACCGCATGAAAGGACAGTCGCTCGCGGCGCACGTGAAGTTGACGAAGGGCGAGCGGTCGCGACTGGCGGAACTGGCGGCGGATTTGTTGTAGGGAGCGGATCGCGAGTGGCGCGAGGTTGTGGCCTGCGCCATGGGCGGTCCAGGTGCGGGCTGAAGCACCGCACTACCGGAAGAACAGAGACGGGTTTGAGGCCGCGCGATCAGGCGAGGCGGCGCGCGGCGGCTTGGGCGCGGAGGCAGAGCTCGGCGGCTTTGAAGGCGTGCGCCTGAGTCATGGCTTTTTCGGTGCGGTTGAGGCAGTCGAGGATGAACTCGCCGAAGAAGCGGAAGCCGACCTTGCCGGCGACGTCGAGATGATGCTCGCCACGGTGATCGACGAGGTAGATGTGATCGCCGGTTTTCTCGCGGGCGACGTCGACGTATTTGCGGAGCTCGATGTAGCCCTTGGTGCCGAGGATGAGGGTGCGGCCGTCGCCCCAGGTGCTGAGACCATCGGGTGTGAACCAATCGACGCGGACGTAGTTGGACGTGCCGTTGTTGCCGACGAGCGAAGCCTCGCCGAAGTCTTCGAATTCGGGGTGATCGGGATTGGCGTAATTGGCGATGGCGGACTGGGTGACGGTGGCGTCGGTGGCGCCGGAAAAGTAGAGGAATTGTTCGAACTGGTGGCTGCCGATGTCGCAGAGGATGCCGCCGAATTTCTCGCGTTCAAAAAACCAGGCCGGGCGTGATGGTTTGTTGAGGCGATGCGGGCCGAGGCCGATGACCTGAAGCACGCGGCCGATGGCGCCGCCGTGAACGAGATCGCCGGCGTGCATGGCGGCTTCGACGTGGAGCCGCTCGCTGAAATAAACCATGTATTTGCGCCGTGTGGCGGCAGCGACGCGGCGGGCTTCCTCGAGCTGTTCGAAGGTGGTGAAGGGCGTTTTGTCGGTGAAGTAGTCCTTGCCGGCGGACATGACGCGGCAGCCGATGGCGCCGCGCTGGTTGGGGACGGCGGCGGCGGCGACGAGGCGGACGTCGGGATCGTCGAGGATTTCGTCGAGCGAGCGGGCGACGCGGGCTTGCGGAAATTTTTGCAGGAAGACGTCGCGTTTAACGGGATCGGGTTCGAAGACCCAGCGGAGTTTGGCGCCGGCTTCGAGGAGGCCGTTGCACTGGCCGTAGATGTGGCCGTGGTCGAGGTGCGCGGCGGCGAAAATGAATTCGCCCGGTTTCACCACGGGGCGCGGCTGGCCCTGCGGGGCGTAGGTCATGCCGTCGGATTTTTGGGACATGGCGGAGCGAATATGGGGGGTAGGTAGCGCGGCGTTTGAGATAACAGATCTCGTGGTCGCGCCCGGATGAAGAGGAGTGCCGCAGCTCAGGCGGCGGTGTCCTTGGCGGCGTCGCGAGTGGCTTTGGCCAGGGCCTTGATGTCGGCGTCGATTTTCGAACGGACCTTTTTCTCCATGCGATCGATGAAGAGGATGCCGTTGAGGTGATCGACCTCGTGCTGGATGCAGCGGGCGAGAAGACCGTTGCAGTGGAGGATGTGAGGGACGCCGCGTTCGTCGTGGTAGGTGACCGTGATCTCGTCGGGGCGGATGACGTCGCCGCGGATTTTCGGAAACGAGAGGCAGCCTTCTTCGAGGACGTAGTCGTCGGTGTCGCGCTCGATTTTCACGACCGGGTTGACGATCGTCATGGGCATGAAGAGTTCGAGCGGCGGTTTGGCGCCGTCGAGCTCCCAGTCGAAATCGATTTCCGCGGCGCGAAGATCGACGACGCAGAGTTGGATCGCGCGGCCGATTTGCTGGGCGGCGAGGCCGATGCCGCCGGCGGCGTGCATGGTCTCGACCATGGCGGTGGCGAGCTCGGCGAGGGACGCGTCGAAGCTGGTGATTTTGTCGCCCTTACGCCGCAAAACGGGATCGTTGTAATGAACAATTGGCAGGGACATCGGTCGGTAGGCGCAGGAGCGTGGGTTTGCCATTTCGCTCTGCAAACCAATACTACCTAACATGAGCGACTCAACCGGTTACGCGAAAAGTTCGCTGATCGCTCCGCTGATGGTGCTCGCTGGAATCGCGATCGCCGTGGCCGCCTGGACGGTGCCGGTGAACCTGAAGTCGGTGAGCCCGGCGCTGTTGCGGGAAGCCGGGGAAAACACGCCGTCGCTCGCGGGATTTGGGCGGCAGTTGGTGGATGCGGAAAAGATCGGGCCGGCGCGGCTGGTGTTGGATGCGGCGGAGGCGTTGAACGATCCGCAGGCGGGGGCGCTCGAGCGGGCGTTGAACGAGTTGTCGGCGCATCAACCGGAAATGGTGGCGTGGGGTGGATGGGATCCGTTTCTCGAGCCGTTGTTCAATTTGCAGGAAAGCAAAGGAAATACGGAGAGCACACCGGTGCTGACGTTTCTTTTGCCGGAGCGGGCGCGGGCGACGATGCGCGGTTATCTGGCGAATTCGCGTTCACTCGGCGTGCGGTCGCTGTTGCAGACGCGCGAGTTGACGTCGACGGGACGATTCGTGCCCGCGAAGCAGCCGGGGGGGCAGCCGTTGGAGGCGATTGTTTTGCTCACGGCACTGTTGTATCAGAGCGAGCATCTTTCGCCGGCGTTGCAGCGGGAAGTGCGGAGTCTCGCGGAGCTGGCGAATGCGCAGAAGAGCCTGGGCGGGTTGGAACCGTTTTTCCTGGATTTGTTGTCGCTCGGGCGGCGGCTCGATTGGGCGCAGTTGAGCGAGCTCGTGCGACGGACGAACGACATGGAGACGGTCGGGCAATACGCGCATCTCGCGCGGGTGGCGCCGGAGCGGTTTCCGCAGATGTATGTGGCGGCGCTGTTTTCGGGGTCGGCGGATCGCGTAGCGAGTTATCTGATACAATACGGGGAGGCGGGGTTGCGGGATTTGCACCTGGCGCTGTCGTATGGGCAGGGCGCGGTGCAGCAGCTCATGCTGCGGCAGGTGCCGGTGAATCATTCCGTCGATGCGGGAATCGGGACGGCGGCGTCGATCGTGATGCTGCATCCGCACGCGATGCTGGTGGTGAAGTATCTGGCGTATTTTCTGGGCGCGTTTCTCGTGTTTCGCGGGCTCGATCTGTGGATCGTCGCGCCGACGGCGGGGATGGTGTTTGGGTTGCCGCGCATGCGCAGCGGGATGCTGGCGCTTTTGTTTGCGGGGCTTATTGTGGTCGCGACCGAACCGTTTCTGTTGAAGGCGGCGCCGCCCTCGGAATTTCGCGAGCGGCTCGTGTTGCCCGCGCTCGTCGTCGATTCCAGCTCACCCGTCGAATCTGCCAATCAAACGATTACCACCATGGACTCCTCCACGATTCTCTCGATCGGTTTCTTCGCCGCGCTGCAGGTGGCGATGTATTTCACCTGTTTGATGAAGATCCGCGACATCGCGCGGTCGCCGGTGTCGCCCATCGTGAAACTCCGGCTGATGGAGAACGAGGAGAACCTGTTCGACGGCGGCCTGTATGTGGGCATCGGCGGAACGGCGGCGGCGCTGGTGTTGCAGGTGCTCGGGGTGATCGAGCCGAATCTGCTGGCGGCGTATTCTTCGAATCTCTTCGGCATCACGTGCGTGGCGTTCGTCAAGATCCGGCACGTGCGACCTTACAAGCGGCAGTTGATCTTGGACAGCCAGGCGGTGACGCCGACCGTGATGCCGACGGCGCCGGCGGGCACGCAGACGGTGCCGGTGACGGGCCGGCTGTAGTTTTGCGGATGATGACATGAACAGGACGCTACTTCTCATCCTCTGCGATTTTCTCCTGCTGAACCTGCTGGCGCTCACGCGGTGGGAGAAGGCGGAGCCGGCGCCGGTGAAACAGCCGCCCGTGCCGGAGATGTCGGCGAATGCGGTGACGAAAGATCAGGATCTCGTGGAGACGATGAAGCTGTCGCTCGAGGACGAGCGGGCGTCGCGAGAAGAGCTGGCGCAGCAGTTGGCGGCGGTGCAGTCAAACTTGACCACGCGCGAACAGAATCTCGCGAAGCTGGAAGAGGACCGGCAGAAGCTAGAAGCGGAGCGGCAGAATCTGGCGAGTTCGCTGCAGCAGACGCAGCAGACGGCGGAGGAGTTGAGCGCGAAGGTGGAAGCGGCGACGCGGGAGTCGGCGATGACGCGCGAAGAATTGGCGCGCCTGCAACGTGAGCTGGAGGAACGTCGCGCGGAGGCGGAGCGTCAGCAACAGGCGCTGGCGGCGGCGGAGAAAGCGCAGGCGGAAGCGCGGGAGCGGATCGAAAGTTTGAACGTGGCGGTGAAGGTGGCGGAGCAGGAGAAGCAGATGTTGCGCAGCACGGCGGAAACGCTGCGCGAGCAAGTGGTGGCGGAACGCGAGGAGCGGTTGAAGGTGCAGGAGGCGACGACGCAGCTCGCGGCAGGCGTGGGGCAGTTGGCGGAATCGTCGGGGGCGTTGACGAAGGAGATCCGCGAGAACCGACCCATCAACGCGAACGTGCTGTTCAACGATTTCCTCGCGAATCGCGTGACGACGAATTTCACCGCGGTGCGCGATGGATTTTTCGGACCGGCGACGCGCTCGGCGTCGAGTTCGACGATCCTCGTGACGGATGGGTCGCAGATCTATGCGTTGATGCACGTGGCCGACACGCCGTTCCGGTTCGTGGAGAATGCGAGTTATGATTGGAAGCAGATCCTCGTGGATTTCTCCAAAGGTGGCGGACGGGCGGATGCGCAGGAGCTGCATTTCCTGTCGATCGATCCGCGAATCGTGGTGGTGCCGGTCAGCGAGGAAGAGGCGCGATCGATGGGCGTGAAAGTGTATCCGACGGCCTTGGACCCGTTCCGGTTTCCGGAGGCGGTGTTGGTAAACGGCGGCGGCGCGGGTTATGGCGAAGTCGGGTTCAAACTCGATGCGTCGCAGCCGGGGTTCGTGCGAGTGGACAACCGGCTGTTTCGGCGGTTGTTTGGCGACTTCTCGCCGTCGCGCGGCGATCTCGTTTTGAGCAAGACCGGCGAGCTGCTCGGCATCATGGTCAACAGCGACTACTGCGCGGTGGTGAACAATTTCCTGCCGGCGCGAACGATCCAGACGGGCGAAGACGTGGGCGAGCAGAAGACGAGCAATGTGCTCAACGAGCTCGCGGCGCGGGTGCGGTCGTTGCCGCTGCGGATGCAGTGAAGACGCGAAGGCCGGCGAAATTTCGCCGGCCAACGGACAAAGAAGGGCGGGTCAAAGCCCGCACGGACGATCTTACTTGGTCTCAGGAAGCGAGATTTCGCGGACCCAGATGTTTCGGAAGGCGACGGGATTGTTGTGGTCCTGGAGGTGGATCGGCAACTTCTCGGCGTGGGCCTTGTAGGTCGGCTTGCCGCGCCAGGCGGTGGCGCCCTGGATCTCGACGTTGTATTGGACGAGGACGCCGTTGTGGAAAACGGTCGCGCGGGCGGGGCTGCGGAGGGTGCCGTCGGCGTTGAAGCGGGGGGCGATGAAGACGACGTCGTAGGTCTGCCATTCGCCGGGGCCGCGTGAGGCGTTTACGAGCGGGATGTGTTGTTTGTAGATCGAGGCGGCCTGACCGTTGGGGTAGGTCTTGTTGTTGTAGGAATCGAGGACCTGAAGCTCGTATTGGCCCATGAAGAAGATGCCGCTGTTGCCGCGGCCCTGGCTCTCGCCGACGACCTTGGCGGGCGAGCGCCATTCGATGTGAAGTTGCACGTCGCCGAAGCTGGCCTTGGTGCGGATGTCGCCGGATTTCGGAACGACGACAAAGGCGTCGCCTTCGATGGTCCACGGCGCGGGCTGGCCGAGCGTTTCTTTTTTCAAGGATTCCCAAGCGTCGAGATTCTTGCCGTCGAAGAGGACGATGGCGTCGGACGGGATGCCGTTGGCGGGGGCGGAAATCACGGGCGGCACGGGCGACCAGACCTCGGTGAGCTCGGGCGGGGGAAGGCCGTCGTCGGGAACGGCGGCGAAAGCGCGCGCGATGAAAAGGCAGGTGAGGGGCAGGATTTTTTTCATAGCAGAAGAGGATTGAAGAAATGCAGCGGACGGCGCGCGGCGAGCGCAATGGCGGGAAAAGAAAGTGATACCGTTGATGTAAACGAAGAGAGGAGGAAAGTGTCATACATTGTATGACACTTCCGGGAGCGGGCGGAGGTGGGCGGGGGTTGGGGCTCGCGTTTGCGGAGGCGTGAGGTTGGTTGAAGGAAAGTGATGAAGGGGCGTCCGGATATTTTGTGGATCGTGACGACGCAGTGGCGGGCGCAGGCGTGCGGGTATGCGGGAGATCCGAATGCGCGGACGCCTTGGCTGGACCGGCTGGCGGCGGAGAGCGTGAACTATGCGGAGGCGGTGACGCCGCATCCGTTTGGGCCGTTTGCGCGGGCGGCGCTGTTGACGGGCGTGGAATCGCCGGCGAATGGCGTGTGCGAGTATTTCGACCCGCTGCCGCAGGGGGCGCGGACGATCGCGCATGAGCTGGGCGGGCGCGGATATGAAACGGGATTTTTTGGGAAGTGGCATTTGTCGCGGCGCGATCCGACGGCGGCGTTGGTGGGGGAGGCGCACGCGCGGAGCGTGGTGCCGGAGGAAGAGCGGGGCGGGTTTGGATTTTGGGAGGGATTCGAGAGCGGGTTTTTGTTGAACGATCCGTGGTTGCACGGGACGCGGTGGAAGGAGCCGGTGCGGTTTGCGGGATATCAGAGCGACGTCGTGTGCGGGCGGGCGGCGGAGTGGGTGGGAGAACGGGGGAGGAAACAAAATTGGTTTTGCGTGGTGAGTTTGGAGGCGCCGCATCCGCCGTATGAGGCGGCGGTGCCGGAGGGCGTGCAGCGGCGCAGACCGGAGGAGGTGGTGCTGAATGCGAATGTGCCGCGAGGCGGTGAGGTGGAGGAAAAGGCGCGGCGGGAACTGGCGGGGTATTACGCGCATATCCAGGCGACGGATACGGCGGTGGGGCGGTTGCTCGCGGCGGTGGACAGGGCGGCGGAGCGGGAGGGGCGTGAAAGGCCGATCGTGGTGTTCACGAGCGTGCATGGGGACATGCACGGAGCGCACGGGTTGTTTCGAAAAGGCTGGCCGCACGAGGAGTCGGTGCGGGTGCCGTTGCTGGTGCGCGGAGAGGGGCGGACGCGCGGAGAAAGGAGCGATGCGGCGGTGTCGCTGGTGGAATTATTCGGAGCGACGATCGCGTGGGCGGACGGGCGGCGGGATGAACTGGGGCGGCGGGAGTTCAGCCGGATCTCGATGCCGTCGGTCGTGACGTTGCCGTATCAGTGCGATCGGGTGTGGAGCGGCGTGCGGACGAAGGAGCGGAAGCAGGTGCTCAACGCGGATGGGACGCCGTGGCTGTTGCTCGACTTGGCGAACGATCCGGGAGAGGAGCGCAATCTGGTAGGGGAGCGGAGTTGAGAGGAGAGCAAGCGAGTCGGAGGCCCGCGCTACCGGGCGCCGAGGAGGCGGGAAGGGAGGAAGAGGATCGCTTTGATGAAGGCGAAGGTGGCCTCGACGGCGGCGAAGAGGAGGCGGAAAGGAAGGGCGACGAGCCAGACGAG